>Ga0138256_10004432_pt1 | contig 14919 bp, 13 predicted proteins | sample KNB2016incub_MG_FD_105486 | JGI IMG/M metagenome (GOLD analysis project Ga0138256, IMG submission 105486) | Active sludge microbial communities from wastewater in Klosterneuburg, Austria - KNB2014incub_MG | ecosystem: Engineered > WWTP > Activated sludge > Unclassified | place: Austria... | reverse complement strand
TACAATGTACTCATTACTATTGATGGAGTGACTGTACAAAGAAAACTGATAAGAATAGAATAAAACTCTTTTGGGTAAATAAAAAATTGCAAAAAAAACAAAACGATCGGCAATTGGAAAGTTGTCGGTCGTTTTGTTTTACCCAATGCTATGGTAGCTTTTATTTAAAATTAATTGCCAATTTAAGGTTCAGTTTGATTTTTTACTTATCTTAGCAATTCATAAATAAAAGTCGGGAATTCGAGTGAAAATCTACCCTTTCAGGGCATCCTACCCTAATGCTGAACTGATTTCATCGGCAGATTCTTTCTTTTCTTCGGTGAGCAAGGAATATATTAATTTTAAAAATGCAGGATTTTTTAAGGATAGCAAAAGGAAATCCCTGTATATATACCGCATCGAAGGTGTTAATATATATACAGGTATCATAGCAGCAAATGACATTTCTGATCTCGAACAAAATAAAATTTTAGGTCATGAAAATACCATTACTGAAAAAGAGCAGGCCATGCTCAGCCTGATGATGTTGCGAAAATCAATGATAAAACCAGTTTTATTGGCTCATATTCCAAGTCAGGAAATTGATGATTTTAAACGAAAATATATCTCTGAAAACAAAGCTGCTTACTTTTTTAAGTTATCAAACCCAGCGGAGCGGCATACATTCTGGGCTATTGATAATAAAGATGATATTAATCAGGTAAAAAGTTTATTTAAAAAAAATATTTCCAAAGCCTATATTGCGGATGGTCATCACAGAGCCTCTATTACAGCAAGGTTGGTCAGAAGTAATTACCTGCATGACCAGGACGATCATTCACACCCGGGTTTACTATGTGCTTTTTTCCCGTTTACTGATCTGACAATTTATGATTTCAACAGAGTAATTACATTGCCTGTGCAAATGAGTTCAATAAGATTTATGGCTCAACTTTCTGAATATTGTAATATCATGGTCTCTTCCAAAGCATTAAAACCGGTGGCTAAGAACCAGCTTACCTTGTTTCTCAATCAGGAATGGTTTATTTTAGAATGGAAACAAGTTATATTGGACCAATATAAAGACAGAACTGTTGTTTTGGATGTAGATTTATTTAATGACTGTATTTTGAAAAATATTCTTGAAATCTCAGATATAAAATCTGCCACAGAAATAAAATATGTAGAAGGTGTCTCAGGTCTTGAAAGTCTTATGTATGCTGCCCGAAGTCCCGGAAGTGCAGCTTTTTGTTTATTTCCTGTGGCTAAAGAAGATGTGATTCGTATATCTGACGAAGGCGAAGTTCTTCCTCCTAAGAGTACATGGTTTGAGCCCCGAATGAAAAATGGTATGATCATTAAGGAATTTTAAACTTAAATTACAAACCTATTTTGATATGATTCAGAAGTTCAGTGCGGATTATATATTTTCTGAAAACAACAAACTTACAGCAGGTAAAGTCATCGTAGTAGATGAAATGGGTAAGATACTCAGCATCGATAATACTGACGACCATGATGGTGCTTCGATACACTTTTTTAATGGACTTATAGTTCCGGGTTTTATTAATACTCATTGCCATCTTGAATTATCTCACATGAAAGGTAAAGTCGATACAGGAACAGGTTTGTTGCCATTCCTGAAAAATGTGGTGTCTTTCAGGGATATCAATCAGGAGATAATAGACCAGTCAATCAAAGATGGCGATATTGAAATGTACAAAAATGGTATAGTGGCAGTCGGTGATATTTCCAATAAAACGGATACTTCTGCTGTAAAATCGGCGAGTAGAATGGATTATTATACTTTTGTAGAAATGTTTGATTTTTTACAACCATCTATGACCGATGAGACTATCCATCAGTATAAACAGGTGATGAATGGTCAAAGTGTCGACAGATTTAATAAAATTAGTTATTCGCCTCATGCACCGTATACAGTAAGTCCGGGACTTTTTAAGTTTATAAATGAGAATAACCAACCTGGGGAAACAATTAGCATACATAATCAGGAGACAGTTAGTGAAAATGAACTGTTTAAAGCAGGAACTGGTGGTTTTGTAGATTTTTATGAGGGTTTTGGTTTCTCTTTGGACCATTTTAAGCATTCAGCCAAATCATCTATACATTATACACTGGAGAATCTGAAACCTGAATTCAAAACTATTTTTGTCCACAATACGATGACAACGAAGCAAGATATACAGGCTGCTATATCCTGGAATCCAAATTGCTATTGGGCGACCTGCCCTAATGCAAATCTCTATATAGAAAACAGGCTACCTGATTATAAAATATTTTGTGACAGCAACGCTAAAGTTACCATAGGTACAGATAGTCTTACATCCAACTGGCAGCTGTCTGTTTGGGAGGAAATTCAGACCATCAGAAAATATCAATCTTATCTGCCTTTGGAGACCTTACTTACATGGGCAACTATAAACGGAGCTGAAGCTTTAGGGTTTGAAGAAAGGCTCGGAAGTATTACTATCGGTAAACAACCTGGACTAGTGCACATTGAAAATTTGGATACGTTCCATTCCAACAGCCGGATTAGCCGTTTGATCTAACGTATTGAATAGATTATTAAATGGGCATCATTTGTATCTATATATTTTATTTGGTAAAGATTGCTTTATTCTTGGGTTTTTAGAACAATATTTCTTCTATTTGACAATCAGTACTATTTTATGTATTGGTATTTAATCGATTTCATTACTTTTGCAGCTTATTTCAGATAAATAATTTTGAAAATGGCAAAAAGAACAAGAATAAAAGATCTTTTTCACTCTGAGACTGAAAGGACTTATACGGTCATGGGATGGGTAAGGACATTCAGAAACAATCAGTTTGTAGCTCTGAATGACGGTTCTTGTCTGGCAAATCTGCAGGTGGTAGTTGATTTCGAAAATACAGAAAGCGGAGTATTAAAGAGGATTACTACCGGCTCAGCACTCAAAATAGAAGGTAAGCTTATTTCTTCTTTAGGGAAGGGACAATCGGTGGAACTCATTGTTATAAACCTGGAAATTCTCGGGGATTGTGATGCTGAAATATATCCACTCCAACCCAAAAAACACAGCCTTGAATTTTTAAGAGAAATAGCTCACCTAAGGTTTAGAACCAATACTTTCAGTGCTATATTCAGGGTCAGACATGCGCTGGCTTTTGGTATTCACAAGTTTTTTAATGATAAGAATTTTGTCTATATCCACAGTCCCATTGTCACAGGGAGTGATGCAGAGGGTGCAGGTGAAATGTTTCAGGTGACTACTTTGAATCTGGATGATTTACCAAGAAATGAAGACGGAACAATCAATTATAAAAAAGATTTTTTCAGCAAACAGACCAACCTGACGGTATCCGGACAGCTGGAAGCCGAGCTGGCCGCTTTGGCTTTGAGTGACGTGTATACTTTCGGGCCTACGTTCAGAGCAGAAAATTCCAATACATCCCGGCACCTGGCCGAGTTCTGGATGATAGAGCCTGAAGTTGCCTTCAATGACCTGAATGACAATATGGACCTTGCTGAAGAAATGCTGAAATATCTGATCCGGTACGTTATGGACAACTGTGCAGAAGATCTTGCTTTCCTTGAACAACGGTTGCTCGATGAGGAAAAACAGAAACCCCAGACCGAAAGATCTGAGATGACATTAATAGAAAAGTTGGCATTTTGTCTGGAAAACCCTTTTGAAAGATTAACCTATACTGAAGCAATTGAGATACTAAAAAATTCAACCCCGAATAAAAAAGGAAAATTTCAGTTCCCTATAGAAAAATGGGGAGCAGACCTTCAGTCCGAACATGAAAGATATCTGGTGGAAAAACATTTTAAGAAACCGGTCATTCTCACTAATTACCCGAAAGAAATCAAGGCTTTTTATATGCGTATGGATGATGATGGAAAGACAGTCAGAGCTATGGACGTTCTTTTTCCGGGTATCGGAGAAATCATTGGCGGATCTCAGCGTGAGGAAAGATATGACAAACTCCTGAAACGAATGGAAGAAATGTTTATACCGGCAGAAGAGATGTCGTGGTTTCTGGATACCCGAAGATTTGGAACCGTCCCACATGCCGGATTCGGTTTGGGGTTTGAGAGACTTGTTCTTTTTGTGACCGGTATGACCAATATTCGTGATGTAATACCTTTTCCAAGATTCCCCGGCAATGCGGAGTTTTAAGAATATTCCTTTTTTACCATTTTTTAAAAAGATATCAAAGTATTTCTTTGAGCTGCTTGTTGTCATATTTGGCGTATATCTTGGCTTTATGGCCAATAATTACTCAGATGAACTCAAGCAGAAGCAATATAGCAAGGCTACCATTAAAGAAATGTACATCAGTTTGGAACATGACATCAAAGATGCAGATTTAAACAGAGAAGGACATTATAAAGGCATAGAAAGCTTAAAATTTTTCTTTCGCATTGTCAAAGGATCAGAGGTAGACCTTGATTCATTTGATCAGCATTTGATCAATATTACCAGAAGTTTTATAAGTGTTCAGAATACAGCTTCATTTGAAGCTCTAAAATCAAATGGACTTAGCTTAATTGTCAATGACACCCTGAGAACAAAAATTATAAAACTTTATGATTTTCAGTACGACATGCTGGAAAAGATTGAAGAAAGTTATGCTGAATCACAACTGTTTAAACATTTTTATCCAGACTTGATGAACATCATTGACAAATCTCTATATTACAACGATAATTTGAAGCTGGAAAAAATCTCAAGACCACTCGAAATTTCAAATGAAGAAAGAAGCCGGTTGATATTATTGCTGAAAAGATTGTGGAATACCAGATACTTTAATATATCAGTATATGATGAAGTAATCGGAGATATGCAAGACCTGAGAACCAGTCTTGAAAATGTATATCCAAATATCAAAATGTAAGTTTTCGGTTTGTCTGTTTTATTAGACAGAATTACGGTCTTACTTACTTTCTAATTCTGCCTGCGCACACAAATTTACCATTTGATATGTTACACCCAGCACTCATGCATTTAAAAAAGTGTGTGATTTGATTAGCTCCGTCTCAAATTATGTCATTCCAGTTCAAAATGAATAAGTTTCTTAAAACGCTGCAGTCGGGCATTGATTTCAGGTAGAGTTAGAATTTTTAACTTATTCAGACTGAAGTCTTCTACACAAAAGGACGCCATTGCAGAACCAGCTATGATCGCACGCTTCATGTTTTCCATAGAAATATCATCTGTTTTTGCAAGGTATCCCATAAATCCTCCGGCAAAAGTATCTCCTGCACCCGTTGGATCAAATACTTCTGACAATGGCAAAGCAGGGGCAAAAAATATATCTTCGCCGTGAAACAATAAGGCTCCATGTTCTCCTTTTTTAATAATCAGAAATTCAGGACCCATTTCATGGATAACTTTTGCTGCTTTTACCAACGAATGTTCACCGGACAACTGACGTGCTTCTTCATCATTGATCGTAAGTAAATTTATTCGTGAAATTACAGCTAACAATTCGTCCATGGCTATATCCATCCAAAAATTCATCGTATCCAGCGCAATCAATTTCTGACTGCCATCCAGCTGGTCAAGTACTTGTGCCTGTATCCTGGGTGTTAGGTTGCCCAGCATTACATATTTACTGGACTTAGCACTTTCGGGCAATATGGGATCGAAGTCAGCCAGAACATTCAGATCAGTGATCAATGTATCCCGGCTATTCATATTGTTGTGATATCTTCCTGACCAAAAGAAAGACTTACCTCCTTCCACTATTTTGAGACCATCAAGATTTACCCCTCTGTTTTTAAGAAGTTCGAGTTCTGCAGTAGGGAAATCATCACCCACTATGGATACAAGATGAATATCCTGGGTAAAATAAGATGCTGACCAGCTGATGTAGGTACATGCACCACCAATGACCATTTCTGCCTTGCCGTATGGCGTTTCAATGCTGTCAAAGGCAACAGTTCCAACTGTAAGTAGACTCATATTATTTTTATTTGCAGGCGCAAAGGTAAAATTAAACCCATAATAATCTTATAAACATTTTTATATAGTCAAAATATTGATGATGAATAGGCAATAAGTTGGTGCAGGGAATAAACCTATTTTGTTTTTTTACCAAAAATGGCAGTAAGTATATTATGAGAGAAAATGCCGGTTGCACTGTGTATTTTTAATTGGAAATAAATTTCCAGGCCTGCTATGCAAATGATGCCGAAAATAAAAAGTATCAGTCTTAATTTAAGAAATGGTTCAAGCCATTGATCAAAAAAAGGTTCTATTAGAAATATTCTGGCCACTGTTATACTAATTACCAGCAAAAAAGAAACATTGGCCAATGCCTTTATATTGAGAGTGGTATCACCGGGCTGTTTTCGTTTGCAAATAGTGTACAAACCGATGTACAATGGATTTTTACTTTCCATTCTGATAAGTTGGAGAAGGATGTCTTCGGCAGAATGGTATTTTTTTAGTTGAAAAAAGCAAGCAGATTTTCTGAAAAGTAATTCGTTAAAAATATTTTGATTTTTAAATTCATATATATTTTCTGCAATAATTGTTTCGAGAACCACATCTGCTTTTGATAAGTATCTCTCGTATCTTCCTACTTCAAACAAACATAAAAGATAATCAATATCCAATTCAATCCTTTCATCAAAATACAAAGATGAAATGGCCATTGGATGTTCTTCATAAAATCTGACTCTGTCCCGATAAGCGGATTCTTCAAGCTTGAAATAACTCAGGTAAATATTTCTTCCGTCAAAATTCATGGCTAAGTAATGTGCAAATTTATATTATGTTCAAAGGATAAATAATTATTTTACTTGGACTTGCGTCCGATTCTATGGATATGATCTGAATATTGCACAAATATAATCCATCCTCGACTGCATTTTCAATAAAAACCATTTCTGTAATTGTCTTTTGTATATCTGGAATGGATGGCCACATCCAGAACATTTTATGGGCAGTTAACTTGCCGCCGTCTTCTTCTCTGTCTATCGATGGCAAATCAGTCATCAGTTGTTTCACTTGTCTTTTGTTGAGATATTTGATGGCATCTTCTGTAAAGTAAGGTGGGTTAGTTCCCGAATAATCTTTGCTGCGCTTTCCGGTATCATTAGGCAAAGTACGAATGATCACTACAGGCGTTTCTTATCTGTCTTTCAGTTTTTCATTTAAAATTTTTTCAGTAATAAGATGATCTCCTGTTTCTGTATGTAAAGGCATTACTGTTATAAGAGATGCTATAAAGTGAAATTCAGTAAGACATTGGTTAATGGTATATGGTTCAGCAGTTATGTGTCCAACACATTCAGTATGAGTCCCGTTTCCATGTGGATTGATAAAAATATTTCTAAAATTTACAGGACTTCCTGCAGATATTTCTCCTATAAAGTCTCCTGATTTAACGGGCTCTACATTAAAAGATGGAGCAAAAAAGCATTTAGGGCTGTCTGAACCGGGTATAAGAGGAATAGAAATGTCAATACCTTTACTTAAATCTGATTGATAAATATGCTGATGGAATGGTAAAGAGATCCTCATGTTTAAATGATGTTATTGCATTTCAATTTCTCTTGTCCAGACCCCAGAGTAATTTTTCACTTATGGTTTTCATAAAGGTATGTCCTTTGAGTTGAATAAAATTTATAAAAAAACCTCCTTTATTGATTTCAATGCGATGATCTGAAGTTATAGTCTCATAACGCGAATCCAGTGTGCACATAAAACTGTCTGTACGCCCTTCTACTCTTAGCGTAATATTGAGAGTGTCAGGTATAACAATAGGTCTTACATTCAGATTATGTGGAGCTACAGGTGTTATGACTATATTTTTGGAATCAGGAAATACGATAGGACCACCGCAACTTAGGGAATAGCCTGTTGATCCTGTCGGGGTACTTATTACAATACCATCCGCCCAGTATGAATTAAGTAAAACATGATCAATATAAGTATGTATAGTGATCATTGATGATGTATCTCTTTTGTTCAGAGTAAAATCATTGAGAGCATACGGGAAGTTTGAAAATAAGGGCAGATTACATTTCAGACCCAATAATGATCTGGATACTATGGAATACTCTTTGTTTATGAGTTGTCTGACTGCTTTTTTAATAATCTTTTTTTCCACGCTGGCTAAAAATCCCAGTCTGCCCAGATTTATTCCCAATACCGGGATTCCGGTGTCCTGTAAGAATGTGATGGCTTGAAGAATGGTACCGTCTCCGCCAAAAGTAATGACAATGTCAGGTTTGAATATGTTAAGTTCTCTGGTTGATTGGATGGTGTTTTTTATTTCTGTATCGGGATTGTATTTTTTTAGCTCGGCAAAATATGGCAAATAAACCAGAAGTTCTACTCCGTTTTCAATGGCTAAGTTTATAAAAGAGTCTACGTACTCATTTTCTTCTTTATCCTTTATTGTATGACCATATATGAGCCATTTCATTTTTTCATCGGATTTACCTGAGTTAAAAAGTTTTAGTTTGAAACATATGTCTGGCAATTCTAAGATTCAGAGATTTTAAATCACTAAGACTTACTTTAAAAAGTGGTGTGGCGTTTGTCCCGGCTGCGCTGATTACTTTGACATAACCCACTACCATCGTCCACCCATGCAATGTTGTCAGCATAGGATCCAAAGTGGTTATTATACTTCCGTCGCGTTTTCCTCGTTCTATTTCCTTTACTGTCAGCTTGAATGGTAGATTATGCATGTCCTGCAATTTCACGTGGTAGATGCTGTCTTTTACAGCTTCAGTAAGTTTAGCTTCATTAGCGCCATCCGAAGTAGATCTGACAAGAGCAAAATATTCGAGTAATGCTTCGGAATACAGATAATTTTGTTCACAAAAATACATGAAAGATTCAAAAATGGCGATGACACACTCCAGGCCACTTTTGTCTTTATATTTATCTATGGTTTCATAATATTTTTGTATCAGTAGTTGAAGTGCTTTGAAAGTAATAGCTAGATATAAATTTTCCTTGGATTGAAAATATGTATATAAGGTAACTTTAGTAATATTGGCTTTTGTAGCAATATCTTCCATTTTGGCATTTTTGAAACCTACTTCATTGAATACTTTTTCAGCCGCCAGTATAATGATCGCTTCTTTTTGATTTTTCTTTTCGTCTTTCATGCAGATGATAGTCAAATATGATAATGGCAAAAAATGAACCATATTTTTATCAAAGGTAAATAAAAATCATAATTGTAAATTGATTTTAGCATCTCAACGATAAAGTCTTACCTTAAACAGACTTTCCAGGATGAATTTTTATTCTCTTTTCACAAAAATTATACAGAATAATTAATTTTTTTCGTACCTTTGCAGCCATTTTTAAAATAAATTTAATTAACCACTGCTGAAATGACATCATTCAGCATACAAATTTTTTCAAAATGATAGAAGATAATGATCTGGAACAAGATCAAAAAGAAGAAATCGTTGTAGATATCGAAGATATTTCTGACGTACAATTGGAACCTGTTGAGAATGATAATTCTACCGCCCATGATGACTTTGACTGGTCATTGGGTAAAAGAAATACATTTAAATATACTGAAACCGAACACAAAAAGTACTTTGACCAATATGATCAGTCACTAAATTCCGTATCCGAACTGGAAGTTGTGAAAGGCAGGGTTACATCTATTCACAGTGGAGATGTAGTTTTAGATATAAATTACAAGTCCGATGGTTTGGTTCCTCTGTCTGAATTTAGAGATACTCCAGATCTTAAAATCGGAGATTATGTGGATGTATATGTTGAAAATAAAGAAGACCTTAGAGGACAGCTTGTCCTTTCAAGAAGAAAAGCCAAATTGCTGAAAGCATGGGATAATCTTGTGGATTCTTACAAGAATGGTACCATCATTAAAGGTCTTGTCATCAGTAAAACCAAAGGAGGATTGATTGTTGACTGTTTGGGTCTTGAAACTTTTCTTCCCGGATCTCAGATTGATGTTAAACCAATTACCGATTATGATATCTATGTAGGTAAGACCATGGAATTTAAAGTAGTCAAAATAAATGAGGCTATAAAAAATGCGGTTGTTTCTCACAAAGCTTTGATCGAGAGCGATCTTGCAGAGCAAAGAGAAACCATTATATCCGGTCTTGAAAAAGGGCAGGTACTCGAAGGTGTGGTTAAGAATATTACAGACTTCGGTGCATTTATGGATCTGGGTGGTGTGGACGGACTTCTTTATATCACTGACATATCATGGGGAAGAATCAATCATCCGAACGAAGTTTTGTCTCTTAATCAAAAGATCAATGTCGTTGTACTTGATTTTGGTGAAGACAAAAAAAGAATTTCACTTGGACTTAAACAACTTACTCCTCACCCATGGGAAGTACTCGACAATACCATTTCTGAAGGTAGTGTAGTGAAAGGTAAAATTGTAAATATCGAGGATTACGGTGCATTTCTTGAGATTATTCCAGGCGTTGAAGGTTTGATACACGTATCTGAAGTAAACTGGAGCAATCAGCCTGTGAATGCCAGAGATTTCTTTACTTTAGGCCAGGAGATGGAAGCAAAAGTGGTTACTATTGACAGGGATGAAAGAAAAATGTCCCTTAGTATCAAACAACTTACAGAAGATCCATGGAGCGTTGTTTCTGCAAAATACAAAGTAGGTACTAGGCATACTGGTGAAGTTAAAAATCTAACGCCATATGGTGTGTTTGTTGAGCTTGAAAATGGAATAGGTGGAATGGTACACATTTCTGACTTGTCCTGGACAAAAAGATATTCCCACCCGTCTGAATTTACAAAAGTCGGAGAAAAAATAGATATTTCTATACTCGAAGTTGATGAAGACAACAGAAAACTCTCATTGGGTCATAAGCAATTGGAAGAAAATCCATGGGATACATTTGAAAATGTGTTCCCAGTAGGTTCTTACCATGAGGCAACCATTGTTAAAAAAGATGATAGGGGTGCAATTGTACAATTACCTTATGGTTTGGAAGCTTATGCACCTGTCAAGCACATTAAGAAAGAAGATGGATCTACTGCAGGAAATGAAGAATCCCTTACTTTCAAAGTGATAGAATTCAATCGGGATGACAAAAGAATTATCGTGTCTCACTCAAGATACCTTGAAGACATCCGGAAAGAAGCAGACCAGATTGTAGAGTCTGAAAAGAACAAAGAGAAAGATGAAGTCAAAAAGACAATTAAATCTACTCAGGCAAAAGTCGAGTTGTCTACATTTGGAGATATTGAAGGATTTTCTGAATTGAAAGAACAAATGGCTGCTGCCAAACCAGCCGTTCCGGTTGTCGAACAAGCTGAGGTCACAGAACCGGAACCAATTCCGGTTGCACCTAAAGCGGTAAAAAGCGTTAAAGCTGCTGCAAAAGGAGATGACCTTAAAAAGATCGAGGGAATTGGACCAAAGATAGAAGAGTTACTCCACTCTTCGGGTATTGTAACCTTTATTGATCTGTCCAAAGCTGAAGCTGATGCTGTAAAAGAAATTTTGCATGCGGCAGGTTCAAGATATCAGATGCACGATCCTACTTCATGGCCATTGCAGGCTGAAATGGCAGCAAATGGTGAATGGGACAAATTGAAAGAGTGGCAGGAGAATGCCAAAGGTGGTAAAATCGAAGAATAATATTATTTGATTTAAGAATAAAGAAGCCCCTGAAAGTGATTTCAGGGGTTTTTTTTTTCAACAATTTTGAATATCTTGTGTTTGAAATTTTCATCTATTAATTTTAAGATAGTTTTGAAAAAAGTTTGTGTTATCGGTTCGGGATTTTCAGGTTTAGCTGCGTCAGCATGTTTAGCAAAAGCTGGATTTGCTGTCACTGTGCTTGAAAAAAATGCCGAACTTGGTGGAAGAGCCAGAAAATTTGAAGATCAGGGCTTTACCTTTGACATGGGACCATCCTGGTATTGGATGCCTGAGGTTTTCGAACAGTTTTTTAATTTATTTGATAAGTCAGCATCTGAATTTTATACACTTGTCCGATTGAATCCATCTTATGAGGTCATTTTTGGAAAAAATGATAAAATAGCTCTTCCAGCCGATTTTGAAGAGTTAAAAAAAGTATTCGAAGAGATGGAGACTGGCAGCGCATCAAAACTTGAGACATTTCTTGCCGATGCTGAGTATAAGTATAAGGTTGGTATGAATGAATTTGTATGGAAACCAGGACATACTGTGATGGAATTTGCTGATTTGAGGGTATTCAAAAGTCTGTTTAGATTGCAGATGTTGTCTTCCATTTCAGGGCAAATTGATTCGTTATTTAAAAACGAAAAAATCCGTAACATTCTAAAATTTCCTGTATTGTTTTTAGGAGCTACTCCTCAGGATACTCCTGCATTGTATAGTTTAATGAACTATGCGGACATAAAACTCGGCACCTGGTATCCTATGGGTGGCATGTTTAAAGTCATTGACGCATTTGTAGAAGTAGCCAAAAACCAAGGCGTCACTTTTATAACCAATGCTGAAGTAAGACATATATCGGTTAAAGACAATAAAGCACATACAATTCATACTGACAGCTATGATTATACTTTTGATTATGTAGTGGCCAGTGCTGATTATCATCATGTAGATAAGAATCTTTTACCTCCTCAATACAGTAATTATACTACATCTTATTGGGAAAAAAGAAAAATGGCACCCAGTTCATTGATTTTTTATATTGGCCTTGACATAAAACTTGATAAAATCAATCACCACAATTTATTTTTTGATCGTGATTTTGCCAGCCACGCACATCAGATATATACACAACCTTCATGGCCTTCTGATCCGTTATTTTATATGTGTGTTCCTTCAGTTACGGACAGTACAGTTGCACCTGTGGGCAAAGAAAATGTCTTCTTTTTACTGCCAATAGCTCCGGGCATACACGATAATGAAATAGTACGCGAAAAATATTTTAAAGTAATCTGTGATAGGTTGAAGGAAACTATAGATATTGATATAATGCCGCATATAATATTTAAGAGATCTTATTGCGTTGATAATTTTATTTCTGATTACAATTCTTATAAAGGTAATGCATACGGATTAGCCAATACGTTGCGGCAAACTGCTTTTTTAAAACCAAAACTTCAAAACAAAAAACTATCAAATCTGTATTATACCGGTCAACTGACCACACCTGGTCCAGGTGTTCCTCCGTCTATTATATCCGGTCAGGTAGTTGCCAGTGAAATTATCAAACATAGTAAAAACTAAAAAATGGATTTATATTCTAAAGTATGTTTTGACTGTAGCAGATTGATAACTCATCAATACAGCACTTCATTTTCCCTGGGTATAAAGATGTTTTCAAAGGAGTTAAGAATGCCTGTGTATGCAATTTATGGTTTTGTTCGTTTTGCAGACGAAATAGTTGATACTTTCCATGATAAGGACAAAAAAGATCTGTTGTCTGACTTCAGAAATGATACCTATAAAGCGATCAATGCAAAAATTAGCCTGAACCCGGTTCTTCATGCCTTCCAGGAAGTGGTCAATAAATTTAATATAGATCACCAGCTTATAGATGCCTTCCTGAATAGTATGCAAATGGATCTGGACAAAACCATTTACGATAAAAAAGACCTTGATGATTATATTTACGGTTCTGCCGAAGTGGTAGGTCTGATGTGTTTGAAAGTTTTTTTAAATGGAGACCATCATGAATATGAAAAACTTAAGCCTTATGCTTGCGCTTTGGGCGCCGCTTTTCAAAAAATAAATTTTCTCAGGGATATGAAGTCAGATTTTCAGGAAAGGGGAAGGGTCTATTTTCCGGACATTAATTTTCACAATTTTAGTGAGCATGAAAAAAAAGAAATTGAAAAGGATATTGAATATGATTTTATTTTAGCTTACAAAGGAATAGTACAGTTACCAAGGTCTTCCAGATTGGGAGTCTATTGTGCCTATAAATACTTTTTGAATTTATTTTACAAAATAAAAGCTTTGCCTGCCGATACTATCATTCAAAGGAGAATCCGTGTGAGTGATAAAAGGAAATTATATTTATTGACCACATCGGCACTTGAAAATAGATTTGGATTACTATAGTTTTGCTAGACCATTGAAATTCAAGTAGATACAATATATTATTTCTCTGTTTGCAAAAAATTGAAATATAATTTAAAATATTAATAAAAATTATTTGTCAAACTTTTGAAAATAAAAAAAACCTATTACCTTTGCGACCCCTTAAATGATGAGAGTTATGAGATGGCTGTAAGAAGGCATTAAGATAGAGATAAGGAATTTTATTAAAGATATTGGGGTGGTTGGATAGTGATGATTGAGATGGGTTTGAGAATTTTGGGAATGGTGGATATTTTTAATATAAAAAGTTTGGATAATAGGAAAAGGGGTATTATCTTTGCGGCCCGTTAAGAAAGTAATGATGGGAAAAGAGGATAGAGATTAAGGAAAGCAGGAAACTGTGAATAAGAAATAGAGTAGAATATTTGTTGATAGGTAGGAGTATAAGAGACTCAAAAATGATTGACAAAGATTAAAGAAGTTCATTGACACGATTGGAGATTAGTACTAAATAGAAGATTTAGGTAAAGGGGGAATATACCTTTTAAAAAACATATTAATAAGTAGCGATTTCTTTTAAAAAGAGAGAGAGCCGATAAGGATTATACTATGGAGAGTTTGATCCTGGCTCAGGATGAACGCTAGCGGGAGGCCTAATACATGCAAGTCGAGCGGTAGAGATTCTTCGGGATCTTGAGAGCGGCGCACGGGTGAGTAACGCGTACATGACCTGCCTTTAAGACCGGGATAGCCCTGGGAAACTGGGATTAATACCGGATGTGATAATAGATATAAGGATTTATTATTAAAGTTGAGGCGCTTAGAGATGGATGTGCGTCTGATTAGCTAGTTGGTAGGGTAACGGCCTACCAAGGCGACGATCAGTAGGGGGCGTGAGAGCGT
>Ga0138256_10004431_pt1 | contig 14920 bp, 14 predicted proteins | sample KNB2016incub_MG_FD_105486 | JGI IMG/M metagenome (GOLD analysis project Ga0138256, IMG submission 105486) | Active sludge microbial communities from wastewater in Klosterneuburg, Austria - KNB2014incub_MG | ecosystem: Engineered > WWTP > Activated sludge > Unclassified | place: Austria... | reverse complement strand
TCAGAGGATAAGTTTAAGGTCTTGTGATTAGGACTCACCGTACCGTTGAAGTCCTTCGTATGGCAATCCACACACGCAGTGGAAGTGCCTGCATAGCCTGCTGCATGGCATTCCAAACAAGCTGCATCAACATGAGCTCCTGTTAGAGGAAATTTGGTTTTGTTGTGATCAAAAGTGGCTGACTGCCAGTTAGTTTGATCGTGACAAGCTTCACAAGCTGTTGGAAAATTGGATGTCTTATGGTTTGGATTGGTCGTCGACGCATAATTGTCAGCATGACAACCAAAACATGTCTTAGGCGTGCTGCCATCGTAAGTGCCATGGTGACAAGCTGCGCAGTCGTTGGCGATATTGGCATGGGCTTGCTCAAGTCTATATATCTCATTATGAACTGGAAAGCTAGCAGGTGACCATCCGGGCAAGGTTGAGTGACAACTTGCACAATCTGTAGAAAGATTTAATGCAGTGTGATTGGGGTTAGTGGTCTTGTTAAAATTATCCTGGTGACAGGACTTACAATCAGGAGAAGTAGATTGATATGAGCCTTGGATATGACACTGGGTGCATTCATTAATATCATGACCTTCTGTCAATGGGAAAAACTCATGATCAAAAGAAGCCGACCATGACTCAGCTTGTAAGTTGTGACACTGAAAGCAATCGGTGGAAAATCCTGCTAGTTGATGATCTACCTTGTCTTTGATCAAATAATCCTGTTGATGGCAATTGATACATGCAGTCCCTATTCTTTCGAACTTTAACGGAACTGAGGATTTATGACATTCAATACAGTCTGCATTGGCGTGGTTGCCTAATAGAGGAAATGAAACTAATTCATGCATCCTCAACTTATTTTCTACAACCCACGAATTGGTCGAATGACATCGTGCACAATCATTTCCCAGCGTCTGGCTATGCATGTCCTGATGGCAGGATATACAATTGGGGTCAGCTTCTGAAAACACCAGACTACTATGACATGACCGGCAATCAACAGTTTGGTGAATGCCGCTTAAACTAAATCGGGTAGAATCATGGTCAAATTGGATGGAATCTTTATTGACCAACCAGTTTGTAGCTGTATGACAACTACTACACTCCATCATAAAATCACTTCCATGAGGTGATTGAGCCATCATCAGGCTGCAACCAAAAAGAAATAATATTATAAATGGCAATCGATGCATTTAAAGCTTAGTAATTTATATTGAGTGCAATTAACTCCGTTTATTTCTATTTGTCTGTGACATTGATCACATGCCACATTTTTATGTGCTCCACTTAAAGAAAAAGCTGTTTGATCATGGTTAAATTGTGCAATTTTCCATTGCTCAAAGTCATGACATTGAGCACAATTGACCTTTCCTTGTTCATTAAATTGATTTTTGTGAATATCTTCGTGACAAGATATGCATTCATTTGAAGCCAGGGCAAATACCTGTCCGGAAGGCTCCTTATTGGCTGTTAAAAGGTGACAATCGTTGCATTTAATCGAAGCATGTTTCCCTTTTAATGCAAAGTCTGTAAGTGCATGATCAAATTCGACATCTTGCCAGGAAGCTTCCTCATGACAAGTCAAACATTTTTTTTCAGGATAAAACTTGTTATCAAGCTTCCCATTATGCACATCCTCATGACAATCAATACATTGTGTTCCAATTCTTGCAAAAGTCCATTTGTCTTTTTTGAGATGACAGTCCACACAAGAAGTAGCCATGTGCGCCCCATTCAATGGAAAATCTGACTTGTCATGCTGATCCAGGCCATAGGTTGATTCTGAAAAATTCTGGACGGTATGACAGGCAGCACAATCCTGGTTCAGATTATTTTTTACAAACTGTCCTTTATGATAGTCCTCATGGCAATTCATACACTGGTCGTGTACTATTGGGTCAGTCATTTTAGAAATATGACATTTTTTACAATCAATCAATTCATGTTTTCCTTCCAATCGATATTGGGTCAGGTCATGATCAAAATCAGTAGGTACTTCCTTCAGTTTAAAAGATTGTTCAGTGTGACATTGTACACAATTTTGGCCAAATTTATTTTCATGTATATCCTCATGACATTGAATACATCCTTCAATCTTGGTTTTAGAAAAATCCTGAAAAGCAGTGCTGAGGGCTTTTAACGAGTTCTTATGACAACTTGAGCAATCAATCAGTTTATGCTTGCCTTTGAGTGTATAGCCAGTAATCGAATGATTGAATTCAATGTGGCTATTGAGTATTGAAAACGACTGATCATTATGACAAGTGTTGCAGGATGGTCCAAATCTCTTTTTGTGCACATCCTCGTGGCAGGAACTACATTGGGAGAATTTTATTCCTGTAAAAACCTGGAATGGTTTTCTATCCTTTTCTTCCTTTTTATGACATGATTCACATTTTAGGTCTAAGTGTTTACCAGTCAACGGATAATCTGTATCCTTGTGTTTGAATCGACTTGCTGGGGCAAATTTTTCAGTAGTATGGCATTTATTACAGTCTCTGTCTAGCGTAGCGCGGTGTACATCTTCATGACAAATATTACATTGATCAGTCAAACCCAAATAAGTAAAATCCTTTGATCTTATTTTGGCATCAGATATATATTCCGATTTATGGCAATTATTACAATCAGACGCTTCATGCTTACCGGTCAGAGGATACCCGGTAAGTTTATGATTAAACTGCTTTGCATCAAAACGAACTATTTCAAACTTGACCCCATGATGTTCGCTATGGCATGTAAAACAAGAGACCGCCTTGACCTCTGACGAGGCGTGATAGCCTTTATTTTTATCTATTCTTGTCTTTAATTCCTGATGACAATCTAAACATTTTTGAGTAGAGACCTGTTTGCCTAATTCATGACATTGGGTGCAATTAGAAATACCTTCCAATTGGCTATGAGCGGCAGCCAATTTACCAGGAGATATCTGTCCATACAGAATTGAAATACTCCAAAAAGTAAATAATCCAATCACCCAACCTCTTCTCTTATTCATCCGCCTTTTTTTTGGTGGGATAAAAGTGTGTGACCAAACCTTTTGGTAATCTCAACACCAATTTTCTCTAAAAACTGAGTAGGCAATTCTCCGCCAGCAAATATGTAAACCTGATCATTTTTGATCTTATCAACCACTTTGGAATTCGAATCTTCTATTTCAACATCTGAACTATTAATAGACAATACATTAGAGTTAAATCTGACATCCACTAATCCCGATTGAATGGCTTCTTGAATCTTTTGGTTATTTTTTACTTTCAACCGATTGAAAGTGGCACTTCGATAAGATAAGGTCACCGTATTTTGATCCGCCAACAACAGAGCTGATTCTATCGCTGAGTCACCGCCACCTACTACCAGGATATTTTTACCTTCTATAAGTTCAGGTTCAAGTAATCGGTAGGCTACTTTTTCGCGCTCTTCACCCTGGACATTGAGTTTGCGCGGCGAACCTCTTCTTCCAATTGCCAACAACACATGGCTGGATGTGAATACTGTACCATCGGATACTTTTATATAAAATCCATCTGATTTTTTTTCAATTGATTCCACTTTAGTGTTTTCTCGAATGACAATATCATTGGAAGAAAGCACATTTCCCCATAAGTCTATCAATTGATCTTTGCTGGTTTCGAACAGTTTTATTTTTCCAAATAAGGGAAGATCCATTGGGGCAGTCATTACTATTTTGGATCTGGGAAAAGAATAAACTGTTCCCCCTACTGTATTTTGATCAAGCGTCAAAAATTTCAAACCATGTTTCTTTGAAGCCAAAGAGGCGGATATGCCGGTGGGTCCGGCTCCAACAATCACCAAATCATAGTCAGCGGTCTGATGGTTAGAAGATTTTGCTTTAATAATGTTTTCCACTGCTTGTTTGCCTTGCTCTACACTGTTTTTGATCAAACCCATTCCGCCCAACTCGCCTGCTATAAAAAGTCCTGGCACATTGGTCTCGAAATTTTGGTTGACATGAGGCAGATCTACACCTCTTTTCTCTGTGCCTATGACCAAGGAAATTGCCTGAACAGGACAGGCGTGAAAACATGCGCCATGACCGATACAAGATGATGCATTTACTATGGTCGCAATACCATCTTTGATACCGATCACATCATGTTCAGGACAGGCTGTCACACATGCACCACTTTGAATACAATTGTCAGGATTGATCACTGGATGCAATGAAACCGGCTCATGCATACCGTCTGCTTTTGCTTTCACTATCTTAGCTTCAGTGATTTTGGATCTTACCCTTAACTTTCTTAAATAAAAGTATATAATGACAATGCAAAAGATAAAAACCAATCCGTATATAATGACTTCTTCAGTGAACACTTCCATACCTTTCAATTAAAAAATCCACTTGTACCCAAAAGTGAGTGTGATAATAATGTGAACAATCATAATAACTAACATAATGAGCGCAAATGGCAGATGAACTACATGCCACGATCTGAAGAACATTTGCATTGAATGTAGATGATTGATTTTCCTTCGCAATTGAAATTCTGTTTTAATCAATTTCAAGATTCGATTCTGATCGACTTTGGGTATGCCGGAAGATCTAAATCCTAACTTAATTGAACGAAATTTTGTATAATCATTTTTGAAATCATTCCACAAACTGCTAATGAGTGATTTTGAATTTCCCACCTGCACGGTTTGAGTTTGCTGATTAAACAATGTATCCAACCCCATGTGTGTATGAGCACTCAAGGTCTCTAATTCTGAATGAACATTTTGTCTAATGGACATGACTTCTCCCAAGGTCAATTCCTGGCCCTGGATACTTCGTGGAATTTGATTGTAAATAAATCTACCTATGACCCCACTGGCAACTACAGCTACCATACTCCAAAAACTAATTGCTACTATACCCCCAAATTTAAATGCTGTATGAAACAATACCATGATAGGACCTATAGAGCATAAAAAAATGTGGAATTCAAGCCAGTTTTTTAAAGTTCCTACCCTCGAAAGGCTTCTCTTTCTTTTACGGATCATATAGGAGAATACGCCAACGATCATACACAAGCTTCCTATGATGCCCAGACCATGCCCTAACAGCCCACTGGGCTTGAATATAGGGTGCAAAGTATGAAAAAAACGTTCTTCAATTGGTAGCGTATAATATGTCCATCCTGTATACACTAAAAAACAAAATGTCACCAAGGTGATTGATACCATACCATATATAAAAAATTTTCTTCCTAAAGTCATCATCCAACACCCCTATTTAAGCTATTAATTCTATTTGATTCCTATGCAATATGACTTTTCCTTGTTGCTCCATTTTCTTGAGTAATCTTGAGATCACCTCTCTTGAAGTGCTCATTTCATTGGCTATCTCCTGGTGTGAAATCTGTAACCGGACAGGCTGCCCGTTTTTTTTATGTGCCTGCAAATAATAATTTAGCCTTTCATCCATGCCTTTAAATATGATCAGATCCATCACCTTCGTCAATTGATGTATATGGTTGTGAAAATTTTTAATTACAAAATCATTCCAGCAAGGGTATTTTGTCATCCATTTTTGGATAGCCGTCAATGGTATCAGCCACATTTCTGTTTCTTCAATTGCCTTGGCCATAATATTACATACAAATGAAGGTGCTTCAAAATAAAGGGTGTAGGCACAAGCCTGACCTGGAATCAGGTGGTATAAAAAAAATTCATTGCCATCAAGGTCCTCTCTACAAATTTTTATTTTGCCTTTAGTTACGATGGCGACAGACCTGATAAATTGGCCGGTACTCAAAACTCTGTCTCCCGCCTCATGAAATGAACGAGTGCTAATTCGGGTCATTAAATTATACAGATCCTGATTAAACCCAGGAAAAAGTGACTTTCGATCATCCATTATAGGTATAAACTTTTTAAACTTTAATGATAAAAATACAGATAGACTATTGATAGTCAATCCATTATAAAAAACGTAGTCAGATTTTTATACATTTTTCCACCTCACAATTTGAAGTTGGAAAAATTCAATAAAATTATATCAAATAGAAAAGTAGTCTGATTGACTAACCCTTTGGCGGATGCCACACAGCATTGGAGAATACTGCTGAGCCTGTATTAAAGTTATCCATATGAATAGATGTAAGGTATTCTGTCGGAACAGGTCCGTTGGTGAATACCCGTTTCACATTTTGAACAAAGAATGAAAAATTATTCATGCAATTCTGCGGCACTTTAAAAGGCAGCTTCATATCCTCTTCATAATCATTCTGTTGAAATTGACACATGGTATAATGTAACCCCAGAAAATCAGTAAAACTCATAGAAGGATCTGTACAGTGATGGGTCTGAAAATGTGCCAAAAGCTTTGGCAATTTGAGCAATTCATCCAGATGAATGATAGAGCATGTATACAGTGCTAATAATAATATGGCTAGTCTGCCTCTCATTAAATTTTTGAATTAGCTTTGATTTTCTGGATTTTGTTTTACTCTAAGTCTAACGGTATTACCTATAAAATATTATACAAAATTAACATTTTTATAATAGCCCTTTGAATCTAAATTTTCGTTAAGCCACCCTCTAACTATGATTATAAAACAGAAAAGCCCATCTTTCAGTATCAAAGATGGGCTTTTAACACAAAGTATTATTCCAATTACATTTTCACTTTGCCATTGCCATTCTCAATTACCGGTTCCACATGAGCCAACACTTTCTTAGCGGTAGCTAGTATACTGGTGATATCTGTGAGGTTGGCTGGTAAGATCATCGTATTGTTTTTCTGAGCAAGCTTTCCAAATTCGTTGAGGTATTGTTCTGCAATGCGCAAAGACACCGCATCCTTACCGTTAGGAGTATCGATAGCTGCTGCAATGGATTTAATGCCATTGGCGGTCGCGGTGGCAAGCGCTTCAATCTCATTGGCTTTACCGGAAGCTTCATTTATTTTGCGCAATTTTTCACCTTCTGATCGTTTGATCGCTTCTTGTTTATCACCCTCAGCTACATTGATCTTGGCCTGCATAGTACCTTCTGATTCGGCGATGATCGCCCTTTTTTCCCGCTCTGCACGCATTTGTTTCTCCATGGCTTCCCGGATGCTTTGAGGAGGTGTAATGTTTTTGACTTCATACCGGGTAATCTTGACTCCCCACGGCTCGCTGGCTTTGTCCACTGCTTCAACTATAGACAGATTGATGGTTTCACGTTCTTCAAAAGTCTTGTCGAGTTCCAATTTTCCAACGACTGACCGCATGGTAGTTTGAGCTATTTGGATAGAAGCAAATTTATAATCTTCGATCCCGTAGGAAGCCTTGGTAGGATCTACTACTTGAAAATAAAGTATGCCATCTACTTCTACACATACATTATCCCGGGTGATACAGGTCTGTGGATTCACATCCAGGGCTTGTTCTTTAAGGGAGTGCCTGTATCTTACTTTATCAATGAAAGGGATCAAAAAGTGTAAACCAGGGGTAAACGTATCCAGATATTTGCCTAGTCGCTCTACAATAAATGCATGGCGCTGAGGCACTATCACCACTGTTCCATACAAAATAGTTAAGGCAAAAAATGCCAATATGTAATAAATAATGGTTCCTGCAGTAATCATAATATTAATCTTTAATAGGTTTTACATGTAAGTTAATGCTTTCTTGATGAATGATTTCTACTTCATCTCCTCTAAGTATAAGTGACTCACTGGTCGCGGGCCATTGAGTGCCTTTAAACTCTATCTTACCATCCAGATCATTAATATCTGTCAAGGCTATGGCTTTTTTGCCTATAAATTCATTTTCAGGATCATTTAGATAAGTGCGGGTGCGGAAGATTTTTTTAAGATTTTCCTTTAACAATAAGGTGTACATTAAAGTAGCTAAGACAAATAATCCTAACTGAAAAACCCATCCAAATGGTGTTAAAAAAGTGACCAGACTCAGTGTAAGTGCTGCCATTCCCATTAAGAGCAAAACAAACCCTCCGGGAATCATGAGCTCGAGAAAAATCAACAGTATCCCGGCAAAAAGCCAAACCAAGCTGGTATATTCCATAAAAAATGACATACTTAAGTTAAAACCAGATTTAAAGGGATTTAGTTTCCTTTAATATCTGGAGTTGACTACAATAATATCCCCTTTATGAGTGCCCTCAGATTAGATTCGGCAGATCTGGCGACAGAGATCACTTCTTCAATCGAAGTCTCTACATTAAATTCATTGGAAATGACCGAAAACACATTGACAGCCAGTCCCATATGTCTGCAGACAATGACTTCTGGCACTGTCGACATACCGACGGCATCCGCTCCGATTTTTTGCAGATAGCATCTTTCTGATTTGGTCTCCAGAGAAGGACCCGGAACTGCAACATAAACACCAGTTTGTGCTCTTATACCAAGAGCTGTCGCTACGGCAAGACCCTTCTGCAACAAAGTTTGATCATATGTATGTGTCATATCCGGAAATCTAGGACCGATTCGTTCGTCATTGGGCCCGCGCAAAGGATTGGATGGCAGTAAATTGATATGATCATGGATCAATAAAATATCTCCAGCGCGTAAAGCTTCATTGAGACTGCCGCTAACATTAGTGATAATCATTCTTTGCACTCCAAGGTATTTGAGTACCCTGATTGGAAATGTAACTTCCGAAAGTGAATAGCCCTCATAATAATGAAATCTACCTGCCATCATCACCATGGGTATTTGCCCAAGATATCCAAATACCAATTTGCCAGCATGCCCTTTTACCGTGCTCTCAACAAAATGGGGTATGGCTCTATAGGGAATCTCCTGTTTTTCTGTCAGCTCTTCAGCAAATCCACTCAATCCTGTACCCAGCACTATACCCACTTCCGGGGAGATAGTGATACGCGCTTTAATAAACCGTACCGATTCTTCGATATCTTCCAGACGATGCATATTGTAATTAAAATAAATTTTGGGATAGATGCCCGGTATTATACCTTCATGATCTCCTCATCTTTGGTTTTGATAAGTTTTTCAATTTTCTCTACATGATGATTGACTAATTCTTGAAGCTGAGTTTCCTTTTTCTTGCCAATATCTTCGGGAACGCCATCTTTTACGGCTTTTTTGATACCATCCAAAGATTTATGACGGATACTTCTGACCGCTATTTTCGCTTCTTCACCCGAATGTTTGGCTTGTTTGACCAGGTCTCTTCTACGTTCTTCAGTGAGTGGAGGTACATTTATTCTTACGAGGTCACCATCATTAATAGGTGTCAGTCCTAAGTTGGCTTCGAAGATAGCTTTCTCTATAGGACCGATCATCGATTTCTCCCAAGGTTGAATCGTGATCGTACGACTATCAGCTAGTCCTACATTGGCTACCTGGTTGATAGCCGTCATAGATCCGTAATAGTTTACCCGGAGTTCTTGCACTACAGCTGGATTTGCTTTGCCAGTCCTTATTTTTTCAAGCTCATGCAAAAGATGGACGACAGCTTTGTCCATTAAATCTTCTGAGCTGGACAATAAATTATCTAATTCTACCGACATGCTTATTCTATTATATTTTTTTGCAAAATTAAGGGTTCAAACAATATATGAAAATTTTGGAGAAACTATTTAATCCCGTCTGCTCAAACCCATATACTGAAGAATAAGATAAACCAGCATAACGATAGAAGACAAAGCAGCAACCACATAAGTCATGGCAGCCCATCTCAGGGCGTCACGGCCACCTTCTTCTTCAGGACCTTTTCGGAGCACATTCTGATTGTCCAACCATGCTAAAGCTCTGGCACTCGCATCAAATTCGACAGGCAAGGTAATTAAGCTGAATATGGTCGTTAAGGCAAATAAACCAATAGTCAGTAATAATAATTGCGGAAATCGATTAGCCAGCATAAAAGAAATGAGCATGAGCCATTGTAAGCCAGAACTAGCTATCTGTACAGCAGGCACTAATTTGGATCTCAGCTGAAGCATACTATATGCCTGATCATGTTGTACAGCATGACCACACTCATGTGCTGCCACAGCTGCTGACATTATGCTTTGGCCTCTAAACACTTCCGGACTCAGCGTCACGGTTTTATTTGCCGGATTGTAATGGTCGGTAAGCATACCCTGACCTTCTACTACCTGTACTCCTCTAATATTATAATACTGGAGCATGGACTCTGCTATCTGCTTGCCACTCATCGCCCTGGAGAGTGGTGTCCCTCCATACTTCTTCATTTTGCTGATCAATATCCTTTGAACAAGAAAACCAACCCCAGCCAAAACGATACTCAATAAGAAATAACCATTTGAAAACATAGTTCTATTTTAATTTTATACTTATAACAATTTTTTTGAAAAAAGATTTCAATCAATGATGGAAAATCCAGTGTAGGGAACCAACGCTGCAGGGATCAGGATACCCTGCTCTGTTTGATGATTTTCAAGTAGCCCTGCTACTATTCTCGCTAGCGCAAGTGCACTCCCATTGAGTGTATGAGCAAGATTGCTCTTGCCTTCAGTCGATTTGTACCTGAGTTTGAGTCGATTAGATTGAAATGTTTCAAAATTAGACACAGAACTCACTTCGAGCCACTTTTTCTGAGCAGCTGAGAATATCTCAAAATCATAGGTCAAGGCGGAAGTAAAGCCCATATCGCCGCCACATAATTTAAGTATTCTATAAGGTAAATCTAACTTTTCTAATAGTCCTGATACATGCAGCAACATATCTTGCAATGCATCATATGAGCGGTCCGGATGTTCTACCCTGACTATTTCCACTTTATCAAACTGATGCACCCGATTAAGTCCCTTGACATCAGCACCATAAGATCCTGCTTCTCTCCTAAAACAAGGAGTGTAAGCACAAAACTTAACCGGAAGGTTCTTGACATCCAGGATCTCATCCCGCAATATATTGGTCACAGGTACTTCAGCTGTGGGAATGAGATACAATTGATCTTTTTCACAATAATACATCTGACCATCTTTGTCAGGAAGTTGCCCGGTGCCTGTGGCAGAATCTGCATTGACAAGATGAGGCGGCACGATCTCTTCATATCCAGCAGCTGAAGCCTGATCGAGGAAAAACTGAATCAGCGCTCGCTGCAGTTTAGCACCTTTGCCACGAAATACGGGAAAGCCTGCCCCGGTGATTTTTACCCCCAATTTGAGATCAAACAGGTTGTATTTTTCTGCTAGGTCCCAATGGCATAAAGCGCCTTCATATAACTGAGGCATTGGCTTATCCCAGGATTGATATACCTCATTATCCTCTGCTGATTTGCCGGCCGGTACAGAATCATGCGGGATATTAGGGATTTTATACATCAGGTCCTGCAAAGTATCCTTATTGATTTTAGATTTTTCTTCCAATTGGGTTATACTGGATTTATTGGTAGAGATTTTCTGTTTAATCTCTTCGACTTCCTGATGTTTACCCCGACCGATCAGTATGCCTATCTCTTTCGAAGCTTGGTTGACTTCCATCTTTAAAAGATCTAATTGAGTCTGTAACTCCTTTCGTTCTATGTCCAGAATGGCCACATCCTCAACGATTTGCAACCTATCGGTCGACCAGCCTCGTTTTTGAAGGCCATTGAGGGTTTTGAGTTTGTCTTCGTTAAAATAATTTAAGGTCAGCATAGACGGTAGTGAAAAAAATTTATGCAAATATACACTAGCTGTAAAATATCGTTATATTTGCGTTGTCAAATGAAGAAAACAAGGTGACTTGATTTTCTCCTTACTGAAAGTGTTCCCAATACAAAGTTTAAGTTTTTAATTCTCTTTTATTCTTGAATAGTCTGTTTAGGTTCATTTTTAGGCCCGCATTCTAATTTTAACAAACTTTATTTTAATTATTCTTTTATATGATTTATGACATTCTCCGACTCAATGAGATGTTGGTACCTGAACTTCGTGAAATAGCTGAGCAGCTCGGAGTAAAAGGCAATAAAAAACTAAATAAACAGGATCTGGTGTTCCAGATTCTTGACAGACAAGCCCTAGGTGGATCGGTGGCAGATGATATCGATTCTAATGACCTGGAGGTAACGGATGAGACTTCCCAAGAAAAAACCGAAAGGTCAAATGGCCATCATGCTAACAAGCCCCTGACCAAACCTCGTATGCGCAAAGCCATTCAGGAAGATGCTGAACCGGTAGAAATCAACCCAAAACCTCATCGTGAGCCTAAGCCAGTCCAACCAGTAGTTGAACCTGTAGAACATAAACCTGCCCGCCCTCCTCATAAAGAACACCTCCCTGTCCATCGCAAAGAGCAGCAGGATACACGACCTGTACGAGAAAACCACCCTCCACGTGAAAACAGAGAGCCAAATCCAAATAGAGAGCAAAGAGCCCCTATTCAACCAATTATAAATAAAGAGCAAAGAACTTCGGGTGATTCTAATGAAAACAGGGAACAACGAGCTCCAAGAGAACCGTATGACAATAGAGGCCCAAAAGAACACCGTGAGCCGAGGGAACAGACGATGCGACCTGATTCGAAGCCTCAAAATCGACCTGAAAGACCACCGCTGGAAGACAATTATATAGAACCTGAAACAGACACGCCTGCAGTTCCAGATTTTAACATAGACATGGATGCTATGATCGAAGGTCATGGGGTATTGGAAATGATGCAGGATGGTTATGGTTTTTTAAGGTCAGCCGATTACAACTATTTAAGTTCGCCTGACGATATTTACGTATCTCCTTCGCAGATTAAATTATTTGGACTCAAAACCGGAGATACCGTGCAGGGAGGTATACGACCACCGAAAGAAGGTGAGAAATATTTTGCCTTATTAAAAGTCTCTTTAATTAATGGTTTGACACACGAGCAAATCAAAGACAGAGTACCTTTTGATTACCTAACTCCATTATTTCCTACCAAAAAATTCAAATTGACGATCAATCCGGCGGGAAAAGACTTTGGCAATCGCCTCATCGATCTTTTTACGCCGATAGGAATGGGGCAAAGAGGGCTTATCGTGGCTCAACCAAAGACTGGAAAGACCTTTCTGTTAAAGGACATAGCCAATGCAATAGCTTATAACCATCCTGACTGTTATCTAATCATTTTGTTGATCGATGAAAGGCCTGAGGAAGTGACTGATATGCAGCGCAATGTCAAAGCTGAAGTGATATCATCTACATTTGACGAACCTGCTGACAATCATGTACGGGTGGCCAATATAGTACTTGAAAAAGCCAAGCGGATGGTTGAAAGTGGTCATGATGTGGTGATTCTCTTAGACTCGATCACCAGGCTGGCCAGAGCATATAATACAGTGGCTCCTTCCAGTGGAAAAGTATTATCAGGCGGGGTGGAAGCCAATGCGCTGCAAAAACCAAAAAAATTCTTTGGTGCAGCTCGTGCCATTGAACATGGTGGTTCGTTGACTATCCTGGCTACGGCATTGATAGATACCGGTTCAAAAATGGACGGCGTTATTTTTGAAGAATTCAAAGGAACCGGCAATATGGAACTCCAATTAGATCGCACTTTGGCCAATAAACGATTGTATCCAGCCATAGATGTGACCAAATCAAGTACCAGACGAGAAGAATTGCTCATGGATAAGGACTCCTTGCAGCGCATGTTTATACTTCGTAATCACCTGGCTGATATGAAGCCCGAAGAGGCTATAGACTTCATGCTCAAGCACATGCTCCATACACGTACCAATGAAGAGTTCTTACAAACCATGAACTCCTAAATTTTTAACCAATAGGACCTGATCTTCAGTTAATAATCAATTTAAAATCTAAATTTTGCAGTTATTGTAAAAAGAGTTATTTTTGCAGCCCTGTTATAAATAAAATCTAGTCATGAAACAGACTTTTCAACCTTCGCGTCGTAGACGATCCAACAAACACGGTTTCCGTGAGCGCATGAGTTCTAAAGGCGGCCGTAAGGTTTTGTCCAATAGAAGAGCCAAAGGAAGACATAAGCTCTCTGTGGCTGACGAGGCCAGGGTCAAATAAACCAAGGTATGAATCCCGATGTAATACATTCGGGTGACCAAGGTCTTCCAAAAAGAGAAAAGCTCAAATCTCGAAAAATCATTAAGTCTGTATTTGAATACGGACAAGCAATCACCGTTCCTCCTATTCGCGTTATATATCAGTTGGCAAAAGTCGAATCTGAATCAGCCCTTCCTAAGTTTTCGGTATCAGTTTCAAAGCGAAACTTTGCCAATGCTGTCCAAAGAAATAGGATAAAAAGACTACTGAGGGAAGTGTACCGCCTCAACAAGACTTTACTAATAGCTTCTTGCAAAACTTATTCAGTTCAGGTAGATATGATGTGGATCTACACCAATAAAGCCCCTGCTGAATTCAAATCTTTGGAGCAGACTGCCATCCAGGTGCTTCAGAAACTAGAAAAAAAAGTAATTCGATTTAGTGGACTTTAATTTGATTGACAGACTCTACAAAACTAAAATCGCGCTTTTCTAAGTTCTCATGCTTTGGCCTCATCCTTTAGTTCGAAAAATGATGATGTGACCAGATCCGTCGATGCCCACAACCCCCTCCCTTAATAAGCCAATGCTAATGATATTATTAAATGACTCCGGCAAACTAGTTCTAAATACCTGTATACCACTAATAGAACTAATATAATTAACGAAGGCTGGACTTGTAGGGTTATAAAATAAAATGGACTCATCGTTCCATTCTATGATTTGACCATAAGTGGCCCCTTGTGAGAATCCCGAACCATCCCACCCTATCAGTTCATGTTCTGTCTGAGCCTTAAATTCGTTTTTTCGGGTTAGAATGACCTTAATCTGACCGATTTGTCTAGTTGGAGAACCAATAAAAGATTGGCTTATTTTATTGACATAATTGGTTCTACGAAACAGCTGAGTATTGTTGTCAAAATAAATGATCTCTCTATTTGCAGTGAGTCCAATTGTGTGCACATAAGGAATGTCCAATGTGCTTAATGCAATCCTAACAAGTTCGTTAAAAGAAT
>Ga0138256_10004428_pt1 | contig 14929 bp, 14 predicted proteins | sample KNB2016incub_MG_FD_105486 | JGI IMG/M metagenome (GOLD analysis project Ga0138256, IMG submission 105486) | Active sludge microbial communities from wastewater in Klosterneuburg, Austria - KNB2014incub_MG | ecosystem: Engineered > WWTP > Activated sludge > Unclassified | place: Austria... | reverse complement strand
GCTTCCTCATCCTGCGCCTGCATGTTCTGCAGGTAGAACTCGTGCAGCTTGGCGCGCAGCAGGGCCTTGTCCGGCAGCTGGGTCCGGTACTGCGCAATCAGTGCGGGCGAAGTGCTGCGGCTGAGCGCGTACTCCACCACTTCGTCGTCCTTGCTGGCGCACAGCAGCACGCCGATGGACGGCTGTTCGTGCGGTTTTCTGGTGTCGCGGTCGAGCGCTTCGAGATAGAAGTTCAGCTTGCCCAGATATTCCGGTTCGAACCGGCCCACCTTCAGTTCAATGGCGACCAGGCTGTTGAGGCCACGGTGGAAGAACAGCAGGTCCAGCGCGAAGTCGCGTCCACCAACCTGCACCGGATATTGGCTGCCGACGAAACAGAAATCGCGCCCCAGCTCGATCAGGAACTCCTTGAGCCGCAGCAGCAGGCCGCGGTGCAGATCGGCTTCCAGATGAGCTTGCGGCAGGTCGAGGAATTCCACCAGATAGCTGTCCTTGAAGATGCTGGCGGCATCGGGGTGCGTTTGTGTCACCGCCGGCGACACTTTTGGCGGGGTCAGGACGGTGCGCTCGAACAGGGCGGTCTTGAACTGGCGTTCCAGCTCGCGCTTGCTCCACTTCTCCTGCGCGGCCAGCTTGAGGTAGAACTCGCGCTCTTCGGGGCGCTTGCTTTGCCCGAGAATGATGAGGTGGTGCGCCCATGGAATTTGTCGCACCAGTGGCGCGACAAATTCCTTGTCGGCATAGGTCTCGTAAAACTGCTTCATCCTGAACAGGTTGGATCGGGTGAACCCACGCAAGCCCGGCTGGGTGCGTGCCAGGTAGCGGGCGAGCTCGTCCACCACGCCATCGCCCCATTCGGCGGCGGCGATCTTCTGGCTGATGCGCTGGCCGATCTGCCAATACAGCTCGATCAAGCTGGTGTTGACCGCCTGCACCGCCCGTTGCTTGGCAGCCGCGATGAGCTGCGCGATGTCGGCGAACCCGGGATCCTGCGCTGCGCTGATGCGCTTGTCCGTCATGGCGCGCCATCCTTCAAGGCCGTGGGCTGCTTGATCACGAGCCAGGTGATGAGATCGAAGTCGGTCGTCGCCTTGACGGTCTGGTTCGCATCGAGCAGCTTGCCGCCGCGCCCGCTGAACAGGTTGCCCGCGTTCTTGCGGCCGAACTGCGCGGCAATGGCGGCCACGGCTTTTTCAAGCAGACCGCTGTAGCGGCTCATGTCCTGCCCGTTGCCGGTTTCCATATCGAACAGTTCGCATAGTTTGGCGTGCGGTTCGCTCTGGCCCTGGCAGACGGCGCGGAAGATTTCCAGTACTTGCTTGGGTGCGGTGAAGTTGTAGCGCACCTCGCCATCGTCGCGAATGTAGACGAGGAAGTACGGCTGCAACGGGTTCACCGTTTCGTTGCCGGCGGCATCGATGCGCTGTTTCAGGCAGTAGATGATGCCGGGCTTGATGGTGCTGTACTCGGCATGCGGTGGTACCACGGCATAGAGCCCGTAGGGTGCCTGCTCCAGTTTTTCACGGTTGGCTTCGATGTATGCGGCCAGTTCAATGCGGAAGTCGTCCAGCGTGAATTCGTTGAGGGCGACAGACTCGTTGAAATCCTCCAGGTCCAGCACTTCGTCCTTGAGCCGCAGCAGTTGCTTGTCGCGGTAGCGCAGGTCCTGCTTGATCAGCTCTTCCAGGTCTTCGCCCTGCAGGATGTTGTCTTCGGCCGTGGCGGCGATGTCCACCAGCGCCATGCGGGCTTCGACGCGGTTCTTGAGGTTGATGTACTTGTTCAGGTCGGGCGTGGGCCAGAAATTGACCAGCTGGATGGCAGGATTCGGGCTGCCGATGCGGTCGATGCGGCCGAAGCGCTGGATGATGCGCACCGGGTTCCAGTGGATGTCGTAGTTGATGAGGTAATCGCAATCCTGCAGGTTCTGGCCTTCGGAAATGCAATCGGTGGCGATGAGCAGGTCGATTTCGCCGTCTTGCGGCATGGACTTCATCTTTGCGCGCTGTTTGGCGCGGGGAGCGAAGTTGGTGAGGATGCGGCTGAACTCGGCTTGGCCGAAGCTGCTGCGGTTGGGGCGGGTGCCTCCCGAGACCAGAGCAATATGAATGCCCAGGTGCTGCCGCGCCCAGGTTTCGAGTTCCTCGTAGAGGTAGGCGGCGGTATCGGCAAAGGCACAGAACACGATCACCTTGCGGTTCTCCTCGCCCAGCGCATTGGTGCCCGGGTGGCGAACCTTGTGCTCGATCAGGCGCTTGAGTTCAGCCAGTTTGGCGTCACGCGATGCATCGACCGCCTGGGCGGCGTCGGCCAGCAGTGAGAGCTGCTGCTTGTCGGTGGCCAGGTCCGCCAACCAGGCGGCTACGTCCATGTGCTCCATGCGGTACTTGAGCTTGCTGCCGGCCTGGAAGGCCTCGGCCAACTCTTCATCTTCCTCGCCCGGCTCGGCAAAGAAATCTGGCTGAATGTCTTCCGCTGCCGCGGCCTGATGCTGCTGGAATCGCTTGAGACGTTCTTCCAGATCCTCGATCTTGGTGACGGTGCGCTCCATGGTGATGGCGAAGGCGCGCACCGAGCTTTCCAGGCGCTTGAGGAAGTTCACCTTCATCATGCCGATCAGGAATTTCTCGCGGTTCTCCTGACTGAAGTTCTGCACGCGATGGTCTTCGTACTGCGCCTTGAACTCGTCCAGCACGTACTTGGACGGCTTGAAGATGGCAAGCTGGTAGTTGTCGATCTCGTCGTTCAACTTGTCGTAGGAAAGGAAGCGGCCCTTGAGGTCGATTTCCGAGAACACCGACTCCGGCTTCCTGCGCTTCGGGAACCGGCCGATCTGCGCCATCGACGCCTTGTAGTATTTCTGGATGTGCTTGCGCGAGCGCGCGATGGTGAGTTCGTCCAGCAGGGTGAAGAATCCGGCGGACAGGCGCTCCATCAGGTCGCGGGCGTCCCGTTCGCCGGAACGCCTGGCCCATTCCATGAACGTTTTCTGGGCGACGGTGAGCGTGTCCTTGATGCTATTGATTCCGAAGCCTTGCGCAAACGCGGTGTCGCGCCCTTCGGTGACGAAGTAGATCTGGTTGCGCAGATCCTTGAGGTCGTTGTTGACCGGCGTTGCCGAGAGCAGCATCACCTTGGTCTTGACGCCGGCCTTGATGATGTCGTCCAGCAGCCGCTCATAGCGGCTCTTGCGGATGAGATTGCCGTCCTCGTCGTGCTTGCCCTTGGTGTTGTTGCGGAAGTTGTGGGATTCGTCGATGACGACCAGATCGAAGTTGCCCCAGTTGAGCGTTGCCAGGTCGACGCCATCCACCCGTCCGCTCTCGCGGGACAGGTCGGTGTGCGAGAGAACCGTGTAAGCGAAACGATCCTTGAGGAAGGGGTTGAGCTCGCTGTTGTTCTGGGCGAGATAGACCGTCCAGTTGTCGCGCAGCTTCTTCGGGCACAGCACCAGCACGCGGTGGTTGCGCAGCTCGAAGTACTTGATCACGGCCAGCGCCGAATAGGTCTTGCCCAGGCCCACGCTGTCGGCCAGGATGCAGCCGTTGTGGGTGTTGATCTTGTGGATGGCCCCCTTGACGCCGTCTTTCTGGAAGTCGAACAAGGCCTTCCAGATATCGCTGTCGATGATGGCGGTCTGGTCGAACAGGGCAGCGTCGGCTTCCTGCCCGGAAAGAAAACGCTCGAAGACGTGGTAGAGCGTCTTGAAATAGACGAATTCCGGCGCGTGGTTGACGTAAAGCTGTTCCAGATAACGCAGCACGTCCTCTTTCACATCGGTGACGAGCTTCTCATCGTTCCAGATGTCGTCGAACCACTGTTTTAGGTCTGACCTGTCACGATCGCTGTCAACGATCAGGTTCAGCTCGATATTGGACAGCGCTGACAAACCGAGGCCACGCTGGGTGAAATTGGAACTCCCCAACAGCGCGTGTTCGCGTCGGCCGTCATCAATGTGATAGAGCTTGCCGTGCAGCAGGTTGGCTTGGCGGATGGAACGGATTTCAACCTTGTCCCGCAGCCACGCAGCGCAACGGTGGGCGATTTCCTTCTGCTGCAGGCGATTGGCCAACTCCAGGCCCTCGTCCTCGATCTTGAAGGCTTTCTTGTCGGTCTTATCCGGATCCAGCGAGGCGATGAAGCGAGGTTCGCCGAAAAGGAACTGCAGTTGCTCGATCTGGTCGAGTTGGCTCGCCAGAGCGTCGTAGGCATAGATGGTGAAGTAGGCCGAGACAACGGAGAGCCGACTATTGGTGCTGAGCTTGTCAGCAAGGAACTCGGCCACTTTACCGCGGGCATGGTTGTCGCGGATGCCATGACTGACTCCGCTTGCAGTTGCACTCATTCATCCCCCGATCGAATCGTATTGTTCTGCAGGCTTCGTTGCCCGGGCTCCTCACTGACTGATTGGTCCTTGTCAGCGGGGGAAGCGCAAGCCGCGATCACTGATTCAATCACTTCGCTCAGTGATGAAACGCATCCGCCGCCAGCAAGGCGGCATGATCGCGCACATCCTCCGGCCACGTGGCGCTGTGTTGTTCGAACTTGCCGATGTCGCCGGCGAACAGCGCCTGCGCCACGTCTTCGTAGCCGGCGAAATCGCCCGCCATCGCCTGCATGAATCGATAGGTCGCTTCCTGCGCGGCACGCCGGCGATCCTCGCCGCCGCCGACCTTGCGTGCGTCTTCCACCAGCTTGCGCAATGCGACCGAAGCGCCGCCCGGCTGCGCCGCCAGCCAGTCCCAGTGGCGCGGCAGCAGGGTGACCTCGCGCGCCACCACGCCCAGCTTCGGCCGGCCGGGTCCACGCGGGGCTTGCTTCTCGCTTGCCGCTGCAGCCAGCGGTTCGGCCAGGCGCTTCAGCAGGTCCGCGGCCGGCAACTCCAGTGGCAACTCGACCACTCGCCCGCTGCCGTCCTCGAACACCAGCACCGGCTTGCCGGCATCGAAGGCCTGCTTGGCCTTGAGCGCGACATGCCGCAGCTCGCCGCTGGCGATCCGGGCGGAGCCGGCGAACGCGGTGCAACGCAGGGTGGGATGAAACATGGTCATGGCCTCGCTGAAACGAAGCCAGATATTACCCGGACAAAATTAACCCGTCAATCGACTCAGCGCCCCGGCCCCACGTCGATGAACTGCAGGAACTCGGCGCGGGTGCGCGCGTCCTCGCGGAAGCTGCCGAGCATCTTGCTGGTCACCATCGACACCCCGCGCTTGTGGATGCCGCGCGTGGTCATGCATTCGTGCGCGCCCTCCACCACCACGCCCACGCCACGCGGCTGCAGCGCGCGCTGGATGCAGTTGGCGATCTGCGCGGTCATCTTCTCCTGCACCTGGAAGCGCCGCGCATAGGCCTCGACCACCCGCGCCAGCTTGCTGATCCCGACCACCTTGCCGTTCGGCAGGTAGCCGATGTGGACCTTGCCGATGATCGGCGCCATGTGGTGCTCGCAATGGCTCTCGTAGTCGATGTCGCGCAGCACGATCATCTCGTCGTAGCCGCAGACTTCCTCGAAGGTGCGCGCCAGGTAGTCGTCCGGATCCAGCGCATAGCCGCTGAACCAGTCCTGATAGGCCTTGGCGACCCGCTTGGGGGTGTCGAGCAGGCCCTCGCGCGCAGGATCGTCGCCCGACCAGCGCAGCAGGGTGCGCACCGCGTCCTCGGCCTGCTGGCGAGTGACGGCGTGGCGGATGTCGTCGGCGCGGCTGTTGTCGTCGGACATGGGAACTCCGGGCGAAACGGGGCGGCTATGGTAGCGCGGTCCGCCGCGCAGCCATCGCAGCAGGCCGCGCCGCGTTCGTGGTTTGATGCCCGCCATGAACGCCCATCGCCTGCCGTTGCTGTCTGCACTGCTCGCCCTGTCCGGCTGCTCGCTGCATGCGCCGGCACCCGCGCCGCCTGCGCTGCTGCTCGGCGATTTCGTCGACGACTACGGCATTGCCCACCGCATCGACACCCGCGAATGGCGGCAACTGCCGAACGCGCGTTACCGCATCGTCCGCTGGGACATCGATGGCCACTACCTGATCGCGCGCAACGACGACGACAATCCTGCCGACGCCGGCCGCTGGACGCGCATCGACTGGCTGGCGCTGCCCGGGATGCCGCCCTACGAATGGGCGTTCTGCTTCAGTGCCTACGCCGCGCCAACCCAGGCCGAGGCCGAACGCACCGCCATTGCCCGCCGCGACACCCCCAGGACCGGCTGCAACGGTCATCCGTTTTCGCGCATGCGGCGGGCGGAGCGTTAATCCGCGCGGCAAGGAAAACGCCGGGCAAAATCCCGCAACGTGACCATGCGCATGCGCAAGCACCGGCGGGAGACGGCAGAATCGAGCGCGCCTCTCCCCCAAGGATCTCCGATGCCCCACGCCTTCCACAGGAGCGCGCTCGCGCTCGCCGTCGCCCTGAGCCTGGGCCTTGCCGCCTGCGACAAACCGGCCAGCAAGACCGCCACCGCCGCCTCGGCCGCAGCGTCCGGCGAATTGCAGGTCAAGGCCGAATCCGCGCGCCTCAACGCCTGGTTCGAGACGCAGTACGAGGCGCAACTGAAATTCAGCCCGATCCAGCTCGGCTTCCTCGGCCGCAAGGACCTCAACGACCAGCTCGACGACATGTCCGAAGCCGGCATCCGCAAGCAGGAAGCGTGGATGGCGGCCTCGGTGAAGGAAATGGAGTCGAAGTTCGACTACATGAAGCTCGATCCGGAGACCCGACTGTCCTGGGACCTGTGGAAACGCCAGTACGAGAACGCGCGCGACGGCCTGTCCTTCCTCGGCAACGGCTATCCGTTCGACCAGATGAGCGGCGCGCAGAGCTTCGCGCCCACCTTCCTGTTCAATTTCCACAAGGTGGACGACGAGCAGGACTACCTGGCCTACGTCGCGCGCCTGCGGAAAATCGAAACCGCCTTCGATCAGTTGCTGGAACGCGCGCACACCGCCACCGCCAAGGGCATCCGCCCGCCGCGCTTCGCCTATGAGGGCGTGATCGATCAGTCGCGCAAGGTCATCGCCGGTGCGCCGTTCGGCAAGGGTGCCGACAGCGCCTTGTGGGCGGATGCACAGGCCAAGGCCGATGCCCTGGCGAAGGACGGCAAGATCAGCGCCGCGCGCGCCGCCGAACTCAAGGAACAGGCGCGCAAGGCACTGCTGGAACACCTCAAGCCGGCCTACGACAAGCTCATCGCCTTCGCCGTCGGCGAGCTGCCGAAAGCCGCAACCAATGCCAGCGGCGTGGGCACCACCATGGCCAACGGCAAGGCCTATTACGAGTACCAGCTGAAGCAGAACACCACCACCAGCATGTCCGCCGAGGAGATCCACCAGCTCGGCCTGTCGGAAGTGGCGCGCCTGCGCGGCGAACTGGAACAGGTGAAGGCGCAGGTCGGTTTCGAGGGCGACCTGCAGGCCTTCTTCAAGCATGTGCAGAACGACCCCACCCGCCTGTTCCCCAACGATGATGCCGGCCGCCAGGCCTACATCGACCAGGCCAACCGCGTCATCGGCAACATCAAGGAACAGCTGCCGCAGTACTTCGGCCTGCTGCCCAAGGCCGACCTGGTGGTGAAGCGCGTCGAACCGTTCCGCGAGCAACCCGGCGCCGCCCAGCACTACTATCCCGGCACGCCCGACGGTTCGCGCCCCGGCGTGTACTACGCGCACCTGATCGACATGAAGGCGATGCCGAAGACCGAACTGGAGGTCATCGCCTATCACGAGGGTCTGCCCGGCCACCACATGCAGATCTCGATCGCGCAGGAATTGAAGGGCGTGCCGACCTTCCGCACCCAGTACGGCAGCACCGCCTATGCCGAGGGCTGGGGCCTGTACGCCGAAGCGCTGGCCAAGGAAATGCCCGGCACCTACCAGGATCCGTATTCCGAGTACGGCCGCCTGATGTCGGAAATGTGGCGCGCGATCCGACTGGTGGTGGACACCGGCCTGCACGCCAAGGGCTGGACCGAGCAGCAGGCCGTCGATTACTTCCGTGCCAACAGTTCGGTGCCGGATGCGGCGATCAAGTCGGAGATCCAGCGCTACCTGGTCACCCCCGGCCAGGCCACCGCCTACAAGATCGGCATGCTCAAGATCCAGCAGCTGCGCAAGCATGCCGAAACCGAACTCGGTTCGAAGTTCGACATCCGCGGCTTCCACGACGCCGTGCTCGGCGGCGGCGCGATGCCGCTGGACCTGCTGGAGAAGCGCGTGGATCTGTGGATCGCGGCGAAAAAAGCCGGCTGATCCACGCCACCGAGGCAGCCGCGCAGGGTCGGGGAATTTCCGGTCCTGCGCGTTTCATGCGCTGCGTCAGCGGGTGGTATAGCCGCCGTTGGCGAAGATCGTCTGCCCGGTGATCCACCAGCCCTCGGTGACCAGGAAGCGGATGATCGGCGCGATGTCCTCGATATCGGTCAGGCCCTTCTTGCTGAAGCCGCTCAGCGCCGCCGCCGAGCTGTGATAGGCCACCGCCTCCGCCGATTCCTGCCCGTAGAAGAACGGCGTGTCCATCGGCCCCGGCCCGACCGCGTTGACGTTGATGCCGCGCTCGCCGAACTCCTTCGACGCCGCGCGCGTGAAATGCTCCACCGCCGCCTTGCTGGCCGGATAGATCGCGTAGTACGGCGTGTACGCCGCCAGCAGCGAACTCACCAGGGTGACGATGCCGCCGCCGTTTTCCAGCGTGCGCCCGGCCTGCTGGATGAAGAAGAACGCGGCCTTGGCATTGGCGTCGAAGCTGCGGTCGTAGTCGGCTTCGGTGACATCGGCAATCGCCTTCTTGATGACCACGCCTGCCGTGTTGACGGCCACGTCCACATGGCCGAAATGCGCCTTCGCCTGATCGAACAGCGCGCGGTTGCTGTCCACCATCGACAGGTCGCCCTGCACGGTGATGACGTCCACGCCGCGCGTTTTCAACGCGGCAGCGGTGGACTCGGTGTCGGCGCGCGAGGCGTCGCTGTTGTAGTGCAGCGCCAGCCCGCGCACGCCGGCATCGGCGAAATCGTGGGCGATCAATGCTCCGAGATTCTTGCCACCGCCGGCGATCACGGCGACCTTGTCTTTCAGCGTGCGTGCGGACATTCGGAATGCTCCTGGTCGGAAGGGACAGCCGGATCGGCTGCGGAGCGCCAGATTGACTTGCCTGATGCGAGCGATAAATATCGCGGAATCTCTTTCTTTATTCGTTTCAATCGAATAAATGAGCGGCGATTTCCTCCAATCCCTGCAGGTGTTCGTGCGCGTGGCCGAAAGCGGTGGCTTCAGCCGCGCCGCCGACCAATTGGGGATGGCGGCCTCGTCCGTCACCGCCAGCGTGCAGAGACTGGAACGCCTGCTGGGCGCGCCGCTGTTCCTGCGCACCACCCGCCGCGTGCGCCTGACCGCCGACGGCGAACTGCTCTACGAACGCGCGCTGGGCCTGCTGGCCGACGCCGAGGAAGCGCGCACCCTGTTCGGCCAGCGCGGCGGCGCGCGCGGGCGGCTGCGGGTGGAAGCGCCCTCGCGGATGGTGCGCCGCCTGCTGGCCCCGGCGCTGCCCGCGCTGCTGGACGCACACCCGGCGCTGGAACTGGAATTGAACAGCAACGATCACCGCACCGCGCTGGTCGAAGCCGGCATCGACTGCGTGATCCGCGTCGGCGCGCCGGCGGAGGCCTCGCTGGTGGCGCGCCCGCTGGGGCTGCTGCGCATCGCCACCTGCGCCAGCCCGCAACTGGTCGAACGCCTCGGGACACCGCAAACGCCGGACGATTTGGCCCGCTATCCCGCCATCCACTACGGCGGCCTGCCGATCGGGCGCACGGAACACTGGGATTTGGCCGGTGACGCCGCCGTGCCGATGCAGGGCCGGCTGTCGGTGGACAACACCGAAAGCTACATCGCCTGCGCCTGCGAAGGCCTAGGCGTCATCCAGGCCCCGGCCTACGACCTGCGCGAGGAATTGCGCGATGGTCGCCTGATCGAACTGCTGCCCGCCTTCGCCCCGCCGCCGATTTCGGTGCAAGCGCTGTATCCCGCACATCGGCGCGCGTCCAGCCGGCTCAATGCCTTCATCGACTGGGTCTCGCCGTTGATCGCGGAGCAGGCCGCGTTCTGAGGTCAACTCACGCGGCGGCGGGCTTCGACGCGCCGCCCAGCATCCGCGCCGGCAGCATCAGCAACGCATGCAGGAATGCGAACAACGCCAAAAAGGCGATGCCGACCAGCCGGAACGGCAGCGACAGCAGCCAGGCGATCGGCCACAGCAGCAGGGCGAGGAAGGCCAGCGGCCAGCACAGCACCAGCACCAGGCACCAGGCCAACACGGCGATCAGGGTCTTCATCGTTTGCATCCCGGATGCTCGGCACTGCACGCGCAGCGCCACCACGTTGGCAACCACCCACCGCCGAGGCAAGCGCTTTGCGACGAATCCGCGGATACGGCGACGAAGCGCGCCGCACTCAGTCCGCCGCCCGCGGTGCGCCCATCCCGCCCTTGCTGTAGATGCCGCTGCGGTCGAAGCAGCAGGCACGGCGACCGCCGCAGGCCAGCTTGTCGATGGCGACATCGATGCGCTTCGCCCGCGTCTCGGCTTTCTTGCCGGAAGTGATCCAGTGGATCCAGTCGCGGCGCGCGATCGCGGTGATGTCCTTCCAGGTGGCCTTCGCCGCCGCATTCGCGGCGAGTGCCTGCTTCAGGTCCAGCGGCAGTTTCGGTTCGGGTTCCTGCGCGACCGGTGCAAGTTCGAGATCGACCATCTCGCCGGCCTCGACGCCGGCGGCAACGTGCAGTGTCTTCTCCACTTTCAGCCAGTGACTGCCTTCACCATCGGGCGAAAGCGTGGCCACGAATGGCGCACCGTTCAGCGTGCCGTCGACGGTGACCATGCCGCGCGTCGGCAGCTGGGCGCTGGCGGTCTTCGGCAACACCAGGAAGCGCCAGCTCGCGTTCTTCGGTTGCGCGGGGCGTTGCAGGGTCGCACTGCAACGCACGCCTGCCTGCGGCTTCAGCATCGCGCATCCATCAGAACGAATTGTCGCCGTCGAGGATACGGCCGATCCCGCCCAGCACCGAACCCTCGCCGCGCGCACCGCCGTTCTGCGGTGCAGCCGCCAGCATGCGCCCGGCCAGGCGCGAGAACGGCAGCGATTGCAGCCAGACCTTGCCGGGGCCGGTGAGGGTGGCCAGGAACACGCCCTCGCCGCCGAAGAACATGCTCTTCAACCCGGCCACCGGTTTCACGTCCATGTTCACCGTGGCGTGGTAACCGACCACGCAGCCGGTATCGACATCGATGCGTTCGCCGGCGGCGAGATCGCGCTCGACCACGCAGCCGCCGGCATGGATGAACACCCAACCGTCGCCCTCGAGCTTCTGCATGATGAAACCCTCGCCGCCGAACAGGCCGGTGAGGATCTTCTTCTGCAGATGGATGCCGACCTGCACGCCGCGCGCGCCGGCCAGGAAGCTGTCCTTCTGGCAGATGATGCGGCCGCCGTGTTCGTCCAGCTTCATCGCCATCACCGTGCCGGGATACGGCGCGGCGAACGCGACCTTGGCCTTGCCGCTGCCGGCGTGGGTGTACAGCGTGGTGAACAGGCTCTCGCCGGTGATCACGCGCTTGCCGGCCGACAGCAGCTTGCCCATGAAGCCGCCGCTGTCGCTGCCCTGCGAACCGTCGCCGAACACGGTATCCATCTGCACCGCGCTGTCCTTGAACATCAGCGCACCGGCTTCGGCGATGGCGGACTCGCCCGGGTCGAGTTCGATCTCGACGAACTGCATTTCCTGGCCGTGGATGCGGAAATCGATCTCGTCGGCACGGCCCTTGCCGCCATTGCGCGGCGGCGGCGGCGGTGCCGACGACGGATCGCCCGGCACGCCATCGACCAGCTCGGCCAGGTTGCGCGCCGGCAGCCAGTCGCCCATGCCTTCCTTCCACGCCAGCAGCGCCGGATTGCGTGCGGCCTGCGCACGCGCGGCCTCGGTATCGAGCGGGCCGATTCGAGTATTGGTGGTTGGATCGTGCAGGTGCCACTGACTCATCGCGGGTTCCTTCGCTCGGGGGGAATGCGCGGAGTCTACGGATCCCCGTGTTACGAAAACGGTGCCGGAAGTCGCGCTTGATTTGTTCCCGAACGACCACCATCGCCGTGCCGGATCGATGCCATGCCCGCGCCCGCGCGCCTCACTCGGAACGCACGCCCGCAGCCTGTCCGCAGCCCGCATCCGCGGCATCGCGCAACGTGAGGTAGAGCCGCAGGTCGAATTCCAGCTGGTGGTAGTCCGCTGCCATGTGCGTGCACAGCTGGTAGAAGGCCTTGTCGTGCGCGGCATGCTTCATGTGCGCGAGTTCGTGCACCACGATCATCTTCAGGAAGTCGGCGGGGGCATCGCGGAACAACGACGCGATGCGGATCTCGCGGCGGGTCACCAGGCGGCTGCCCTGCACCCGCGAGCGCGTGGTATGCGTACCCAGCGCGTGCTGCACCACGTGCAGCTTGCCGTCGTACAGCACCTTGCCCAGCGGTGCCGCCTTGCGCATGCAGCGTTCTTTCATGTCCTGCACGTAGTCGTACAACTGGCCGTCGTTGCGCACCGCATGCGGCTGCGCATAACGCTCGGCGAGCAATGCACCCAACCGGCCTTCGGCCAGCAGCTCGCGCACGCGCGACTGCACGTGCGGCGGGTATCCCTCCAGGTACTTCAAGGTCTGCATCGGACACGACATCGACGGGTTGGCCGTATCATGGGCCCGCATCCCCGAATCCAGAAGCCGCACCATGGCCAAGGCCAATCCCCTGCAGGAACAATTGCTCAAGGCCGGCCTGGTCAAGAAGTCCAAGGTGTCCGAGGTGGCGCGGGAGCAGCACCTGGCCCGGCATGCCAAGGGCCGCTCGACGCCCAGCGAGATCGCGGCGGATGCAGAGCGCGCCCGCACCGAAAAGGCGGACCGCGATCGCGCGCTGGAAGCCGAGCGCAAGGCGCAGATGCGCGCCGCCGAACTGCGCGCGCAGGCACGCCAGATCATCGCAGACAAGCAAGTTCCCGCGGCCGGCGAGATCGAGTACCGCTTCAGCCACGACGGCGCGATCCGCTGCGTGCGGGTCAACGACGATCAACGCGGCAGATTGTCCACCGGCGCGCTGGTGATTGCCGGCATCGACACGCATTTCGTCCTGCTGCCGCGCGCCGCCGGCGACAAGGTGCGCGAACGCGACGCCGGCATGATCGTGCTGGACCACGGCATGGCGGCAGGCACCGAGGCGATCGCCGCCGCCTCCGAGGACGATGCGTACTATGCGCAGTTCAAGGTGCCGGACGACCTGGTCTGGTAACCGCTGCGACTACTGGCGATAGGCATCGCAGTGCGCCTGGTCGAGCCGCACGACCATGCCGAGCGCCAGCCGATAGCCCTGGTACACGCTGCCCGGGTTCACCTTCGCCGGCTGATCGTGACCACGGTGCAGGATCTCGCGCCAGTCGTCGTTCAGGCCGTGAATGGTGACTGCCGGGATCTTCTTCGCCACGAACGCACTGGAATCCGAATCGGCGCGGCCGATGCTGGCATGCGCGAACGGGATCTCCATTTCCTTCGCCAGCGCGCCGGTGAACTGCGCCAGTTTCTTGCTCGACATGTTGTCGGCGACCTGCGGCGGGCCCAGGCCCAGGCTGTCGATGTTGATCATCGCGCAGTAGTCGGCGCGCTGGTCCTTGCCGATGGCCTTGGTCATCGCGCGCGAGCCGACCAGGCCCTGCTCCTCGCGCCCGAACGCGACGAACACCAGTGTCTTGCGCAACGGCACGTCGCGCAGCGTGCGGTAGAGCTGGGTCATCGCGACCTGGCCGCTCCAGTTGTCGACCGCGCCGCAGCCTTGTGCGGTCTTGTCGTAATGCGCGCCGATCACGATCTTCTCGGCGGACGTGCCCGGCTTGACCACGACCAGGTTCGCCACGTCGGCGTAGGCCTCGGTGCGGATCGTCTCGGCCGGCGCGCCCGCCTGCTCGAACAGGGCTTGCACGGCGGCCAGGCGCGCGTCGTCGTCGCACGGGACCGCATCGAATGCCTTGCGGATGTCTTCGAGGCTGGCGACGCTGGCGGGCGCATGCGCGGTGACGGCGGGAAACGCGGTGGCCAGCGCAAGCAGCAGCGAGATGCGCAGACGTGGGTGATTCGGCATGTGGCTGGGCTCCGGGCCGCGCAGGGCGGCCATCATCCGATTACTTCACGCGCAGCACCAGCGCGATCCCCAGCAGCAACCACGGCGTACCGATGATCGCGATGAACAGGCTGTCCCCGTACAGCGGCCAGAAACCCGCGACGCGTGCGATGGCCGGATTGCCGGCATCGAACACCACCGGCACCGGGGTTCCCGCCGGGAATTCCTTCTGCGACCGGTTGCACCAGCCATCGGTGAACCTGTGACTTGCGCCTGCGTGCGCGAATTCGACCACCGGGCAGAACCGGCGCCCGACGCCGCGCCTTCGCTCCTGGCGTTCGTACTCGATGATCGTGCCGGTGCCCGACACCCCGGTGTCGGCTAGCGCGTGTGCGCCCGCGGCACCGCGCAGCGCGTAACCGAGCACGGCCAGTCCCGGCAGGCAGAACACCAGCAGGAAGATGATCTGCAGTTTTCGCCTCGATGCCATGCTGCCTCCTGCGTCGCTGCCGAGCATAGGTGAAAAGGGCACGAAGGGAATCAAGGCGTCTTGAGGAAGATCTGAACAACGCCGTCATCCCCGCGAAGGCGGGGATCCAGTGACTTCAGCGTTGCCTTGATTCCCGCCGCCCGCTTTCTGTTGCAACCGCCAGCCAAGGCCGGAGACCCGGCTGGCATGCCGCGCCAGCGCCGCCGCGATCACCTCCGCGCCACCGGCGAGGTGCACGCCCGTGCGTGCGCGGGTCAGTCCGGTGTACAGCAGTTCGCGGCTGAGCACGCGGCTGTCG
>Ga0138256_10004426_pt1 | contig 14930 bp, 9 predicted proteins | sample KNB2016incub_MG_FD_105486 | JGI IMG/M metagenome (GOLD analysis project Ga0138256, IMG submission 105486) | Active sludge microbial communities from wastewater in Klosterneuburg, Austria - KNB2014incub_MG | ecosystem: Engineered > WWTP > Activated sludge > Unclassified | place: Austria... | reverse complement strand
GCGTGCATGGGGCAGCGCCTGTCGCATGCGGATCGATAACACCCTGGGCCAATGCGGCGCGGCTGCGTTGGTGGATGACCTGAGCAATGCCAACCACAGCTGCGGCAAGAACATTACGCTGCCCGCGGGCAATAGCTCCGGCGCGGCCAACCGCGTGGTGTGCATGCCGGTGACGCGCTACAACAACAACTGCGTGAACGTGCAGGCGAACAAATACCAGTTCCGCTTCCGCATCCCGGCGGAGAACGTGGTGATCGTGCGCAACAGCAACACCAACTTCACGCACATGCATACAAGCGATGGTTTCGCGGAGTGCAAGACCTATGAGGTGGAGGTGCGCGCGAGCTTCAACAGCGGTTCTACGTGGTGTCGCGGTGGTGTGGATCCGGTGGATGACCTCACGCCGTGGGGCAAGGTGTGCGAAGTGTACACCGGTGGTTGCGATGAGGAGTTCGTAGGGAACAATCACATGCTCGAAGCCGGTCGGTCCGAGCAAAGCGTGGGACTCTATCCCAACCCGAACCGTGGCGATCAGCTCTTCCTGAGCATCGATGCGATCGCCGACGGGGTGCATACCGTGAGCGTGGACATCTACGATGCCTTCGGCAAGCGGGTGAGCGCACGTACGATCGCGGTGAACCCTCTCGGCCCCGGCTCGGGAGGCTTCATCAACACGGTGCTGGATCTGAATGGTGAACTGGCCACGGGTCTGTACATGGTACACATCACTGCAGGGGATGCGGTGTACACCGAGCGGTTGGTGATCCAGAAGTAACGAACAGGAAAGAACCCCGGCGGATCGCCAGGGTTCTTTCGTTCTGCGCGATCACTGAAAAGAATGTTCCGATCGCGGGATTTATCACTCTGGATCGCCACCACGCACCAGAACGTGCGTGCGACTTCCGGTGTGACGTCCGTTGGGGGCGACGATCCACCAACAAGGGAGTGACACGGGATCCGGACATGTTGAAGCCCGGCTGTTCGCCGGGCTTCAACCGTGGGAATGCCCGCTCGGTCAGGCTTTCGCCTCAGCGGACTTGGTCTTCGGGGCCTTGTCCGGAGCTGCTACAGCAGCGGCCTTCAGGCGGGCGATCTTCCTGGTCGCCTTGCGTTTGCGGATGGCTTGCGCCTGTGGATCCTGTGCCATGATTCTGGAATGTTGGGCCGCGAATGTAGGGCGCCTCGGACAACCGCACCTATTCTCGGCCTACGCCGCCCGTCTCTGTCATATCGAATAGACGAATAGCCGTCGGGGATTCCGCCTACCACCACCTTGCTAGGAACAGGATACGCGCGGATCACTCCTTACCGGACCGGACGTTCACAGGTTCATCGCGAAATGTTGGTGATGGCCTTATAGGGATCAGGCGCCAAGTGCTACACAGCGATGCTCGAAATTCGAGCTAGAAGTCCCGGGAGCGCAATGTGCCTTGTCCTGGAACGGCTGCCACGGACCACCGTTCATCGATCCGCCAAGCCCGTTCCTCCAAGATCGGATCCGCGAATGATCAGCAGAGGCATCCCAATGCTCTGTAGACACGTCTTGGTTGTGCATCACATGTCACGCTCCTACAAAATAGCGCTCATCCTCAAGAGCAGGAGCAGCCTGCCGGTCTATAAGGATCTAGCGAAGCTCAGCGACCACGAACTCGACCAGCAGGTGCATTCGCTCTTCCAGCAGATGCGGTGCAACGAGAGTTCCGTGATCGCGCGTATGGTGCTGCGGCAACCGACTTTCAGTTTGAACTGAGATCAGGATCCGATCCAACAGGCTGCTTCCCCACATTCCCTCTACAGGACGGCGTATATATTTGCCCGCGCCGCGCTATCAGGTGCGGCAAGACGATCATGAGCGATCAACACCACAGCGCACATTTCCCGGAGGAAGCTGAACAGAATGAGATCGCTGGGCCGGTACTGGTCAGCCTTATCATCCTCACCGCGATCATTCTCGTGGTCTGGGCGATGAGCTAGCTCACGCTCCTCGTGGTATCCGGCCGCTGGTCCCCTGCCCGATCCAGATATTCGTCGCGCCGTACGAGCATGAACCAATTCTCGGTCAGTTCGAGGAAGCCCTGCTCGAAACAGAACACGTAGGTGTTCCCCGCCTTGGTGCGGTGCGTATTGGTGTGGTACATGAAGCTGTACCCGCGTTCAATGAGCTTCTCCCTATGCACCTTGGTCTTCCCCTCCGGCCCTGTGTTCAACTCGGCCATGATCCGGCGATTCCGCTTCAACGCGTTCACCACGTTGCGCACATAGTTGATGGGCGCATTATTGGTGTGGTAGTGAAAGAGGTTCCGGCAGGCATCGCTGCAAAAGCGCTTATCCGTACGGCCGAGAAGTTTCTCGCCGCACTCCAAGCACACGCGTTCCGTTGCTGGCATGGCTCGAATGTAGGGGGAAAGGGTATTCGGAACACCCTTCTGCGCAACCAGAAAAACCAAAATGGCCGACCGACGGCAGGTTATTCACCACGCCACATGGGCGAGGGCGAAGGAGACGATGGCCAGCAGCGCGAAGAGCAACATGCTGGTACGAATGAGCGCATTCCGGCTGGCCGAGCGTGTACGATCCATGGTGTTGTCTTGAGGAGCACTCCAATGACGGATCACTGTGGAATGGTTGCTTGCCATGGCCTAGAGTTTCGTCCAGGGCCGTGTGAACGTTCGACCATCGATGGTGGTTATGCCGACCAGATACACGCCGGAGACCAGCGCCGTGGCTGAAAGCGTTGCGCGATCCGCATGACCGACGGACCGGAGCATCACCCTTCCTGCCAAGTCCATCACCTGCACGGAGAAATTGCCATCCACTGCCAAAGTGATCTGGTCCGAGCCCGGATTCGGGAACAACCCGATCTCGTTTCCGGCAGCTCGTTCATGGATCGCTGTACTGAACTCCGCCAGCAGCACGCTCGGCTCGGTGATCACCGGATCGTTGAAGTCGAAATAGATGTTCGCGGTGTTCTCGATCGACGTGCCGAGCAACAACGGAAGCATCGGTTTGATGCGGAAGCTGACGAGGCCATGGCTCGCGGCTTCGTTCACGTTGCTGTCCGGCAAGAGGATGTTCGCGAAGCGCCACTCGATCACACGGCCCGGCTTGAACGAAACGGAGAACGGATGGGACGATGCGCCCTGCTCGAAGCTCAAGAGATCGAGCGCCGCGCTCACCGTGTCCGTGACCACCACCGTGAACGCCGTATCGGTGCCGGTGTTCTGGAAGCGGATGGTGTAATCGATCCATTCATCCTGATCGATGTAGTAGAGTGCATCGCTCCACGCACTGCTGGTGCGCGCGATCTTATCGTTGGGATCGAAGCTGCCGGTGACCACTTGCGTCACACTTTGCGAAACACCGAAGCTGTTGTTGGAAAGCAGTGCATCCGAAAGGGTGTTGGAGACCGTTCCACTGCATGCGAGCAAGGTCCCGAGCGCAGTGCCCACTGGCACATTGGCCTGCACGTGAAGGTCCTGTTGTCCAAAAGAACTCATCGCGGGGAAGTCCCAGGTCACGGTATTCCCGGTCACATCGGTTGGCTGTGGCCATGCGATCTGGAAGACGAGCAACGGATCGAAGGTGATGGTGGCCGTTACCGCACCGCTCAATTGCGGTGATAGGTTGCGCACCAACGCATGGATCTGGGTATCGAAACCCGGACGGGCCTGGCCATGCGACCCAACGATGGAGAGATCCAACGGCACGGTGCTCCCATTCGCCAGTTCGAGGGTTTGAATGTCCGAGTTCACCGTGAAGGGAACCGGTTGCGCGGCTGGGCATATCGGGATCAAGGTGGCATTGGCCTGCTCCAACGTGTAAGCACCATTCGTCAGTGGAAAGGTGAATCCACCACCGAAACCGGTGAGCGCCACTTGTCCGCCGGGCTGGATCAACATGGGGCTGTACGGAATGCCCACTTCATTGACATCGTGCACACAATCTCCATTCACATCGTACCAACTGCTGCCTTGCACCGTGCCGCATAAGTTGCCCACATACGGAACCGTGAATGGGATGAAGATCGTATCGCAAGGTGCTGTCCAGAGATAGGTCCACGTCTGTTTCAGAACATAGTTCCCCGCAGCCAAGCCGTTGATCCAGCCTGCCGTGCTGGCGTTCGATGAGTGATAATGCGATACGCCGACATCATCCACTACGGTAAGATCCACCGACCATGGAAAAGCACCGGACCAATGGATCTTTCCCAAAGTCCCAACGCATTCACCTACGGTCGCATCAACGGTGACCGGCGTTGCATCCGGACCGAAGGCCACTTGCGTGATGGACCCCGAGCAACCGAGTGCGTCCATCATGTCGACCTGTATCAGATCGCCGTTCGCGAACCCGAAATACATCGGATCGTTCCATGGTGTTGTCAAACCAACGAACGTGAGCGGAACCCCGTTCGCCGTGACCGAATGAGAATACGGAGGTAACCCGTGCATGGTGCTCTCCACCACGGCCAAGGTCCCGTTCGCTTCACCGGGGCAAGGCATTCCAGCGGCCTGGGTGAATCCGCCATAGAGTTGCGGATCATTTGTGATGCTGAACGTGGCATCCACCGTTGCACCGACGAAGTCGGTAACGGTCACCGTGTAGGAACCTGCGCTCAGATCCGTGCGGTCCTCGATGGTGGGTCCATCGCTCCACTGATAAGTGTATGGTTCGGTGCCACCGCTCACGGTGATCAGCAGCTGGCCAATTGGATTTCCACAGGCCGTGAATTGGCGGCTCTCCGGATCCAACGTGACACCAAGCGGCGTTGCAACCGCGGAAAGATGGAAGAGTATCGAAATGATCAGAAGAGCACGCATGTGATCAGTGCTTGATGAAGCGCTGTTGAATGACACCGCCGTTTCCAAGACGCACTTGCGCCACATAGATGCCGGGTGAGAGATCCGAGACCTCCATGGTGCATCGGTTCGCATTGCCCCCTTCAATGCGCATCAGCCTTCCATCGGCACTGAATACACGGACGCCGAGGATCGTGGTGGTGTTCGATGTGAGCGTGATGTGATCGCTCGCCGGATTCGGAACGAGGAGCACTTGTCCGGGTCCTTGTTCGCGTACCGCCGTGCTGAACTCGGTCGTCAACACCGCATCGTTCGTGCGGATCGGCGGGTTGAAGTCGAAGAAGATGTCGGCGTTATTGGCGATCACGCTACCCGGCACAAGCGGTTGCGCAGGTTTGATCCGGAAGCTGATGAGGCCATGACTTGCGGCCTCATTGGTGCCGCTATCGGGCAACAGGATGTTCGCGAAGCGCCACTCCACTACCCTGTCGTTCTTGAACTCGACGGTGAACGGATGCGAGGCCACGCCTTGCTCGAAGCTCGCCATGTCGAGATCGGCTGCGAGCGTATCCGAAACCACTACCGTGAAGGACGTATCGGTTCCGGTGTTCTGGAAACGGATCACATAATCGATCCATTCATCCTGTCCGATGTAATACAGATCGCTGCTCCAGCCACTGCTGGTGAACGCGCGCTTGTCGTTCGGATCGTAGGCCCCTTGGATGACCCCGCCTGGGTTTGCCATGTTGTTCGCAAGGGTCGATTCCGTCAAGCTCTGGCTCGCTGTGAATGCATGCGCGAACGGCTGGCCGATCAAGCCCACATCGGCCGGCACTTGTAGGGTGATGCTGAAATTGTGTTGACCGAAAGCGCTGAGGGCCGGAAGATCCCATGTGATCGTGTTCGCGTTCACCGTGGTCGGTGCAGGCGTCGCGCTCGCATAGGACATCTGCGCGTCGAAGGTCATCGTGAGCGTGACCGCGCCGCTGATCTGCGCGCTGAGGTTCCGCACATTCCCCCAGATCGTATGCGCGAAACCAGGACGGGCCACGTTCGCGTGCGCGGTGACCTGCACATCCAGCGGGACCAAGCTGCTATCCGCGAGGTTCACGGTGACGTTGTTGTAATTCACGGTGAAAGGCGCCAGCGCCGTGGATGGACAGATCGGATACAGATCGGTTCCGGTTCCCTGTGCTTCCAAGGTGAAGTTCCCATTGATCAGGTTCCGCGTGAAATCGCCGTTGGCATTCGTGATCGCGTACTGCGGGCCGGGCAAGATCTCGATCACGCGGTACGGCACGCTCGGTTCCGCACCATTCTGCACGCAGTTCTGGTTGTTGTCGATATAGAGTCGGCCGCTCACTGAACCACAGTCAGGGCCGAGGTCGGGGATGGTGAAATTGCTCGTGTAGCCGCATCCCGGAGGACCGAAGTAGACGGATGAGTAATCACCATACACCGTATAATCACCTGCTTCCAAGCCTGTGAGCACCAAAGGCTCCATGGGGTTCAGATCCTGGAAGATCGCGCCGCCCACACCGATCTGAAAGACCGAGATCGCAGGGCCATAGGGGCCCGCAAACCCGAAGATGAGCTCGGCACTTCCATTGGCCAGACCCCCACACGACGGGTTGATGTTCGTGGCGATCGCGCCCAAGGATTGCGGTGAATCGATACCTATCCAGCTACTTCCGGAACATCCGTTGAAGTCCGTGATGGTGAGGTACACCTGATCATTGACGCCGAAGTACCCGAAGTACGGAGCGCCGGTATTGATGTCGAAACCGAGCGGGCCGGAGATCGAGCCATTGACGTCCAGCGTTCCGGTGTATGGCCCCAAACCATTCAGTGCAGCGGTGATAATGCTGATGGATCCGTTTTGCGATCCCGGACACGGGTGATGCGCCGCGCTGTTATCATAGACCCATGTGTAATTGAAATCGACGTTGAGTTGTCCCGCGACCAGGACGAAATCGTGTGAAGCCTGCGTACCCACATTGTCGGTCACGGTCAACGTCCATGTTCCAGCGGTGAGACCCGAAATACTTGGAACCCCTTGTCCGCTCGGCGGCACAGGGGACCACATGTAGCTGTACGGCGCAGCGCCTCCGGTCGCGTACGCATCAATGGATCCGTTCGCATAGCTGCACGTCGGGTGGGTGATGTTCCCGTTGATGGTGAGCGCAGAGGCCGCGACGGGCGCCAAGAGCAACAGGAATGAAGTGGACAGTGCTCTCATGGAAACGTGGATGTTGGGCAGACCGTTCGGCTGAACCTACTGCTTGATGAATCGATCGCGGAGAACTCGACCGTTCCGATCGGTGATCTCGACCACATAGCTACCACCGGCCAGTCCGGCGATATCAAGCGTCACCACCGAAGCGCCAACGCGTTGCTGTTGGATCACGCGGCCGTCCGGGGAGAACAACTTCACCGAGCGCAACTCGATCGGTGACGTTATGGTGATGCGATCGCTCGCTGGATTCGGGGCGAGGATGACCTGCCCTTGCTCCTGCCCCTGTACATCAGTACTGAACTCCGCCACCAACACACTCGGGGCAGTGATCACCGGCGGGTTGAGGTCGAAGAAGATGTTGGCGGTGTTGCTGATGACGTCACCCGGCTGAAGAGATGCATGCGGCCTGATGCGGAAGCTCAACGCACCATGACTGAGCGTCTCATTGGTGCCACTGTCCGGCAGGTTGATGTTGTTGAAGGTGAAGCGGAGCACGCGCGGATCATCAAGCTGCGGAATGTAGGCATGGGACGCGCCCAAGAGCTGAAGCGTGCCTATGTCCAACAGTGCATCCAGCGTATCCGTGACGACCACCGTGAAAGCCGTGTCCGTTCCGGTGTTCTGGAAGCAGATCGTATAGGTGAGCGTACTGTCCTGATCGATAAGATAAACATCCCTCGGTTCGACCGTCTTCACATTCGGGTCATAGCTGCCCTGCACCGTGACATCGATGAGCACATCGTTGTTCGTCAGGGAAGTTTCCGTAAGCGGTTGGCTACTGGTGAAGAACAAGGGGAAGGTGCTGCCGATGAGCCCGGGATCGGGAGGAACGCTCAAGGTGACGGAGAAGTACGGCGAGGCGAATGAACCCAATGCGCCCATCGACCACGTGATCACGTTGCCGCTCACGTTCGCCGGTGCGGGATAGGCATCCACATAGGTGAACGTCGGGTCGAATGTGAAACTCCCGGTCAGGGGTCCGCTGAGTTGTCCGCTCGTGTTCACCACACGCAGCCAAGTGACGAACTCGAAACCCGGCCTCGCCGGGGAAAGGCCGACGAGGGAGGCCACCAGGTCCAGCGGAGCAAGGCTGCTGTCGGCAAGATCGATGTTCACCAACGGCGTTCCGCTGGAAATGGTGAACGGTACAGGCGAAGTACCCGGACAAAGCTGCAGAAGGTCCGCGTCGTTCAGGCTGATGTCGAAGTCGCCCGGAAGAAGATTGCGCGAATAGTGGCCGTTCGCATCGGTGATCGCATAGTCCGGACCCGGTCCGATGGTGAGCAGGCGCTCCGAGAGTCCAACGTCACCTGCGTCCTGGGAGCAATTCTGATCGTGGTCGATGAACACCGTTCCGCTGATGTTACCGCAAGTGCTCCCTAGGTCGGGTATGGTGAACTGGCCTGCCGTATAACATCCGGCCACCACTGGAGCGGTCGGGTAGATCGTATAGTCACCCGCAGCGAGACCGGGTACCATGATGGAATCGTTCGGGTAATACGGGATGTTGAAGGCGATCTGCTGCGTCAGGTCATTGATGACCTTGAAACCGCCGCCACCGCTCCAATCGAGCATTTCCTGCGAGGGGATGATGAGCGCGCTACCGTTAGCCTGGCCGGCACAAGCCCCGTTCGCCTGGACCGTAGCGGGCACGCCCAACGGCCCGCTCACCATGAAGGAGAACTGCCCCGTGCATCCCCCTTGATCATCGATGTACACATCCACCAGATCACCATTCCCGACCCCCGAGAAATACGGATCACCTTGCTGGTCATAGCCTGCCAGGTCCAAGCTCACGCCGCTTACCTGCATGCTCACGTTGTAAGGCGGGATACCGTTCAGGTAATGCGCCGCGTAAAGCACCGATCCGTTGTGTTGCCCAGGGCAAGGATTGAAGCCTTGGCCATCGATGATGAACGAATTGAGCGGCTGGCCAAGATCCGTTAGGTAGATGCTCCAGCTACCGGTGGCCGTGGCACCAACGAAGTCCGTAACGGTGACCCCATAGCTGCCAGGGGCGAGCCCTGTCCTGTCCTCAATGGTCGGACCATCGTCCCAAGCATAGGTGTATGGCCCGGTGCCGCCCGTTGGCGTGATGTAGATCCTGCCGTCGTTGTAGGAGCATGGTGAGTTGAAGATGCTGTCCGTGCTGATGTACATGGCCATCAGGCTACAAGGAACGACCGCTGCAAGGGAGAGGATGAATCGCATGTTGTCTATTGTTTGATGAATGTGTTCCGATGGACCGATCCATCGATCAAGTGGGTGACGACGACGTACATGCCATCCGCCATGCCGTCCAGCAACAGATGCACTGAACCGGTGCGTCCAGATCGCATCATCATCGTCCGGCCATCCATTGCAAGCATGCGTACCGTGCTTATCGCGGGGCCGTTCGAAATGATGTCCGTGGCCTCCTTTGCCGGGACCGGTTGGATCGTGACAAGGTGATCGGTCGGACCGTTCGCCATATCTACCGACGTGCTGAACTCCGCCGTGAGCACACTTGGCTCGGTGATCACCGGTGGATTGTAATCGAAATAGATGTTGGCCGTGTTCTCGATCACGGTGCCAGGTAGCAACGGCAGGTGCGGTCGGATGCGGAATGAAACCTGCCCGTGGCTGTCACCTTCGTTCACGTTGCTGTCCGGCAGCAGGATATTCGCGAAGCGCCACTCCACCACCCTGCCGGGTTTGAAGCTCACATCGAACGGATGTGAGGCGATCCCCTGCTCGAAGGTGCCCATGTCCAATGTCAGGGGAAGAACATCGCGCACCACCACGGTAAAGGCTGTGTCACTGCCGGTGTTCTGGAAGCGGATAGTGTATTCCATCCACTCGTCCTCATCGATGAGGTACAGGCTTTCGCTCGCCCCCGAACTGGTCTCGACCAGTTTGTCGTTGGGGTCGTAGCTCGCGGTGAAGAACGAATTCCGGGTGACTGAATTATTAGCCAGCGTTACTTCGGCTAGGCCCTGGCTCGCAGTGGCAATATGGCTGTAGGGCGCACCGATCAAGCCGATATCCACCGGCACCTGCAATTGGACCGAGGCATACACGAAATCATAGCCTATCAGCGCTGGCAGGTTCCAGGTCACCAAATTGCCGACCACCGAAGTGGGCGCTGGATATGCACTGATGAAGCTCATCTGCGGATCGAACTCCATGGTCGCTGTGATCGCTCCCGACGTCTGGCCGCTACTATTAAGAACACGCATCCTGGTCGTGTGCTGAAAACCGATGCGTGCAGGCCAGCCGGATATCGTAGTGATCAGATCCAGCGGCACCAAGCTGCTATCGGCCACGTTCACCACTTGGTTCACGCCGCTCAACACGACCGGTATCGGCTGACCCGATGGGCAGATCGGATAAAGGTCGGATCCCGTGCCTTGCACATCCATGCTGAAACTTCCATTGGGAAGGTAGATCCCGTAATTCCCGAGGTAGTTGGTGATCGCATAGTACGGGCCTGGCGTGTATTCGATGAGCCTGAAGCGCAATGCCGGATCGTTCGCGTCGCGCACACAATCCTGGTTGTGATCGATGAAGACCTGACCACCCACATAAGCGCATTGCCCGAAGTAGTCAGGCACTTCCACGTACATGGAATCCACGCAATTGAGTTGCCCACCTGGACCATTCGGCACAGAGCCTAGGATATCCGGATCGGTGATGATCCAATAGGCACCGGCAGCGAGGTTGGAGAAGTTGAAGGAGGTGTTGCCCGTTATTCCTTGGCTCCCCCCACTAAATAGCTGACTCGGGGGGATCTCGCCATTGAGTGTGCGAATGTTCACTCTGAAATACTGACTTGGATCGGCACCACTCACCGCTACACCGATGCGGCCGTTACTCCCTCCACACGCACCGAGCACACTGTTGATCTGCACGTTCGGTGGCACAAAAGCGTTCGAGATCTGCAGGATGGTCGATCCCGGACAACCCAAGCCATCGGTCCAATCCAAGTTGACCCAACTGCCCGGGGCCGCGTTCATCCAGATGGCGTAGTAGTTGAGCGATCCGCCGTACTGATCGGTGAAGTTGCCGAACAAGGTGCCCGGTGTCTGGATCGAATGCGGCTCAGGTCCATGGTGCGGGTCGTCCAAGAAGACGAAGGCATATGGGTCATCCCCCGCACAATGCACGAGGCCCTGGAACCCACCTTGATATGAGGGGTGAAAGCTGGTGACGAGGATCTCTTCATCATCCGTGGCCATATCGCTAAGTGCGTCGGTGACCGTTACGGAATAGATGCCGGGTGGAAGGAATTCGATGACCGGGGTGGTGGCTCCATTGCTCCATTGATAAGTGAATGGAGGCGTTCCGCCAGAAATCTCTGCAGTGAGGTAACCAAGTGATTGGCCACAGGGCGCATCCGATGCCTTGTAGACGACCACGGAAACCGCGGAAGAAGTGAGCGAGCAGAGCAGGAATGCGGCAGAGGCAAGTGTAATGTTCCGGTTCATGGGTGGGTGGATCTGAGCAACGTGACTGAGCTGATCGCGGTGTTGGTCTCCAGACGGAGCACGTATGCCCCGGTGGCCGCAGAACGAATATCGAGGTTCTCATCCTGGGCCGTGGTTCTTCCACTCAGCACGACCCGACCATCCGGCGCAACGAGGGACCAGGACGAATTCAGAGGCGTTCCTTGCGGCCAGTTCACGCGCACGCGATCGTTGGCGGGATTCGGGTACAGTTGCATCCGGGCCTGTTGCACATCGATCACCCCCGTACTGAACTCCGCCACCAGCACGCTCGGCTCGGTGATCACCGGCGGATTGAAGTCGAAGAAGATGTTTGCGACATTCTCGATGATCGTGCCGGGCAGGACCGGCGTGCGCAGCTTGATGCGGAAGGATGCGAAGCCATGGCTCGCTGCTTCGTTCACATTGCTGTCGGGCAGCAGAATGTTCGGGAAAATGAATTTCAAGATCCCCTGGCTGGTGAGCGATCGCATGCAGGCGTGCGAGTTTGCCCCCCACTGGACCGATGCCGGGTCCAAGGTGCTGGGCAGTGTATCGGTAATGATCACAGTGAAGGCCGTGTCGGTTCCCGTGTTCTGGAAGCGTACAGTGTAGTCGACCCAGTCGTCCACGTCGATGTAGTAGAGATCATTGCTCCATTGCGAACTGGTCAGCGCGACCTTGTCGTTCGGATCGTAGCTCGCCGTGACCGTCAAGATCGTGCTCGCGCTGTTGTTGGCAGCTACGGCGTCCGTGTTGATCGTTGTGAGCGATACCGATGCATTGAGCACCGTGCCGATCAAGCCCACATCCGGCGGCACCTGCAACTGCACCTGGATAGTGCGGATCCCGAAGGCCCCCATCGCGTTCTGGTTCCACGTAAGCACATTACCGTTCACATTGCTCGGCGCGGGTGAGGCACTGACGTACGTCACCGCAGGATCGAAGGTGAAGACCGTGCTGGTATTGCCTGTGCTCGCCGGGGTGAGGTTGGTCTGTTGGATCACGTAGTGCAGTTCGAAGCCCGGCCGCGCCGGACCATTCGCGATCATCACTTCGGCATCCATCGGCACCAGCGCGGTGTCCGCGATGTTCAAGGTCTGCACGCCGACCACATTCACGGGCGCTGGAGGTGCAGGACAATGCTGCGCGATGTCCGCAGCGATCTGCTGCAAGGTGTAGGCACCACTGGCCAGGTTGATGCTGTATGCACCGCTGGCATTCGCAGTAGCATAGACCGGCCCCGGCTGGAACTCCAGGATCGCACAGGGTACGCGCGTCTCGGATCCGGCGCTGCCCATCACACAGTCCACGTTGTAGTCCATGTACACCGTACCGTTCACATTGCCGCAAGCAGCACCGAGGTCAGGTACGGTCACGAAGATCGAGTCGCCACAAAACGCCCTGATCTGCGCTCCCAAAGTGGAATTGCCAAGTGATAGGATCCGTTGCACCACCCAGTAATCGCCAGGGACCAAGGCCGAGAACTGTTGTACCCCAGCCTGGTTTCCGGCTCCCTGCCTCTCCACCAGCGAATGGTCCGCACGCCGCAGTTCCAGGTCGGTGAATTGCTGGTGCCCTTCGGCGGTGAGGGCGAGTTGGATCACGCCATTGTTGCCGGAAGAACATGCACCCTGCACGTCCAGCACGCTCATCGTCGGCCATTCCACCTCCCATCCATTGCGTAGATCGATCGCTCCGGGGCACCCGCTGTTGTCCGTAAAGGAGACTTGGTAGGTGACCCCAGGCATGGCGCTGGCCATGATCAAGTAACTGGGAAAACCGCTGACCTCAAGGAATTCCTCGGCCACCACGCCGTTGAACATCAATGGCTGTTGAGGCAAAGGGTAACCCAGGTTGAAATACTGCTCCTGAAGTCCGACCAATTCCACCACCGAATGCGCCGTTGCGGCTCCCCCGCCGGAGAGGCAATACGCCCGCTGACCAAGGAACGCGGCGGGAGGGTATGCGGTCAAGCTGTTCACGGTGGTCTGCTCGATCACCTGCGTGCCCACGAAGTCCGTCACCGTCACCGAGTAGATCCCCGCCACCAGCGCGTACACATCCTCACTGGTATCGGCATTGCTCCACGCGAAGGTGTAGGGTGGCACACCGCCGCTTACGGTGCAATCGATCCAGCCGCTGGCATTGCCGCAGAACTCATGGTGAGGGGTGAGCGTTACCGTAAGCGCATGCGCGCCAGCGGCGATCACAAGGACAAGAGAAAGGAAGGTCCCGCGTAAGGTTCGCGTCATGGGTCTTGGTTCGGTGGCGGCCGGGAGGGTATCCTGCCACTCGGCAGACGACCCTTCCGGATTTGGATGCCTGAAGGTAGGCCAAGTCCTTTCAACAGGACCCTCCGGGTATCTTCGCCGCCCCTATGCGCCACGCACGCACCGTCGCCTTCCACACCTTGGGCTGCAAGCTCAACTTCAGCGAGACCAGCACCCTGGCCCGTTCGCTGGAGGAGGCTGGTTATGCGCGGGTGAAAGTGGAGGAGCGCCCGGATGTCTTCGTGCTCAACACATGCAGCGTGACCGAGAACGCGGATAAGGAATGTCGCCAATGGGTGCGCAAATTCCAGCGGATCAATTCCGAGGCCTTCATCGCGGTTGTGGGTTGCTATGCGCAGTTGAAGCCCACGGAGATCGCCGCGATACCCGGCGTTGACCTCGTGCTCGGCGCGAACGAAAAGTTCGATCTGGCTGAATTCGTTGAGAAGGGCATTTCCTCCCCTCTCCTTGGGAGAGGGGCCGGGGGTGAGGTGCTTTTCTCCCCCATCAAGGATGTCAAGCGCTTCATTCCCTCATACAATGCCAACGACCGCACCCGCACCTTTTTGAAAGTGCAGGACGGCTGCGACTACTTCTGCTCCTTCTGCACCATTCCGCTCGCACGCGGACGAAGCCGCAGCGGCACCATCGCCGAGACCGTGGCGCAGGCCGAATCGATCGCTGCATCGGGTGTGAAGGAGATCGTGCTCACCGGCGTGAACACCGGAGATTTCGGCCGCCAGCCCTTCGACTCCTCGGTCGCTGCGCGCCCTGAGGAGTACCGCTCCGCCATTGCTCAGGGCAGGTCCGAGGACTTCCTTCAACTCATCGAAGCGCTCGACACCGTTGAAGGCATCGAGCGCTTCCGCATCAGCAGCATCGAACCGAACCTCTGCCACGACGGCGTCATCGACTTCGTGGCGACGAGCAAACGCTTCGCACCGCACTTCCACATGCCCTTGCAAAGCGGTAGTGACATGATCCTGGAACGCATGCGCCGCCGGTACGACACCGCGCTTTACGCGGAGCGCGTGCAACGCATCAAGGAGCGCATGCCGCATGCGTGCATCGGTGTGGACGTGATCACCGGCACACCCGGCGAAACGGAAGAGGAGTTCGTGAAGACGCACGCATTCCTGCGCTCCATCCCCGTGGACTACTT
>Ga0138256_10004424_pt1 | contig 14932 bp, 14 predicted proteins | sample KNB2016incub_MG_FD_105486 | JGI IMG/M metagenome (GOLD analysis project Ga0138256, IMG submission 105486) | Active sludge microbial communities from wastewater in Klosterneuburg, Austria - KNB2014incub_MG | ecosystem: Engineered > WWTP > Activated sludge > Unclassified | place: Austria... | reverse complement strand
GATGCACCGGATGTCGAAGGCAGCGAGATGGCCGGCGGCGAGATCAAGTCCGCAATGGATGCCGCACGCTCGGCTATCCGGTCGGGTTCGACCGACGTTCGAATGATAAGTCTCGAGGCTCTGAGCGAGCTTCCGGTTGTCCGCACCTCACAAGGCATCGAGGAATTTCACGAGGCTCATAAGGAAGGTGTTACGTTCCATCCGTCGCGTTCTGCCCGAAGGTTCATAGGTGAGAATGGACGTCTCACGAAGGTCGAACTTCGCGGCGTCTCGCGGGTCTTTGACGAGAACGGACGCTTCAACCCTGAGTTTGACGACTCGGTCAGCGAGACTCTCGAAGCCGATTCCGTGGTGCTCGCGATCGGTCAGCAGGCCGATCTTTCGTTCCTAAAACCCGAGGACAATGTCGAATTGACGCCGGCCGGGATCATCAAGGTCGATCCGAAAACGCTCGCGACCTCGGCTCCGGGATTGTTCGCGGGCGGCGACGTCGCATTCGGGCCGCGAAATCTGATCGAGGCTGTCGCCAACGGCAAACAGGCCGCACTTTCGGTCGATGACTATCTTCGCGGGCCGGGAAGCACGACGCATTTCAAGCTTCGCGTCGAAAAGATCCCGACATATTCCTATCGGATGGCCGAGGATTACGAAAAATGCGAACGCGAGGCCCCGCCGACCGTTTCGCTTGATCGGCGAACCGGTATCTCCGAGGTCGAGAGCGGCTACGACGACGAAGAGGCCCGCGAACAGGCGGAGCGGTGTCTCGCCTGTCATATCCAGACGATCTACGACCCGCAGAAATGTGTGCTCTGCAACCGCTGCGTGGACGTTTGCCCGGAATCCTGCTTGAAACTTGTCTCCCTCGACACGCTCGATCTTCCTGAAGAGACGAAAGAACTGGCCATCGCCGCCGGCGGCTTTACTGAAGAAACGACGCTCTCGGCGATGCTCAAGGACGATGATAAATGCATTCGGTGCGGTCTGTGTGCGATCCGATGCCCGACCGACGCGATGACGATGGAGGTTTTCTACTATGAAGAAACAGAGCGAATTCGATGAGGCCAGAGCAAAGGTCCTCGACGCTCAAAGCGAAGCGGACGAATTGCTTGCACAGAAGCCGAAGAACGTCGAGCTGATCGGAGCTCCGAATCCGTCTCGGCGAAGCCTGCTCAAAACGTTGGGCATCTCGGCTGTTCTTGTCGCTCTCGGCGGCCAGGCATTCGCGATGCTGCGTTCGCTCTTCCCAAATGTGCTGTACGAGCCGCCGCAGAAATTCAAGCTCGGCCTGCTCGATAAATTCACCGAAGGCGGCACATTCCTCGAAGGCGATCGGCTCTTCGTGTTTCGCGACAAGAACACGTTCCACGCGATCTCTGCGGCGTGCACCCATCTCGGCTGCACGGTGAAGATGGTGAAGCTGAATCAGCCGAAGAAAGTGACTGTCGGCGGCAAGGAGATCGAGGAACAGGTCGAATTCCACTGTCCTTGTCACGGCTCGAAGTATTACGGCGACGGGACGAATTTTGCCGGTCCCGCACCTCGGCCGCTCGACTATTTCAACCTGGAAGTTTCGCCCGATGACGGGCAGCTGATCGTAGATAAGGCGACGCGTGTCAGTCAGGATTTTCGCCTGACAGTTTGAAGGAGAAAGACAATGGATCCGGTTCATGTACATCTTTTCCTGAATCATTTCCCGGTGATCTGCTCGGTTCTCGCCGTGCCGCTCTTTCTGTTTGCGTATCTGCGAAAGAGCGATGAGCTGAAGCAGCTCGCACTGCTTGTCCTCGTTTTCGCCGCCGCTGTTACGATCCCGGTCTATCTATCGGGCGAACCGGCCGAAGAGGTTGTTGAGAAGCTTGCAGGAGTAAGTCACGACCTGATCGAACAGCACGAGGATGCCGCGTACTTCGCACTGATCTCGATGATGATCACGGGTGCGATCTCGCTCATCGGGCTGATCTCGATGTTCTTGAAAAAGGCGGCAGCGGCGAAATTCCTTGTTCTCGTCGCATTGTTGTCATCGATCGGATCGGCAGGGCTGATGCTGCGAACCTCAAATCTCGGCGGCCAGATCAGGCACAGTGAAATTCGTACGGGCGATGCCGGGACGCAACCGGCTGATAAACAAAAGGACGACGAACGCAAGAGCGAGAGATAACAATGGCGACAGAAGAGATCTCAAGAACAAAGACGAACTCATTCCTCGGAACGCTGCGTGAAAAGCTTGCGCTCAAGCCGATGTGGGAAAAGCTCACATGGACGTGGAAGCCCGAGACGAAACGCGAGGCAGGCGACGCGATCGTTCGCAACTTCATCCTGCATTGGTTCCCGGCGAAGGTCAGCCTCGAAAGCCTTTCGTGGGGCTACTCGTTCTGGCTCGGGACGATCTCTGCCGTCCTTTTCCTGATCTTGACGATAACGGGCGGCATTCTGATGTTCCTGTATGTGCCGTCGGTCGAGCGGGCATATCTTTCGGTCAAGGATCTGGAATTCTCGACGAGTTACGGCTGGTTCCTTCGCGGGCTCCATCGCATCTCGGCTCACTTGATGGTCGCCGTCGTCTTCCTGCATATGGTCCGCGTGTTCCTGACCGGTGCATTCAAGAACGGACGAAAGGCCGTCGGGCAGAATCGTCCGCTCAACTGGATCATCGGCGTCGCCCTGCTGCTCATTACATTGCTTCTCTCATTTACGGGTTATCTCCTGCCGTGGGATCAGCTTGCTTATTGGGCGATCACGGTCGGCACGAATATCGCGAGTTCGGCTCCGGTCTTCGGCGACCCGACAAGATTCATTCTGCTCGGCGGCACGACGATCGAGCAGGCGACGCTCATCCGCTTCTACGTTCTGCATTGCTTCCTCCTACCGCTTGCCACCTTCGGACTCGTCAGTTACCACATGTGGCGGGTCCGAAAGGACGGCGGCCTTGCGTGCACCGAAAAGCGTTACGAGGAAGCAAAGAAGCAGGAGCAGCCGGCGATCGCGAGCAAGACGTATTCGCTGCTCGGGATCACGGGCGGATCTGCCGTAGATGTTCAGAATGTGATGATCGACGACGAGAAGGAAAAGGTGCCTTCGTCGCCGTATCTGACCGTTCGACTTGCGGTCGTAACGCTAGCGACGCTTCTGGTCTCGATCTTACTGACGCTGCTCGTCCGGGCTCCGCTCGAAGAGGCGGCAAATCCGGCAGTTACGCCGAACCCGGCAAAGGCTCCGTGGTATTTCCTTTGGCTGCAGGAATTGGTAACGATCACGACATTCACGGTCGGCGGCATCACGATAAACGGTGCGTTGATCGGCGGCATCATTCTGCCGGGCGTTCTCGTTGCGGCTGCTGTTCTGTGGCCGTACTTTGACAAGTCGCCCGTGAGTTCGATCGGAAGATGGTTCCCGAAGGAACGCAAGTGGCAGAACAGGATCTTCCTGTTCATCGTCGCCGCGATCCTGATCCTGACCTTTATCGGCACGTATATGCGCGGGCCGTTCTGGGAGATATATATGCCTTGGCAGGAATGGGAGCAGACGCCGAGGAAGTTCTGATCCGAGCAAGGAGAAAGAGAAGAAGAAATGTTTAGCAAAGATGCGATCAAACTTTACGTTCTGGGACTTTCCCTGCTTGGACTGACGGCGTTCATCTTCTTTAGGGAGAATACGACGGATTGGCGGGACTATCAGGCGGAATTTCGCGATCTCGTTTCGGAGAAATTCGGCCCGGAGCGGGCCGAGCAGATTCCCTCTGGAGTGCAGCAGATCTGGGTCAAGGATCTTGACCGCGTGGATCGCTGCGTGACCTGTCACCAGGCGGTCGAATGGAAGGGCCTCGAAACAGCCCCGAATCCATACCGCACGCACCCTAAGGAGATCCTCGAGAAGCATCCGCTGACGGCATACGGATGCACATCGTGCCACGGCGGACAGGGATTCTCGACAACGCTGCCGGATGCCCATGGCAACGTCGAGCATTGGGAAGAACCCGTCCTCGGACAGGAAGTGAGCGAGGCGTACCTCATCAAGAATTCCAAGGCGTTGATGGAGATGAACTGCAATGCCTGTCATCGCTACGACCGCGAGACAAAGGGAATGGACTACATCAATACGGCCAAGAACCTTGTCGAGCAGAAGGACTGCAGGGCGTGCCACACGATCAACGGACGCGGCGGCATTATCGGCCCGGACCTGACGTTCGAGGGCGAAAAGCCGACAGAGCAGTTCGATTACGGACGCCTGACAGGCCGCCACGCGGTCTTCGCATGGCAGGTCGCTCACTTCCAAAATCCGAAGATGGTGTCGCCGGACAGCATTATGCCCAACTTCGGCCTCTCGTCGCAGGACGCACAGGCACTTGCACTGCTCGTTATGAGTTGGAGAAAGGAACCGATCCCGGCGAGCTATATCTCGGGCGTGCAGCTTCGCGATGTGCCGACACCGGAAGAGGTCGCAAGAGAGAAGGAAATGCTGGAGGGCGAGGGAGCATTCTTCGTGCAGAACAAATGCTTCGTCTGCCATTCGGTGAGTTCTTTGGGCGTGAATTCGGCCGCGAAGATCGGGCCTGACCTTTCAGATGCAGTGGTCGATGTGCAGAACCGATTCGGGCGCACATTGGACGATTTCTTAATGGATCCGACCGGCACGATGTCGGTGGTCCTCGCAACGCAGATCCCTCTGACGACGGAACAGCGTCATCAGGCGATCGCACTTTTAAAAGTTGCCTATCAGCGAAAGCTTGAACAGCAGATAAAAAATGCGTCCCCGTCGCCCACACCAGCGGGTAAATAAGGACGTAGAGGAGAGAGATGAAAAACCTATTTAAAAAGCCAAAGTCCTTGTGGATATTTCTCGGCACATTCCTTCTGATATCGTTCCTGACGATCGGGAGTTGTGCCCGCAAATCGGCCCTAAAGCAGGATAAGGGCGGAGCCGCCGAAGCGGCGACAATGACCTATGTCGCACCCGGCGATCTCGATGAATATTATCTGTTCTACTCGGGCGGGCACTCCGGCAACGTCTATGTTGCCGGCGTTCCTTCGATGCGTCATATCGCGACGATCCCGGTCTTTGCGAAGTATCCCGCGACGGGCTACGGCTTCGATAAGGAGACCAAGGAGATGCTCGGCGAGTACGAATGGGGCGATGTTCACCATCCGGCCTTGAGCGAGACGAAAGGCGATTACGACGGACGCTGGCTCTTTGTCAACGACAACGGCAACAACCGCGTCGCACGAATCGATCTTCGCGATTTTAAGACGAAACAGATCTTGGGGCCCGTCGCAAACGTTTCAGGATTTCACGGCGGTGCTTTCGTAACGCCGAACAGCGAATACGTGCTCGCGGCCTCGCGATTCTCGATCCCGCTGCCGAAGGGAACTGCCGCCTCGGTCGAGGAATATGCCTCGAAGTACAAGGGCGTTGTTTCCGGTATCGCGATCAAGCCGGACTCGGGCGAAATGAGTGTCGGCTGGCAGGTTCTGATGCCGCCGTACAACTACGACCTCGGCGACGCAGGCAAAGGACCGAGCGAGGGCTGGGCGTTCTGGACGTCCTACAATACCGAAAAAGCGATCGGCAAGCTCGAGGTCACATCGACTCAGCGTGAACGCGACTACATCGTTGCGGTCAACTGGAAAGAGGTCGAAAAGGCCGTTCAGGCAGGCAAGACGCAGGTGATCGACGGCGTGCCTGTGGTCGATCCCGTTGCAACACCGGGCCTCGTTTATCTGATCCCGTGCAGCAAGAGCCCGCACGGTGTCGATGTGAGCCCGGACGGAAAATGGATCATCGGAAGCGGCAAACTCCAATCGATCACGACCGCTTACAGCGTTGAGAAGATGCTGGCGGCGATCCAGAACAAGAAGTTTTCCGGCGAAGAGGACGGCCTTCCGATCCTCGACTACGATTTTGTCAAAGAGGCCGAAGTGAACGTCGGGCTCGGTCCGCTGCACACGCAGTTCGACAATCAGGGCAACGCGTACACGAGTCTCTTTGTGGAAAGCGCTGTCGCGAAATGGAAGATGGGAACTTGGGAGGTCGTCGATAAGATCCCCATCACATACAACATCGGCCACCTCGCGACCGCCGAGGGCGACACGGTCGATCCGGACGGAAAGTTCCTCGTCGCATTAAACAAACTTTCGCACGGGACGCACCTGAATGTCGGGCCGTCGCAGCCGGAAAGCACACAGCTCATCGGTATCGAGGGCGAGAAGATGAAGCTGCTTTACAACGCTTTCACAGAGCCTGAGCCGCATTACGCCCAGATCATAAAGGCAGACAAGCTGAAGCCGATCGAGGTCTATCCCAAGGAAGAGAACAAGAATCCGTTCGCCATCTGGGATATCAACGATGCGAAGGCAGAACGCACTGCCGACGGCGTTGTCGTAAAGACGATCCTGGTTCGCAGTACGATCACCCCGACGGCGATCGAGGTCAATCAGGGAGACAAGGTCACTATCCATTTGACGAATATCGAACAGACGACCGACGAACTTCACGGCTTCGGGCTTCTGGAATACAACATAAACGTCGTGGTGGATCCGGGCGAGACGAAGACGATCGAATTCGTCGCGAATAAACCGGGCGTCTATGCGTATTACTGCACGAACTTCTGTTCGGCATTGCACCAGGAGATGCAGGGGTATCTCGTCGTAAAACCAAAATAACGGTAACGGACTCGCTCAAGCGGCGAGAGAAGGTGAGTGTGGAAAAGTCTATTCTCGCGTCTCTCGCCGCTCGGGCGAGCGGAATAAAAAGGGGATAGAATGGATCACGAACAAAAACCGCAAGCACCTAGGGGAAACCGAGCAGACGGCTGGCTGAGGCGCTTTCTTGTACGCAAGTACGATTTTCTCGAGCAGCCATTGCCGATGAAGAGCCGTTTGCTCCTTATTTTGGCTTCGCTCACGCTCCTAACGGTTTTCATGTTTCCACTTTGGAACATGACGTTCTTTTCCAATCAGTACACTGACGGATTGGCACTAGATATCTACGCCTATCGGCTCGAAGGGGCAAAGACACCGAATCGGGACGACCTAAGAGAGATCAACTCGCTGAACCACTACATCGGGATGCGCCCGCTGCTCGAGAGTGATTTCAGCGAGTTCGTTTGGCTGCCCTTCGCGATCGGCGGCCTGATCCTGCTTGCGTTGAGGGCGGTGGTGCTCGGCAAGATGTCGAAGCTCGTAGATGTCTTCGTGCTGTTCGTCTATTTCAGCCTGTATTCGCTTTGGAGTTTCTATTACAGGCTGCACAGTTACGGCCACAATCTTGATCCGACCGCGGCGATAAAGGTCGAGCCGTTCACGCCGCCGCTGTTCGGCGAACAGGTGGTGGGGAATTTTACGGTCTATAGCTATCCGGACGTTGCCTCCTACGCATTCCTTGTTTACGGTGCATTGGTTCTCGCCTCTATCGTGTGGGCATGGCACCGCTATAAGCAGGATCTCGCGACGGCCGAAGCGGAGGCATAGGTTTAGGGAAGTAATGAGGATCCATTCCTTCAGTATTCTGTTGATATTCTTCGCGACGCTTGCGGTTCGAGCCGAGGTGCTGCAGGTTGGGGCCGAAGCGCAGTTCAAGACCGTCAATGCCGCGATCCAGGCCGCAAAAGACGGTGATACGATCCGCATCTTGAGCGGCATTTACACCGAGAATCTGCTGATCGACAAGACCCTGACGATCGAGGGCGTCGGAAGTCCGACGATAAAAGGTACGGGCACCGGCAGCGTTATCGAGATCACGGCCGACAACTGCACCGTCGTGCGGCTGCGGGTCGAGAAGAGCGGCGGCAACCTCGTCGGCGAGGACGCCGGCATACTTCTTCGCTCGAACGGCAACACGATCGAGGACCTCGAATTGCGCGACATCCTTTTCGGGATATACCTATTCAATTCCTCGGGCAACAAGGTCAATCGAAATCAGATCTTCGGCAGGACGGAATTGGAAAGCGGTTCACGCGGCGGCGGAATTCACGTTTGGAATTCGAGGAACAATCTCTTCGAGGACAACGTCGTGACTGAGGCCCGCGATGGTATGTACATCCAGACGAGTTCGAGCAATGTCTTCCGCCGCAATCGCGTCTTCAACCTGCGTTACGGGCTGCACTTTATGAACTCGGACGACAACCTGTTCGAGGAGAACGTCTTCTACGACAACATTGCGGGTGCGGCGATAATGTATTCGAAAAATATCGTGCTCAGGCGGAATACGTTCGTGCACAATCGCGGATTCAGCTCGTTCGGCATCCTCTTCCAGGACTGCCGTGAGTGTACGATCGAGGAGAATCTCGTCCTCGACAACGCCGTCGGGCTCTTCCTTGAAGCATCGCTCAACTCCGTCTTTCGGCGGAATACCGTCGCCGAGAATGACGTTGCGATGGAGATCTTCGCAAGTTCGGAGAACAATACGTTCGAGCAGAATAATTTCATCAACAATATGAGTCCGCTCACGCTGATCGGGAAAGCGAGTTCGACGAAATGGGCGTCGGACGCGGGCGGAAATTATTGGGATGATTACGACGGCTACGACCTCGATACGGATGGCATCGGCGATGTGGCGCATCCGATCCACAATATCTTCGAATATCTGGAAGGGAATTTTCCGCGTATGCGGATCTACCTCAACAGCCCGGCGGCACAGTCGCTTGTCGCGGCCGAAAAGGCGTTCCCTATCCTCAAAGGGTCGAACGAATTCGATGAGCGTCCTCTGATGCGGCCCGTCAAGATCGATACCATTTTTCCACCGCGTGAGAGCAGCGGGCACGCAAGATGGCTCTTGCTCGCGTTCTCATCCATAATTCTCGGACTCTCCCTTGCCGCATTCAAGCGAGGATCTGCCCGATGATAAATGTTCAAGGACTGACGAAAAGTTTTGATGCTTTCACCGCGGTTGACGGCGTTTCGTTCGAGGTGCGTGACGGCGAGACGTTCGCGTTGCTCGGCCCTAACGGCAGCGGAAAATCCACGATCTTAAAGAGCATCGCGGGCCTGATCAAACCATCCGCCGGCGAGATCGCGATCGGCGGGGTCGATGCGCTCAAGAGGCCGCAGGAAGCACGAAAGGCGATAAGCTTCCTGCCGCAGCGTGTCGGTTTTCACGATTGCCTGACGGCGCGTGAGGTTATGCAATTCTATTGCCGTCTGCGAAAGCTGCCGCCTTCGCGGATCGAAGATGTGGTGCACAGTTCTGAATTCAACTTCAACGGATTCAGTGAGAAACGCGTCTCCGAATTGTCCGGCGGTATGAAGCAAAAGCTGGGCCTAGCCGTCGCGTGTCTCGCGGACGCGCCCGTCCTGCTGCTCGATGAACCGACCGTGAGTTTGGATCCGGCTGGAGCGATCGCCTTTCGAAAATTCTTGAGGACGCTGAAGGAAGCTGGGAAGACGATCGTCTTTACGTCGCATGTACTTGCGGATGTCGAGATACTTGCGGACCGCGTTGCAGTTCTTGTCGATGGTAAGTTGACCGCACTCGTGCCGATCGAGGAATTGCGTATGCGTATCGCCGACAAACGGGAATCTTTAGAGGAGATCTATCTTGATTATGCGAAGACCGCGTAGAATTCTCTCATTGTCACTTTTCTTCCTTGTCGCCTGCACCGCCGGCCAGATCAGTCCCGTGCCGATCGAGGACGGCGATGCGTGTTCCTTCTGCCGAATGGCGATAAGCGAAAGACAGTTTGCCGCCGAGATCATCAAGAAGGACGAGAGCGTGCTGAAATTCGACGACATCAAGTGTATGCTGCGTTTTCAAGAGAAGGCCGAAGATAAGGCGAAGCCAGCCGCGATCTTCGTTACCGATTACGCGTCAAAAGATTGGGTAAAGGCAGAGGACGCATTCTTTACGCGGTCAGAAACGATCAAGACGCCGATGGGCGGCGGCATCATCGCTTTCCGCGACAAGGCGAATATACAGGGCCAAAGTCTTAGATTCGAGGAGCTGAGACCGTAAGTAGGGAACCATCATGGAATTAAGTTCTATTCTGCCGATCGCGCGCCAAGAATTGACCGTTGCGATCCGCAACAAGTGGACGACGATCTTTGCATTCGTGTTCGGTTCGCTTGTGCTTGCGATCTCATATTTCGGCACGATGACGGCGGGCGAGATCGGATTTCAAGGGTTCAACCGCACGACGGCAAGCTTGCTGAGCCTCGTGCTGTATTTGATCCCGCTCGTCGCACTGATGATGGGAACGCAGAGTTTCCTCAGGAACGAGGGCGAGGACGAGATGCTCTTTTCGCAGCCTGTGTCGAGAAGCGATATCCTTGCGGGCAAACTTCTCGGCCTGTTTGCCGCAATGACGACCGCGACCTTTTTCGGCTTCGGCATCGGCGGCCTCGTCATCGCAACGCAGACCGATGGGGAAGGCTTTCTCGGCTATCCGGCGTTCGTGCTCCTCTCGCTGATACTGTCGCTCGTGTTCCTTTCGCTCTCGATGCTCGCGGCTATCGTATCTCGCCGCCGGACGAAGGCATTCGGCATCGCGCTTCTCCTATGGTTCTTTTTTGTGATCCTATACGACCTGCTCGTTCTCGGCGGTTCGCTGCTCTTGAAGGAACGGAGTGCGAACTACTTCATCTTCGCATCGCTCTTTGGGAATCCTGTCGATATCGTGCGGGTCGCAGGACTGCTTTCGATGAAAGGCGGCGAGGTCTTCGGAGCGGCCGGAGCCTCGCTCCTCAAATTCCTCGGCGGATACGGCCAGGCGATCGCCGCCCTGATCGTTGGTTTGATAGTATGGGCCGCGGCACCTATATTGATCTCGTTCAGGCTTTTGCGGGATCAGGATATCTAGACGCCGACGTAATATCCAACGCCGATAGAAAGTGCGTAAATGATCCCGTAAACGACCTCCCAGATGCCGATCACCTTTGCACTTAGGGCTTGACGATACGGTGATAGGCCGTAGATCGCTCGGCCTGCGAGGAACGCCGCCATGATCACCGTCAAGAGCGAGGCCAGGCCGGCGTAGTAGATGCCGATAACCAGGATCAAAGCCGCGATGTGCGAGGCGATCGGAGCAAATATGGCAAAGTCCTTTTGCTTGCCCATTCGTACGCGATTTCGGACGTAGAGGATCGACGGGATCAAACGTGCGAGGATGATCGCCCATAATGCGAGGGCGAAGTTCGACGAAAATCCTCCGGCGAGTGCGAGAACGGAGACTGAAGAAGCCAACGCCGCGGCTGCGAGCAGCTCGGGCACAAGATGCCGCGTCTGCCGTGCGATGTCCTGAACGACCAGGTAGACCACGAGCGGCGAAGCGAGAAGGAACGGCAAGAAGCTGTGAAGCGGTGCGAAGATGAGGCTTCCGAGCAGGCCGACGACGGCGATGCCGCCGAAGATCAGGACGAACTTCCGTGCGATGCGCGTGCGCGGCAAGGTTCGCTTCTGATGCCAGTCGCCGAGGAAGAATTTGAGCGGCTGCCGCGTAAGGAATGCACCGATCGCGAGCATCGGGATGAACGGAGCCGCGATACTTGGGGCGATGATGATGCCGGCGATGAGCGGTTCGAAAAGGAATCCCCAAGCACCGTGCTCGACCGGCAAGGCGATAGACTTTGCAGGAATGTTCGAAGGCCGTTTTGCCGCCGTAACTTTTCTAGACATCATTGAACCGTCCATATCTTGCTGCGAAACCCTGACTAACGTGCCGAGGCCGTCGTCTGCCAACCCTCGAGAGTTCGCAGAAAGACCATTCGATCATTCGTGCCGTCGTCCCGGCCTTTCCAGAACTCGAACCTTTCGGGAGAGAGTTCAAATGCACTCCATCGCGGCGAATCCGTGCGTCTGTGCTTCGCCCAAAGGCGTGTCCGTTCGCTGAACATCTCCGTCAAGTAGAGACTTGCGTCCGGGACGGCACCTTGCTCGAACGATCCGTTGCCCTCGACCGCCTCTCCGAGCCTTGCGTCGGCCGTCTCCGGCGGCAGTTGAGCAAGCTCGCCTTCAATGCGGATCTGCCGACGAACTTCCTTCCAATAGAACAGCATGGAAGCATTTGGATTTTCCTCGATCTCGCGATACTTTCGCGACTCGCGGCCGGTAAAGAAGACAAATCCGAATTCGCTGAAACTGTGCAGCAGGACGATCCTCGCCGAAGGCACGCCCGATCGGGCAGCCGTTGCGAGAACCATTGCATTCGGCTCGCCAACGCCGCCTTTGACGGCCTCGCCGATCCAATGGCCGAATTCCTCAAATGGATTCGGCCGTGCGGCGGCCTCACTCGGAATGCCGTTAAGATCGCAAGTTCGATGGCGATAGGCCGCATCCTTTCGGCCATCGTTCCCGGTTGCTTTGTTCAGTGCTGGAACCATTTCAGATCAACGATAGAATATGTTTAACGAGAGGCGAATTAGATGATATATGTCATAAAACTCGACTTTCGCTTCGGGTAGTATCTTGAGAAGTTCAAAATAGTGAAATGACGGAAATGAGTGCGATACACGAGCAGCTTGAGAACGATCATAAAGAGCTCGACATCCTTATCGACAGAACGATGGCTGCAATAGAGGCCGGAGACGCGACCGAAACGTTCGCGAATCTCGATTTCTTTTGGGCCAGGCTTGGTGTACATATTCGTGCAGAGCATCTAAGGCTCTTTCCGGCAGTGCGCGACGTTGCCCAAAGGTCGTCCGAACTTGAGAACATTCCCGAAATACTCGGCGTTCTTCGCGAAGATCACGACTACTTTATGACCGAGCTTGCACGCGCGATGAAGGCGATGCGGCTCGTTTTTTCTTTCGGCAACGAGGCCGAGACGTTCGCTGTCGTCCGCGAGCTTCTACAGGGCGTCATAGAGAGGCTCAAGATCCACAACGAGATCGAGGAGCAGCAAATTTACACGCTGACCGGTGACGCGTTCCTTGAACCGGCCGCCGCGGAAGAACTGCTCTCATCGGTAAGAGCGGAACTCGGCCGCTACCCGAACCGATTTCGCGACGCCGAGGCTCCGAAAGATTCCAGATCGGCAGCCAAGCGAACAAAGGGCCGCCAATAGTGTGAATCCTTTGATCCATCATTTGCCCTCCGCCGTCTCTTTCTGATGTTCTGACGGAAACCGCACGATCTCGACGGAACAGCTGGCCCTCGCGGCAACCGCTGATGCCGTGCTGCCAAGAAGCAGGCGTGCAAGGCGGCTCCCGAGGGCGTTCGCACCGACGAATATCGCGTCCGAGCCCCAGACCTGTGCCTCGTGGACAAGCACATCTTTCGGGTTCCCGGCGACGATCTGAAGCCGGGCGTCGATATGGGCGTTTCGAAGTTTTGCGAGTGCGATCTCGCCGAGTTCGCCGAGCCACTTGTCATCGACTGTCTCGCCGCCGCTTATTGCTTTGCGGATCGGCGTTACGAATCTGTCGATGCTGATCGGTGTATTTGGTTCGGTTACGGCAAGGAGTTTGACCTCGGTGCCGTGCATCCATTTTCGAGATGCAACGGACGCGACGGCGGCAGACGCGCCCTTTGAGCCGTCGAATCCGACGATTATCCTTCCAAGCCCAGGATCTAGCTCGTTCTTGCCTCTTGCCACGCGAACTGAACATTTTGCTTCCGTCAAGACGGTCTGCGACGTGCTGCCAAGCAGGAATGAACTGATAACCGAATGTCCCTGTGCACCGACGATTATGAGGTCGGCTTTGAAGGCATCGGCGGCCTCGAGAACTTCCCATGCGGGCGAACCGAATGTCGCATCCGAACTCACTTCCCAACCGGGCAGAGCCGCTTTTACGCGGGTCTCGGCGTGCTTTGCGAGGATCGAAGCGGAGGCGAGAACGCGTTCACCTTTTTCTCGGTGTTCGCGAATGATGGATTCAATATAGGCGGAAGAGTCCGCGCTTTCGTCCTCGATAGCATTCGCGGGCGGAAGCCAGACTTCGGCGACCGACAGCACCCTAGCGTAGCCGGACGGAGGCAACCCCGAGACAGCAAGATCGTCGATCGCCGCCTCAGCACTTTTTGACCCGTCGTATGCGATCAATAACCTCATACTTTCATCTAAAGGGCAGATCCCCGAAAGGATCGTCCGAGAGCATAACCGGACCGCTCCGATACAAATTATTCGCAAGGTGTGTGCCAATGAGGTCGAACGGCGTTATCGCACACAAGATCTCAGATCGCGCGCTATGGACTGCGCGTTAAGTGTGGAATTTTGCATGCCTACTGTGGAGAAATGTGCGCTTGCAAAAGCCTCGAAAATTCGAAAAGTGAAGGTACTGTTCTTGCCGCAAATGAGATAAAATGAGGCGAGTGCATCGGTCTTCCGAAATGGTCCCAAGTACAGGAAAAATACAGGCTTGAATCAAATTGATCCAACGATACTAATTGTCGATGACGACGCCTCGATCCGTTTTGCTTTAACGGATGCCCTGCGCTCGTGGAACTATGATTCGCGGGCTGCCGGAACGATCGCCGAGGCGGCCTCAATGCTTGACGAAGATCCGCCCGCCGTCGTCCTGCTCGACATAGATCTTCCCGACGGGAGCGGCCTCGATCTGCTCGGACGGATCAAGGCTGAGAACGCGGACACGATCGTCATAATGATCACGGGCAACGTCGGGATGCCGAATGTACTTGCGGCGTTCCGATCGGGAGCACACGATTTTGTAGGAAAGCCCGTCAAGCTCGAAGAACTCCGCTTGACGATCAAGAACGCTCTCGAGACGCGGGACCTCCGACGCGAAGTTCAAAGAACAAGAAGGGAACGGTCGAGCGCTTTTACGTTCGAGCAGATCCTCGGTGATTCGCCATCGATGCGCTATGCGATAGATCTTGCGCGAAAGGTCGCGGATTCGGATGTCGCCTCGATCCTGCTTCAGGGCGAGACGGGCACAGGCAAGGATCTTTTTGCACGGGCGATACATTACGCTTCGTATCGTGCGAATTCGCCGTATTTGGCGATCAACTGTGCGGCCCTTCCGGCGACTCTCATCGAATCCGAACTCTT
>Ga0138256_10004423_pt1 | contig 14933 bp, 12 predicted proteins | sample KNB2016incub_MG_FD_105486 | JGI IMG/M metagenome (GOLD analysis project Ga0138256, IMG submission 105486) | Active sludge microbial communities from wastewater in Klosterneuburg, Austria - KNB2014incub_MG | ecosystem: Engineered > WWTP > Activated sludge > Unclassified | place: Austria... | reverse complement strand
TCGCCGAGTTCAAGCAGATAGTGGAAAGAATTGCGACGGAGCACGCAGAGATCACTGAGAAAGTAAAAGAATAAAGTTCTTACTCTCTGTGTACTCAAGGGCCTCTGTGGCAAAGTAGTTTTTGATGAAGTTTTTGGTCCTCGACATTCTTGGCATTTACAAGGCGTTTTTGTCGCCGTTTTTGCCGCCCGCATGCCGGTTTGAGCCGACCTGCTCGGAATACGCCCGCGAGGCCGTCGAAAAATACGGCGCTTTGCGCGGAACATGGATGGGACTCACACGTATCTTACGATGTCAGCCGCTTTGTAAAGGTGGGCATGATCCGGTCAGGTAGACCGCGTCGGCCACATAGGTATCAATGGAAAATCAGGGAAACAGCAGTAACCAATCACGCTTTTTGATCGCGGCAGTTTTGTCGATGGCGATACTTTTCGGTTGGCAATATTTCATTGCTCCGCCGCCGGTGCCGAATAGCAACACGAACGCGAATGTTGCAGCCAACACTGCCCAACCGGCACCGCAACCGGCAGCAACGACACAGGCTCCGCAGCCGGTAACCGCCGAAGTCACGCCGGACACGACGCCAAACCGCACGATCACGATCAAATCGCCGCTGTATGAGGTAACGCTCGATTCGAAAGGTGCCCTTGCGACGAGTTGGATAATTTTGAAGAATAAATCGAGCAAAGGCGAGTATCCGGTATTTGCCGATGGTTCGACCGATGGGGAAAAGAAGCCTCTGCAACTGATCTCCGAAGAGGCACTAAAACGCAGCCCGCGTGAGATACCGTTTCGCCTGTTGACCGACGACCAGGCTGTTAACATGCTGGTAAACGACCGCAATTATGCGGTCTCGGTTGCCGAAGAGTCTGTAACTCTGGCACCCGGCGAAGAACGCCAGATCGAGTTTACATTGACCGATGCGAGCGGTGTCGAGGTCAAAAAATCGTTTACGTTTAGAGCTGATAGTTATGTCTCTGACCTTGCCGTCACTCTAAAAAGAGCCGGGCAGAGCGTTCCGAATACAAGATTGCTGATCGGTTCGAGCATCGGCGACCACGCGATTAATCACCACACTTTTTATCAGATCGAATCAGAGACTGTCGCTGGAATTGGCGGCGATATTTTCCGCCATCAGGGCAATTATTCGTTTACATACGACGCAAATAATCAGGCCGTGCTGGCGGACAAAGGCGCTGTCGACTGGGCAGGTGTGGGCGATGCCTATTTTGCGATGGCCGCGATCCCGGCGACGCCGCAGCAGGGGTTAGAATACCGGGCGTCGAAATACGACGTCGCGACCAAGCCATATTTCGAAAGCATTTTTCAGTGGATATTGCGTAATTCTAAAACGACGGAGACGCGTCACCTCGTAAGTGTTTCGATGCCTATACCGTCGGATGGTTCGGTCACGCAGATCTATACGGGGACGAAAGATTATTTTGTTCTGAACGAATATAACAAGACGCTTTCGGCTAAGGCGGGCCGCGAGATAGATTTTGTTCATCTGATAAATTTCAGTAATTACAGCATCATCCGGCCGATAACGACGTATCTGTCGATACCGATCCTGTACGCGCTAAATTTCTTTAACGGGATCGTTCACAACTACGGGCTGGCGATCATTATTTTCACGTTCCTGTTTTACATGCTGTTGTTTCCGCTGCGTTGGTCGCAATCCAAATCCTTTAAAAAGGCTTCGGGTAACGCGCCGAAGATGAAGGAAATACAGGACAAGATCAAGGACCTGCAAAAGAAGGGCGTGCCCAACGACGACGCGCGTATGCGTGCTCTGCAAATGGAGCAGCTCAAAATGACCAAGGCATCGCTGCCGATCGGCGGCTGTTTGCCGATGCTGCTTCAGTTTCCGCTGCTCATCGCCTTTTATACCGCGATCACGATCTCGGTCGAGGTGCGGCAGGCGACGTTTATGTGGCTGCCTGATCTGTCGGCGGCCGACCCTTGGCACGTGCTCGAATTTGCATTTGCACTGTCGATGATCCTGTCGATGAAATTCACGCCGCAAACGGCCACCGTCACGCCCGAACAGCAGATGCAGCAGAAAATGATGACCTATTTTATGCCGCTGATGATGCTGTGGGTGATGTGGGCTGCACCGTCCGGGCTGTTGCTTTATTGGTTCTTTGGAAATATTGTAAGCTTTGGGCAGCAGATGGTGATAAATCGTATGAATAATACGACCACTCCGCCGGGCGGAACTGAGATCGTCGATTCGGTGCCAAAGGGTGCAAAGAAGATAAAGCCAAATCTAGGAACGGCATAAGACTTATGAACGAAGTTTGTGAAAACGCAAAAGAACTATTGTCAACCGTCGTATCCGGCATGGGTTTTGATCTGACTGTCTCGTCCGAGTGGACCGACGAGGGTTGTTTGCTAAACCTGAGCGGCGAAGACGCTCATTTCGCACTTGCCGAAAATGGCGAACTGCTTGACGCATTCGAAGTGATCTTATTTCAGGCCTTTGGGCGTGAGATCGACCGCGAACACCGATTTGTCGTTGATGCCGACGGGTTTAGACAGTCGCGAAAGGCCGAGCTTCACGCCATGGCGCGATTTGCCGCGGATCAAGTTCGTAAAGGCGGCAGGCCATTTACTTTCGGCGTCCTCAACTCGACCGAACGCCGTATCATCCACATGACCCTGCAAAAAGAAGACGACCTTTTCACCGAATCTGTCGGCGACGGCCGCGATCGAAGGCTGCAAGTCCGGCTCCAATAAGGAAATTCGAACAGGATATACAGGATAGGCAGGATAAAAGGGTTTAGTAATCCTGAACATCCTGTGTATCCTGTTTATGATTTATGCCGAACACCATAGTCGCATTAGCAACACCCACGGGCCGCAGCGGTATCGGTGTGATCCGTCTAAGCGGCGTCGATGCTCTCGCTATTTCGCAGAAATTAATATCTGACGCGAAGTTTGTTCCAAACGCGCGAACTGCTTACCTAAAACAACTCATTGATCCGAAAAGCGGCGAGACCATCGACGAGGCTTTGATCACCTATTTCAAAGCACCGCACTCATTTACGGGCGAAGATGTCGTGGAGATCAGTTGTCACGGTTCGCCGGTGTTGCTGCGGCAGGTGATAGACAATTGCCTTTCGCTTGGTGCAAGGATGGCGGAGGCGGGAGAGTTTAGTTTGCGGGCGCTAGCAAACGGGCGGATGGATCTGGCCGAAGCGGAGGCGATACGCGACCTGATCGACGCACAAACCGTGGCGTCCGCCCGTCAGGCCGTTCGGCAGATGCGCGGCGAGTTGTCGCATCAGTTGCAGCCGCTAAAGGATGAACTCCTCAATGTCATTGTCGTGCTCGAGTCGGCTCTTGAGTTTGTCGAAGACGACCTGCCCGCGATGCAGCTCGAAAGCGTCAAAAAGGGCCTCACAGAGATAGCTGCTGATACGGCTAAGTTGGCCGATACATTTAAGGCCGGACACCTCATTCGCGAAGGTCTGCGGGTCGCTCTGATCGGACGACCAAATGTGGGTAAGTCAAGTCTTTTCAATGCGTTACTTGGTAGCGATAGAGCGATTGTTACCGAGATAGCGGGTACGACACGCGATCAGATACATGAGCGCTTTACCATCGGCGACATACCGATCTCGCTGATCGATACGGCTGGCTTGCGTGAGACGACAGACACGGTCGAGAGCATCGGCGTTGCCCGTTCAAAAGCGACGATGGCTGACGCGGATATCGTCGTCGTGTTGCTGGACGCATCCGAAGAGATCGAACCTGAGGACCACCAGATACTCGACACCGTAAAGGACCTCAATTTCATCATCGCTCTGAACAAAATAGATAAGCAGCCTTCATCTGATGTCGATAAACTGATCGCGGGCAAACACGCAAAGCTCGGCCATCTGCGGCCGAAGATCACGCCGCTATCTGCAAAAACCGGCGAGGGGATTGAGGACCTCTGCGATGCGATCGTCCGGCCATTTGCTCCGCAGGATATTTCGAGTGCCGGGTTTTTGGTCAGCGATGCACGTCACCACGATCTGCTGCTGCATGCCAAAAGTGAGATCGAGCAATCCGTCGAACAGTTGGACCAGAAATTTAGTGAAGAGATCGTGCTGATCGGGCTGCACAACGCGCTTCGCTATCTGGGGCAGATAACCGGTGAGACCACGACCGAAGACATGCTCACCCGCATATTTGCTACATTTTGCATCGGTAAATAACGATGGATAGACGAGATATGATAAAAGGTGCCGCTCTGCTACCGCTTATCGGTGGCTCGGCTCTCGCAAATACAAAAATGTCCACAAGTATGAAGATTGTTAAGCCAAAACGCTTACGTGCCGGTGACACGATCGCTGTGATCGCCCCGTCGAGCAGCGCATCCACCGAAGCATTTGAACGAGCTCTTGCAAATATTGCGACGCTCGGTTTGAAAGCAAAGGTTGGTAAATTTGCACGCGGCAGCAACGATTTCTTTTCTGGCACGGACAAAGAAAGGCTACACGATCTGCATTGGGCGTTTAGCGATAATGAGATAAATGGCATCTGGTGCGTTCGCGGCGGCAGCGGGGCACCGAGATTGTTGCCCGACCTTGATTATGCGTTGATCAAAAATAATCCAAAGGTATTTATCGGATACTCTGACATAACCGCTCTGCACATGGCGATCGCGCAGCAGACGGGCCTCGTGACTTTTCACGGCCCAGTCGCCTCATCCGAACTTTCGGACTATACAAAGGCAAATCTCGTAAATATCGTGATGGGGGCCGCTACGAATCATAAGATATTGCCGTCTGAATTTAACATCGCCCAGACATCCGCGTTGTTTAAGCCAAATGTGATCACCTCGGGAAAAGCTCGCGGTAGCCTTATAGGCGGCAACTTGAGCTTGCTATCAGCTCTCGCCGGCACGCCGTATGCGCTCAAAGATATAAAAGGAGCGATACTGTTCGCTGAGGATATCAACGAACCGCCGTATAAGGTCGACCGGCTTTTCACCCAACTCAGGCAGAGTTGTGACATGCGTTCTCTAGCGGGTGTGGCCCTCGGTGTCTTTTCCAGCTCGCAAAGCGCGACGGAGGCAGAAACGGCATTGACGCTCAAAGTACTTAAAGATAGGCTTGGCGATCTCGGAATCCCGGTCATTTCGGGATTGTCGTTTGGACATATCCGCGATAATTGCACGCTCCCGTTTGGCGTCGAAGCCGTGCTCGATACTGATACCGCGTCAATCACGATCAGCGGTTCGTCGGTGATATAAGTCTTGACGAACCTCATAGGGATTGATACGGTCTAGATTCGGTAATTTTGCTTGGGAAAGCTGCAATTGCGGGCTGCGACATTATGTTTGACGAGAGTTTTGATGTGATAGTGATCGGTGCGGGGCATGCGGGCTGCGAAGCGGCCTCTGCTTCGGCGCGTCTCGGAGCGCGGACCGCACTTGTAACGATCAATCTCGACCTGATCGGCCAGATGTCCTGTAACCCGGCCGTCGGCGGCATCGCTAAGGGCCACGTCGTCCGTGAGATCGACGCCCTCGGCGGCATCATGGGCCGCGTCATCGACCGAACCGGGATCCAGTTTCGTCTTCTCAACCGCTCAAGAGGGCCCGCAGTTCAAAGTCCGCGTGCTCAAGCTGACCGTGCTCTGTACCGAACAGAGATGCGCCGCGTGCTCGAGGCCACGCCTGATCTGCACCTGCGACAGGGTGTTGTGGTTGATCTAATTGTTGAAAACAATATAGGTACAGGTGTAGAGATGCAGGATTCGCGGCGATGTGGGGCAAAGGCCGTGATCATTGCGACCGGGACATTTCTAAACGGCACCGTCCACACGGGCCGAAAAACCTTCTCGGCCGGACGAGCTGGGGAACCGGCATCAATCGAACTGGCAGAGAGCCTCAAGCGTCACGGTTTTCCGGTTGGGCGACTCAAAACAGGTACACCACCGAGGCTTGATGGTCGCACTATCGACTGGGACGCTTTTGAACCGCAGCCGCCCGACGAAAAGCCTGTGGCATTTTCATTTTCGACGGACAAGATCGACCAGCCGCAAATACAGTGCTTTATCGGATACACGAGCGAGCGGCTACACCAGACGATCCGCGACAATCTGCATCAATCGCCGCTTTATTCCGGCAAGATCACCGGCATCGGGCCGAGATATTGCCCGTCTATTGAGGACAAGGTTGTAAAGTTTGCCGATAAGGATCGCCATCAGCTATTCCTCGAACCCGAAGGACATAACACGCATGAGGTGTACCTGAACGGATTTTCGACCTCACTGCCGTCTGACCTACAGATAGAGCTGTTGCGAATGGTCGAGGGGTTTGAGAGTGTGCAGATAATCAGGCCGGGCTATGCGATCGAATATGATTTCGTTGATCCGCGAGAGCTGCGTCCAACAATGGCTTCGACGCGGATGGACGGGCTTTTCCTTGCGGGACAGATCAACGGCACGACTGGTTACGAAGAAGCGGCGTGTCAAGGCCTGCTCGCCGGGATCAATGCTGCGTTTGAGGTACAAGGACGCGAACCTTTTATGTTGCAGCGTGACGAAGCATATATTGGCGTGCTTGCCGACGATCTGATCAGGCACGGCGTGGATGAGCCATATCGCCTGTTCACTTCGCGAGCCGAGGCTAGGCTAACACTTAGGCACGATAATGCTGATGTGCGTCTGTCACCAAAAGGCCGGGAGGCAGGGCTTGTCGGAGATACCGACTGGGAAAGATTCAACGATAAACGTGACCGCATAGCAAACTTGCGAAACACGCTCGATTTTACCAGGTTCAAGCGCTCGTCGGTCGAATATGCAAGCATTTCGCAAATACTCGATGCAGACCTGGGCGATTCGATCACTTTATCGCAATTAGCAATGAGGCAGGGAGCAACATCGGATCTTGTTTATAGACTATTGCCCGAAGAGCTGCGAGCAGACCTAAAACTCGCCGAATTAGAAACCGCTCTCGCAGACTCTCTATACAGCGGGTATATTGAAAAACAGAAAGCTGCGACCGAGCGCGTGAATCATCACGATGCGTTAAAGGTGCCGGAAAGTTTTAGGTTTGATAACATCAGCGGACTTTCCAATGAAATGGTCGAGCGTCTCGAACGTGCCCGCCCGCGTAACTTTGGACAGGTTCGCACTATTGCGGGTCTTACTCCGGCGGCGATATCGACGGTTCTTGTTCATCTGACCGCTCAAACACCTTCCGGCCCCGGTCAAAACTAATCAATCAGGCAAATTGTGGCACGTGCCACATTGGAACGTAAAAAGTGGCACGTCCCACATTTCGGTTTCGGTATTGGTTTGGCGCTGTGCTACCTTAGAAATTCACAATTCAGGAAAGCATGGGAAGAATAATCGCGGTAGCAAATCAAAAAGGCGGTGTCGGAAAAACCACTACTTCAGTAAACCTAGCCGCCGCATTGGCCGCTGAAGGTAAAAAAGTGCTGCTTGTTGACGCGGATCCGCAGGCAAATGCGACCTCAGGAGCGGGGATTACGCGCAACGTCGATAGGAAAACTCTTTATGACGCTCTAATTTCGGGCGACTCTGTTCGAGAAATGGTCCTGCCGACCGAGATCCCGACAATGTGGGTAGTGCCGGCGGATAAGAATTTGGCCGGTGCTGAGGTGGAACTCGTTGGGCGGGATAATCGCAATTTTGCTCTCAAAGAGATCTTGGTAAATGTAAAAGAGTATTTTCACTACATTCTCATTGATTGCCCACCTTCGCTTGGGATATTGACGATCAATGGCCTAACCGCGGCAGATTCACTTCTTGTTCCTATACAATGCGAATATTACGCACTTGAGGGCGTGACGGAACTTTTCGATACGCTTGCGAGGCTTCGTCGGGAGTTGAACCCGGACCTTACTATCGAAGGACTTCTCTTGACGATGTACGACGAGCGGACGAATCTGTCGGCAGCCGTGGCTAAGGACTTACGAGATTTTTACGGCTCACAGGTCCTAAAGACGGTAATTCCACGAAACGTTCGTCTCGCCGAGGCGCCAAGTTTTGGCAAGCCTATTTTGCTGTATGATCCAAGATCACGCGGGGCGGAGGCTTATGTTGAGCTTGCCAAGGAGATCATAAAAAATGGCTAGACAAACACTTGGCAGGGGATTGAGTGCATTGCTCGGCGATGAAAAACTGGCTGTCCAGCAGGATACTGTAAATCCTGAGATCGATATTGATCTGATCGAACCCAATCCCGACCAACCTAGGACAAGATTCACCGAAGCCAATCTAGAAGAGCTAGCGCAATCGATCCGGGCGAACGGTGTCGTGCAACCGATCGTGCTACGTCAAATCGGCGGCCGCTACCAGATCGTCGCTGGGGAACGGCGTTGGCGAGCTTCGCAGAAGGCCGGCCTTAGGAGGATACCGGCAGTTGTTAAGGAAGTTTCTGATGACAAACTGCTTGAGCTTGCTTTAGTCGAAAACATCCAGCGGCAAGAGTTAAACCCAATCGAAGAAGCTAAAGCTTATCGCAAGTTGATCGATACACTTGGACTCACTCAAGAGATGGTGGCAGAAAGGGTCGGTAAAGACCGTACGATCATCACAACGTCTATGCGTTTGCTTAGGTTGCCGGGTGAGATACAACGGGTCATTGAGGAAGGGGGGCTTTCCGCAGGCCATGGCAGGGCTCTGATGATGACCGACGATCCAAAGATCCAGCGGCGGCTGGCAAACGAAGCGATCGATGGCGGATGGTCAGTTCGAGAAACCGAGAGGGCGATAAAGAAAGCGGCACGAGCCCCGCAAATATCTGACAATAAACGGGTTAGCCGTCCCGTCGATGCCAATGTTAAAGCAGCTGAAACCAAGTTGATGCGTACACTGAACACAAACGTTAAGATCATCGCGGGCAAAAAGGGCGCAGGCGGCAAGATAGAGATCGAATATTACGGTACCGACGATCTTGACCGCATCTTTCAGCTGTTGATAAAGAAATAGAGCCTTAGTGTAAACTGAAAGTTTGGAAACGTTGCAAGGGCTGTAAGTTGATCGAGGTTAATTAGTTGTATTTATTCATCTTCGAATCCATCGGAACATCAGAGCTGGTGCTTATCGGCATTATCGCGCTGATCTTTTTGGGCCCACGCCGCTTGCCTGAGATCGCAAAGAAGGTTGGCAAGATAATGGCTGAATTTCGCGGAACGGCGAGTGAATTTAAGGAAACGTGGCAGCGTGAAGTCAATTTTGAAGAAGAAGCGAAAGCCTTGGACATCAACTCTCTGGATGCCGAGCCACCTATTGCAAGGATCGAACCAAACGATGTTGCGACGGCAGCCCCAACCCCAAGCGCACCTGCGATAAAAGAAATGGATCCAGCGAAATTTGAAGAATTAAAAGCGCAAGCATCGCTAGCTAAGCCCTCACAAGAGACCGAAACCGTGGAAACTGCAAACGATAAGAAGAACTGGCTTTAACGCTTGATGGAAGAATTAGAAAAAGAGTTAGAGCCGGGCGGACAGATGTCGTTTCTCGAACATCTGGACGAACTGCGCAAGCGGCTTGTAACCTCTGTAATTATTATCGTTATCGCATTTACCGCCTGTTGGTTCTTGTCGGGTAAGATATACCAGTTTCTGAGCGTCCCTATCAGAAAGGCCCTGTCCGAAGCGGCACGTAGCGAACTGCCGCAGACCGGCATCACCGGGCAAGTGCGGATATCGCCGTTAGAAGAGTTAAAGGTAGGTGACACGGGCCGCTATGTTTTTGATAGGGCGACCAACCTCGGCTCTACCGTCGTTTCACCGGGGGCGTCGGTGCTGGCAGAGGTAGCAAAAGATTCCGAGGGTAAGCTGGGGCTATTTACAACCGAGCCACTGATCACGAGCAATGCCATTGTGCCGAAAGGTGTCAGATTGCCGATCAAATTTGAGGAGCTTGCTAAAAGCGAGCCTAACGCCGACGAACGGATGATCGTCACCACTGCCCAAGAGCAGTTTACGATGTATGTCACCGTGTCGATGTACTCTGCCATTGCATTTTCGATACCGCTGCTTTTATGGCAGATCTGGATGTTTATCTCACCGGCACTGTATAAACACGAGCGGTCGTATGTGACGCCGTTTATCGGTCTGTCGACAATATCATTTGTTGTAGGTGCGGCTTTCGCCTATTATATTCTGTTTCCGCCGGCGGCGAATTACCTGTTAAATCTCGGTCAGGGCGAATTTCAATTATTGTTGCGGGCGAGCGATTACCTCGATCTCATTACCATCATCATGCTCGCGATGGGAATAATTTTCCAGATGCCGGCAATTACGTATGTATTGGCTCGGATCGGGATCGTGTCGGCGGGATTGCTCGTGAGAAGCTGGAAAATCTCGCTTGTTGTCATTTTGATCGTAGCGGCGGTCGTTTCGCCAACGGGCGATATACCTAACATGATGCTTTTCGCTACTCCCATGATGGGGCTTTATGTCATCTCGATATTCATCGCGTGGTTTTTTGGCAAGAAACGTCAGAGCGATGCCGAGGCCGAGGCAGCGGGTTAAAGCAACCTGAAACGCCCCATTTTGCATCTTGAATTAGTAGTAGTTAGCGCTTAAAATCTTAAGGTTAAGAGAAACGTGTGGATATGCGGCGTTAAGGTTACGCGAAAGATGGAGTTTTACCGTTATGTTGAAATTTAGGTTTTTACCGATCACATTGCTTGCAGTTTTTATGCTCTGCCTCAGCGCGAGCGTATTATTCGCTCAACCGCCTGATAAAACCAAATCCGGCGACCCAAACGACAATCCGCGCAATGTTAAGCCTGAATTGAAACAGGCTTACAAAAAATGGCTTGAAAATGATGTGGCATACATCATCACCAATGAGGAGCGAAAGGCGTTCAAGGCACTGGCAACAGACGAAGAGCGTGAAAACTTTATCGAGAGTTTTTGGCGCAGGCGTGACCCGGATCCTGATACCGAAGAAAACGAATATCGCGAAGAGTATTACGAGAGGATCGCTTACGCAAATGAGAAGTTTACGTCAGGCATTCCGGGGTGGAAAACCGATCGCGGCCGGGTCTATATCGCGTGGGGAAAACCCGACTCGATCGAAAGTCGTCCTGCCGGCGGAGCTTACGAGAGGCCGAGTTATGAAGGCGGCGGTTCGACGACTACCTACCCTTTCGAAATATGGTTCTACCGGCATCTTGAGGGTGTTGGCGATGGTCTCGAGATCGAGTTTGTTGACCCCTCAGGCACGGGCGAATATAGAATGGCTCGTGATGCAAACGAAAAAGATGCGTTGCGGATGGTGCCTGGTGCAGGGTTGACGACAGGCGAACAGCTTGGACTCACAGATAAGGCGGATCGCATCACCGGAGCAGCCGGCGGCCGTTCCCAGACTTACATGCGCGAGCAGGATTCACCTTTCCGTAGACTTGAAATAATGACCGGTCTTCAAAGACCGCCTGCTGTAAAGTTCAGCGATCTACAGGGAATCGCTGGGGGCGATTCAGGTTCCGTACTGGACAAAGATCCTCTGCTATTCGACGTCAGGGTCGATTATTTCAGGCAATCTGACGACCGCGTGATCACGACTTTTACAGTTCAAACAAACAATAAAGAACTCTCATTTGAGGATGCCGGTGGTCTGTTAACGGCCAAAATGAATATTTTCGGTCGCATCACTGCCGTTTCAGGGAAAAGGTCCGGTATCTTCGAGGATTCCGTGACCGCAAATGCAACGCCGACTGAATTGTCAGAGATGCTTGATAGAAAATCAATATACCAGAAAGCAATCGCTCTGACACCGGGAACTTACAAGGTTGATGTTGTCGTTCGCGACGTTAAAACGGGCAACAAAGGCATTGTTAATATGGGATTTGTAGTTCCTCGTTATGACGACAAAAAACTATCGACATCAACGATGGTTCTAACCTCTAAGCTGAGAACCACGACCGATCGGGATATCGGCCAGATGTTTGTCATCGGCAACGCAAAGGTCATCCCCAATCTTTCCGGCGTTTATAGGATGGGCCAGGAGGTTGGCATCTATTTGCAGGTTTATAACTCAGAGATCGATCAGACGACACTGAGGCCCGCCGTCGATGTGCAGTATATTTTGTCAAAAGACGGCAAAGAATTGTTGCGTCAGACCGAGGATTGGGGCGGCCTGAGTGACTCCGGACAAAGGTTGACGCTCGCTAGATTGCTACCTACCGCGGGACTGACACCCGGAGATTACGAGATAAAGGTCCAGATCAAGGATCGTGTTAGAACCGAGGGTCAGCAGGTGATTGAAAACAAGGGTAAATTTACGATCACGCCGTAATGGGTGAACAATTTAATTTGTGAAGATGCCGTGCTGTAAAAGGCACGGCATTTCTATTCTCGGCGTTTCGCCTCGATCAGCGGTGAGTTCTTTTTTTCACTGGTGGCAAATATGGCAGAACCATCGAAATTGTAGGAAACCGCTTCGCCGATCGTCCGCTTTCCTAACTCGATCGAAACAGGCTCTTGCTTCCAAATATCGTCGAAATCAACATCGCCGTCCGGCAATGTCCACTCATAGGCACGAGTGTAATCGCATATAACGACACGACGTCCGTTCGGTGCAATGTCGCCGCCTGTCAAAAATCCGTTTGGAATGGCGGGAACCGAGATCTCAGCTATCTTTTCAGCCTTGCTGATATCATCCCGGCCAAAGTCGGGCCGCAATCGATAAACGCCAGCCGGGCCGCTTACGCGTTTTGTGACGACATAGATATCTCCAGTTATCGGATGGACCATAAGAGTTTCGGCGTCCTGATTAAAATCAGGATAGGCAAATCTCAACACCTCTGCTCTTTCAGTCAAAAGCGGAGTCTTTCGGTCTGAAGCAGCATCGCTTGGCTTAATAGCTGGTTCCGGAATTCGATATACAGCGTGATCCGGCCGCTTTGCTTTGTTGTCGCCGATCTCGCCGATGTAGATGAAACACTTGTCGCTCTTGTCTTTGTACGCGGCGATGTCTTCCCAGTCAATGTTTTGGGCGTTTTGCACTCTCCACGTGCCGATACTTTTGCCGGTTGTATCTAGTGCAAAAATAAATGCGTCGTCACCCGAATCGTTGTGCGTCCACAGGACATTATTATGACAACGCGATGCGGCCATACCACTGCTCTCGGTGATATCGGGCGATTTTATCGTGCCAATTACCTTGGGCGGATCGAATGGGGAATTGGCTTCGCGGTCACGTTCGTTTGACGAGATAATCGCACAACCTGAAAAAAGAAACCAGATCGAGGCTAAAGGTATGACAAATGCAAAAAATTTAGCTATAGTTTTGTTCGACATACTTCTCTAGTCCTTGCATTATAACGCGGTTGCGTCGAATGCAGTTCCAAACTTTGCATTCATAATTTGCGTATAGCTTTCTTGGATTTGAACCTATGATCGTAGGAACTGAATGGCTGATCGAAGCGACGGGTTGCGACACGGCGACCCTGCGCGACGAAAATGCGATCAGGACGATCCTTTCAAATGTGATCGCCGACCTTGGGCTGCGTCCGATCGGCTCGGTTTGGCACAAATTTGAAGGTGAGGGCGGCGTAACGGGACTCGTAGCCCTGACCGAATCACACCTGGCGTGTCACACCTATCCAGAACACGGGACCGCGACGTTCAATCTCTATTGCTGCCGGACGCGTCCGGAGTGGGATTGGGAAACGAATTTAAAGAACGCTATCGGAGCTCAAATAGTAAGCGTAACCAAGATCGAACGCGGGGAAACCGAGACCTCTGATCTTAAATTTGAAACTGCCGGAGGTGAAGGATGAGCGTCCTGCAGGCAAACTGTCCGTCGTGCGGTGCCCAGATCGAGTTTAAGGCCGGCTCGACCATTGTGCTCGTTTGTCCTTACTGCCGTTCGGCAATTGCGCGGACAGATAGGGGTTTAGAGGATCTGGGCAAGGTTGCCGAGATCGTTGAATCAGAATCACCCCTAAAACTCGGGCTCAAAGGCACATATAAAGACACGCGGTTTGAATTGACCGGCCGAGCGCAGTTAAAACATGAGTTGGGCGGTTCGTGGGATGAGTGGTACGCGACATTTTCAAACGGGTGGGTCGGCTGGCTGGCCGAGGCTCAGGGACGCTTTTATCTAACGTTTTATCAACCACTGCCACAGGGCACTGCGATACCGTCATTTGCCGGATTGCAGCTTGGCCAGACGATACCCGAGATCCCAAGTCCGTCACCGCTGATGGTGCAGGAAAAGGGTAAGGGGACGTCGGTCGCGGCTGATGGCGAGATACCCTACAGACTCACGCCCGGCGAACAGTTTGAGTATGCCGATCTTGCGGGCAAAAACAACGCTTTTGCGACGATCGATTACAGCATGGATCCGCCTTGGGCCTTTGTCGGGTCGCAGGTAACGCTCGACGAGATCGGACTCGGAGACGCAAAGCCGGTCCAGCGTGAAGCCCGGCGCGTGTCGGCCGCCGGGATGGGCTGTCCGAACTGCGGCGGGCCGCTCGAATTGATCGCTCCTGATAAGACCGAGCGGGTTACATGTCCAAATTGTGATTCGCTGCTCGATGTAAATCAGGGCAACCTGACTTACCTAAAAGCACTCAATCCCCCGCCAAGCGCGCCTGATTTTGTCGCTCCCATCGGTGCCGAGGGGACGTTTCCCGGCGATGTAAAATTTAAGATAATCGGGGCCATGGTCCGCAGCGTTTTGTTTGACGGGGTCCATTACTATTGGCACGAGTATCTGCTCTATAATCCGATGATCGGATTTCGTTGGCTGGTGCATTCCGACAATCATTGGAATTTTGTCGAACCGGTCAACCCGGCAGATGTCGCGACCGACAATGTTTTTGCCGCAGGAGCAACGGTCGATTACAACGGCAGTAAGTTTAAGATATTTCAAAACGCCCAGGCTACGGTCGAATACGTTAAGGGTGAGTTTTATTGGCGTGTCGAGCAGGGAGAAAAGGTTTGGGC
>Ga0138256_10004422_pt1 | contig 14935 bp, 11 predicted proteins | sample KNB2016incub_MG_FD_105486 | JGI IMG/M metagenome (GOLD analysis project Ga0138256, IMG submission 105486) | Active sludge microbial communities from wastewater in Klosterneuburg, Austria - KNB2014incub_MG | ecosystem: Engineered > WWTP > Activated sludge > Unclassified | place: Austria... | reverse complement strand
CGAGTTTGTCCACCAAGATTTTTCTACGGTACTTTGGACACCAAACTACGTGGTATTTACAAGAATAGCAAATATTGTTATTTGATTTGTATGCTATTTTCATTAAATTAATAAAACATACAAAAAAAGAAAAATCAAGAATGAATTCTCGCCGAAGGGCGTGGCCTTATATCCCCATGTCTGAAGCCAGGGGCTTTACGACCACATTTGGTAATAAAAGTCCATTTCCCTAACAACTCTTATCTTTTCAAGGACTTACAATTACAAGTTCTTTAGAAAATCATAGGCCAATATAAAAATTTTTTCTATTTTCACGCTCTCCTTAGTCATTTATAATCGGTAATGCCCTTATTTATCTAAAAAAGGAGTTGACGTGCTTCCCCTTGTGTTAATTAAACATTTATCCCTTTACAATAGTCAAAAAGTTAAAATAAAAGGATGGGCCTATAACCATCGCTCCTCTGGTAAAGTTTCTTTTGTAGAAGTGAGAGATGGCTCAGGGTTTGTTCAAGGAGTTTTTGAAGGAGATAAAGATCTTCCTATTGCTAAAATTATCAGTGAGTTAACTCAAGAATGCGTTGTAGAGATCGAGGGGGTTGTTACTAAGCATTTTAAATTACCTGATACTTATGAACTCCAATTAGAAGGAATTTCTATTCTTTCTCCTTCTCCTAATTATCCTATTGCCAGAAAAGAACATGGAGTTGATTTTCTTTTAGGCCTTCGACATCTTTGGTTAAGATCCCCTAAGCAATGGGCCATTCAACGCATAAGAGATCAACTAATTCGTTCTTGCTTTAATTTTTTCAACGAACACGATTTTATTAAAATAGACTCTCCGATTATAGGCCCTGTTGCTTGTGAAGGAACAACCACTCTTTTTGATATCAATTACTTTGATTTAGGGAAGGCCTATCTTTCTCAAAGTGGGCAACTCTATTTAGAAGCGGCGATTTTTTCTCATGGCCGTGTTTTTGATTTTGGGCCTGTCTTTAGGGCCGAAAAAAGTAACACCAGAAAACACCTGATTGAATTTTGGATGCTGGATGCTGAAATGGCCTTTGTAGATCACCAAGAAAATATGAACTTACAAGAAAAATTTTGTAAGAGATTGTTAAAAGACGTTCTTAGTTTTTGTCAAAAGGAACTTTCCCTACTAAAAAGAGAAACAACTGCCTTAGAAAAAGCAAGGGATCTTCCTTTTATACGTAAAAGCTACACAGAAATTATTGAGCTTATTAAAAATAAAAATGGCCCTTCTATTTCTTATGGAGAAGACTTTGGGGCCGAACACGAATCTTTTTTATCTGAATTATTTGATTTGCCTCTTTTTATTGAAAAATGGCCAACGCACATTAAGGCCTTTTATATGAAGCAAGATCCAAATAACCCTGATCTTGTTTTAGGAGCAGATCTCATGGCCTCAGAAGGCTTCGGTGAACTCATTGGAGGGTCACAACGTGAAGATGATTATGATCAACTTTTAAAAAAAATGAAACATGAAAAGATGCCACTAGAAGATTTTCAATGGTATCTTGATTTAAGAAAATATGGAAGCTGTGTTCATAGTGGCTTTGGTATTGGATTAGAACGTATGATTTATTGGGTTTGTGGATTAGAACATATTAGAGAATCCATTCCTTTTCCAAGACTTTATACAAGAAATAGACCCTAATCGAATTTTTTAAATCTTTGTTATTTTATTTTTCTATCTTAAAAAAATCACTCATCTCTACAACACTTTTACTATTGTTTAGTTTTTCAATAGAAATTATTTTCTTTAAGGACTTGTCTCCTTTTACCGTCACACAAGAAACACCTTCAACAGGACAATGTCCTTGGCAACCAGTTGAAACTGGTCTTGAATAGACGCCAGAAACAACACTTTCTTTTTCTTTCAAACTATTTTTTAAATCCATTAATTTTATTTTATCTAATTTTTCTATCCCACAATTTAATCTCGTAGGACATTTTGTACAAACAAAGGTTATTGCTGCAAACATTTTTCCATTCTCCTTATTTATTTCATTGCACTAGATAATAAATTTAGGAAACAACATAACATGAAAGGAGAACCTTATGAAGTTTTTTAAACTTTTTCTCGTTTTGCTTCTTTTACCTTCGCATATTGTTCTTGAAGCAAGAACAATAGAATTTATCCCAGGCCTAGCACAATTAAATGAACAAAATCTTTCTGACTACCCTGTCGTAAGATTAGATTCTCTTCGAGGAGGAATGAATATTCACTTTCTCATTCCAAAAATTGACACAAAAGAAAATAATTCTTTTGAAGAAATCAGTGTAAAAGGATTAAATCTGACATCTGATCTTCATCGCCCAAAGCTTCCATTCTATTCTATTTTAGTAGAATCACTCCCAGAGGATATTAAAATTGAAATGCAAAAAGGAACTGAAGTTTCTCTTGAAAATTTTAAACCTCTTCCACAAGAAGATCTTCCTTGTCGCTGTGATTCACCTAAAAAATTAGAGCCCTTTAATGAAGCTGTCTATCAAGAAAAACAAAACTTTCATTATAAAAAAGAATATATTGGGGATTTCAGAGGAACCCCTATTACTCGTCTTCTTGTTTTTCCTTCTTCTTTTGATGGATCCACTCAAAAAACTATTTTTTATCCTCAGTCTTCGTTTTTTATTTCTCATAAAAATAAAAAACATTTCAACATTTTTTCCTTAAAGAATCATCTTCTTGACACACGAAAAAATGAAATCAATAAGAAAATTTTTGTAATGGGTAGTTCTTCCTTACTTAAAGAACTTACTCAATGGGTTAATTTTAAAAAAAGTCTTGGATTTTCAATTGATCTTGTCTCTTTCGATAATCTTGAAAAAACTGCAGAAAATCTAAGAAAATTCATTCATGAACGATGGAAAAATCCAAAAACTAGATTTGGACATGCTCTTTTAATTGGGCATGAAAAAAATTTTCCAACTTTTTACGTTCCAACTTCTTCTAACTCAGAAACACCCAGCGATCTTTCTTATTTCACAATGGGTGGAGAGGAAGATTTTATTTTAGAAGTTTTCTACGGAAGATTAGTGGCAGATTCTTCTCAAGATGTAAAAAATCAAATACAAAAAATTTTAAATCAAGAGAAAGCTAAAATTTCAGAAAAAAATTCTTATATTTTCGGAATGGCCTCTAATGAAGGAAGCAATCCAACAGATTCAGAATATTTAGGTAGAATGCTAAAACCTTTTGATAAAACATTAAAGAATTTAACTGTACAAAAATTTTTACAAGATGACCCAAACTCAACACCAGAAGAAGTCTTAAAAGCATTTGGCAAAAATTCTCTATGGACGCACTACATTGGACACGGAAGTGGGACAGAATGGGTAAATTTACATCAGCAAAGAGGATTTTCAATTGAACATGTCTCTCAACTGCCGAAGCACTCACTTTTCCCAATTGTCATTGATGTTTCTTGTCAAAATGGACGCTTTACATACCAAGATCGATTAGGTGAAAGACTTATCAATGCAAAAAATGAAAGTGGCCCTTTAGGCCCTGTTGCCTACTATGGTGGCAGCGTAGATATTAGCTGGCATCCTCCAGCAATTATGGCAATTGGAATTAGTGAATTTGCCAACAGTGCTGAAGGAAAAAAATTAGGACTAGGGCCTACTCTTTTGTCAGGACATCTTGCTCTTCTTCAACAGCACTCTGTAAAAAAAGACTTTCAAGAAAATATTACATGGTACCATTTGATGGGAGACCCAACCATACGATTACCTAGTAACTGATTGAAAAAACATAAATTTATATAACATTTTAGAAAAATCTTGTTTTCATCTTAAAAATTTGCTTAAATTCTCTCGATGAAAACAAGACTTTTATTTTTTTTCCTTTTCTTGACTACTTATATTCCTAATTTTACTTTTGCAAATGCTCTTCAAACAGAACGCGAACGCCTTTTAAACGGACGTCTTACTCTTGCCTTTATTGCTACATACTTTCCAAAAGATTATTTAAATTTAAAAACACTAGAACGATCACTTAAAAATTCTTCTTATGCTACAAAGCACATTTTTTTAAAATCAGTCCTTCCAGGGCTTGCTCTTACTTTTTTCACCCCAGAAGAATATTTTTGGGCCGCCTTTACTTCTTATGTCTTACTTTTTTCTAGCTACCAATCTTTTTCTTTTACAAAACAAAAAATACAAGAAAAAAATAAAAAGAAAACTCGAAAGAAAAGTGAAAAAAAATATGCAAAATTTATAAAAAATCTCTCTCTTGCCTTAAGAAACTGGCCTAATTCAAAAAAATCAGCTTATATAACTTTTGTTTTTTCTAAAAAATATAAGAAATTGGCCCTGTGAATAATTTTGGATAGAAAAAAGTAGATTTTTGTGGCATAACCTGCCCGCTTAATGAAATATTTAAGGTTTCTTCTAGCGTAGGGGCCTTGACAAAAAAGGCCAACTTATATTTGTCTTGCAAATCCACTAATTTTGTAATTTTATGAAAAGAATGCCCAAGATCTTTGACATATTCAACGCATTCTTCTTTGGCAAGCTGTTCCCCGTCAATTCCAAGCTCTCTCTCTAAAAATTGGTGAAGTAAAATAACATCTATGGTTTCACTGAAGTTCTGATTGTTCTCTAACGATAACAAGTAAAACCTATTTTCTCCTGCATAAAGACCTAAAACTTTCTCCTCTTTTTTCCAAAGCTCTTCCAGCTTGCTTCTAAAATCTGCCTCGTTCAACAGAGAAGAAATTTTATAGTCAGATTCTATTTTTTTTAAAAATCTTTTAAATTCAAAAGAAGAAGGAAGATTTTTGATTAAACGATGAGTAGGAAAAATTGTAAGTCCAGAATTTGAGGTAGAAACAAGAGACATCATCACTCTTTTGGGCTTATCATTGCTAATGCCGCTAAGACCCTGTTCTTTTGAGTATCCAAGGGCCGTTTCATAACGATGATGTCCATCTGCTATCACAACCTCAACTCCCTTAAATAGTTCTTGAATTAAATTAATATCTTCTTGTTTTTTGACTCTTTTTAATAAATGTTGAACTCCTTCAGGGTCAATTGCTTCACCCAAAAATTCTGAGTCTAAAAAAATTTTTTGGAGAAATTTTTCAATTTTCCCATTTTCTTTATCTTCATAAATTCCAAAAATTTGTCCAAAATGGGTTTTGGTTTTTGAAAGTAATCTATACCTATCTTCTTTTGGTGCAGAAAGTGTTTTTTCATGTGGGAAAACCCCTTCTCTCCACTCTGTAAGATCATGGGCACAAACAAGGCCAAGTCTCTTAAAGTTTTCCTTCCCTAATGTAAATTCCTGTTGATAAAAATAAAAACACTCAGAATCATCTGTCTGAATAATTCCTTTTTCTTGCCATTGCTTCCAAAGATTGGCCGCATAAGTATACTGATTTTCTACTGTTTCGCCCGAAATCTCCTTGGATTTTGAAATTCTAACAATATTGTAAGAAGATTTGGCATACAACTCCTCTCTATGAGAATCATCAATAACATCATAAGGAGGGGCCACAAGATCAGATAAATTACCAGCATTTTTGGAAAAATAAGACCCCTTGAACGGGTGTACCCTTGTTTTCATTTTTACCTTCCTATCCTTTTTTTACTTTAACCAGAAATAGGCCTAAAGAGAAGACTCTCTTTAGAGTAAAAATTACCGCCTATATGGAAAAATAATGACACAAAAACTAATTTCTCTTATTTCATTAAATCTATGTTTTATCGATCTTATACTAACAAGATAGGCCCCTTTTTTCTTTCTTTTTGTTGTTGTTTTTTACTCTTTTTTGAATTGGCATTTGCCAATAAAAGTGGAGGGCCAAGATCTTCTAGAGGAAAAAAAAGTGGGGCCGCAAGAGAAGGTGAAGGAATTTATAAAAAACCCAGTACCCCTAGTGAGGAAAAAGAACGAAAAGAAATTCTTGAAAGAACCCCATCCTTAAAAACACAAAAAACTCCAGAAAAACCTGAAGAAAAATCTGAGAAAAAAAAAGAAGCAAAAGGAAAAATCTCAGAAATAAAAGATTTAATGACAGAGATAAAAAAGTCGCTCACGACACCAGAATCAGAAAAAATCTCCATTTCTCTTATTTTTAAAATTCCCTTAAGTTTACGTAATAAATTTTTAGAATCTTATCATCAAAATAAAAGTATTGAAAAACATAAAAAAATTTTTGAACAAAACCTAGAGAGAGACAGCTTAATATATTTAGAAGTTTGCGGTGACTTATTAACAGAACTAGAAAGTTATAAACAAACCATAAGAGATCTTTCTAAACTAGAAGAAGAAAAACCAAAAGACTTTGGCCCTATCAAAAAAATCAATTTTTCTGAAGAATTACCTGAAAAGATAGAATTTTTACATAAAAAGTTGAGGGAATTTTTAAACAAAATTTCTACGAATATTTTAACTTCTATGATTGTGTTTGATAATTCTTCAACAGAAGATCAACATATTCTTAGAAATCATATTATAATGATTTTAGAAGAACTCAAAAACCAAAAAGAGATTCAAGATAATTCTATCGTCAAAAAACTCCTTGATTACAGCTTAGTCTTGTTTCAAAAAATCACTCCAGAGAAAAATAAAGAAAAAATAAAAGAACAACTCAATAGCTTTCTTGAAAAAATAAGAAAATCTCCTATTTACATTGATTTTACAAAATTCACTTTTATAAGAAACCTAAGTTCTGAAAAATCTCAGGAACTATTAAATCTAATTCCTGATCTTTTAAGTGTCTTTTCAGAAGGAAAAAGAATAGAGAGAGTAATAAGTGATTTAGAAAACCATTTACAGAAAATGGACAAAATTCTTCCCTCGTTTGAAGAAAAATTTTCTTTTTTAAAAGAATTTATTGAATTTATTTTCGAAGAATCCTCCTCTGCTTATGGCACAAATCAAGCCTTTTTAAATAAAGTTTTTGCAACATCCTATGGCCATAGTCTCTATTTTAATTTTCCAGAAAAAACACTTCCTCTTGATTTATCAAGCTCAACAGTCAATTGGAAAATGCTGCGCATACTCAGTTATTTAATAAAAAAAGAAATTGAAACAAAAAAAGAACAAAAAGAAGAAATACAAAAAGTTTTTTCTCCTATTTTTACAAAGGAAGTTCAAACAGAGGAACTCGAGTTGATTTTCAAAGAACTTTTCCTAACTAAACAATATAATTCCCTTATCAACAACAATACAAGAATTATTTTTTTACTAGAAAAAATTTTTAAAAAAATTCTTAAAACATCAGAAGAAAAAAAATTACATCTAGAACTTTTAACAAGCGAAACAAACACACTTACAAGCCAAGAACAAAAAGAATTACTGTCTCACACTATAAGACTTTATTTTATAATTTCTACCCCATCCAAAGGACCTAAAGATTTTAAAGGCCTAGAAATAAGTGCACAAATAATGGAAAAATACCTGCCAACGGCCCAAGAAAGAAATGTCTTTTTCAAAAATCTTATTCTCTCAATTATTAAAAATACTCTTGGAGAAAAAATATTTTTCTCCTCTGTCTCTGATTTTTTTAGAAAAAACAATACCACTCCCTATCTTTTTATTATTCCAGACATAGAGAAAATTGAAGATACTTTATCTAATCTTGTCTGGAGAATTATAAGAATTTCTGTTCTTTTAGAGAAAAGAGAATTTGAAAAGAAAAGAAACATAAAAAACCTTGATAGTTTCTTACAAGAGATTGTGGCATTGGAAAAAACAGAAGAAGAAAAAATCAAGGGTATTTTTTCCTTTTTTGATTTAATTTTTTCTACAGCAAGCCTTTCTACCTTAATTTCAAATAAAAAAGTGGCCTACTTTTTTTCAAAATTTTTCTTAAGAGACGTTTTAAGAGAAAAAACAGAAATCTCTGTAAACACAACAGACCTTACATTACACGACATAACGAGAGAACAAAGAAAAAACCTTCTTGAAATAATGGCAAAAATTATAAAGCATGGACAAGGACGATTAGAGCAATCAGAAAAAACAATTGCCCTTAAGGAAATAATCACAACTCTTTTAGAATACCCGTTAACACTCAAAGAAAAAATTACTTTTTTTAAAGAACTTCTCGTTCTTATTCTTAAACAAAACATCGACAAAGTAAATTTACTCTCTGATATCAGAGTATTTTTTTTTAATAATTCAAAAGAAAAATATTTTTTTAATTTCGGAGAAGGTCTTGTTTTAGAAGAGAGTATTGCTTCTCTTTCTTGGAATATTATAAAAATTCTTTCTTATCTTTATGAAACGGAATTTAAAACAAAAGAAAAACTTGAGTTAGTAGATCCTGATTTTTTAACATTTTTACCTAAAGAAAAAGAAGAGACCAAAGGAATCTTTTTTACAAAAGAACATTTATTAGATTTATTTCAAAACATAAATTCTTCTTCTTATACCTTAATGAAGTCAGTCTCTTCAAATCCTTTATCTACTTTATTAAAATCTTTTATCTCCTCTTTTTTAAAAGAATTTGTGAAAGGGTATGAAAAAGAACAAAAGACAAAAGAAGAAAGACACATAGAAGAAAAAGATCTTTCAATTCTTAAAGAACTTTCTTCTCTCGGAGAAGAATTATCTTTGGAACTTTATGAAATAATTTATTCTCATGAATTAAACGAAAGTTCTCTCAAAGGACTTTTCTCACAACTAGGAATTACAACAACAAAATCTAAAACTGAGAAAAAAAGAAAAAAATCATCTTTTGAAACACTTTCAAGTCTGACTCAGTATTTATATTCAAAAAAAGAGCTAATGGATTCAGAAGAAAAAGTGAGTCGAGTAGAAGATCTTATTCGAAAAATAGTCAGAAAACTTTACCTCTTAAATCCTTCTGAAGCCAAAGTAGAAATAGAAAAAATAGAACAAAACATAAGCTTTTCTTCTGAAATTAGTAAAAAAATCATAGAAATTGCTACGCAAGAACTTACCCTGATTCAAAAAATAGATTCCTATAATATAGATAAGGTAAAATATACTCCCAGACTATATCAAAAAGAATCGATCCTCTTTTTACTCACAAGAGAAAGGGCCATTCTTGCTGACGAAATGGGGTTAGGTAAAACCTTTGTCACGCTGGCAGCAATTGAAAACCTAAAATTAAAACGAACAACTCCCACGCTCTGGATAGGCCCTGGAAATGTTTTAGAGCAAGTAAAAAGAGAATTGGCCTCTTCTTTAAGTTTGCCTAAAAAGGTATTGGTAATAGAAAAATCCTCAGACCTTTATGGCCAAAATTTCGCTTCCTATGACTATATTCTTTTTTCTTACGATCTTCTCTCTCTCAACATAGATAGTGTAAAGCATCTAAAATGGGATGTAATTGTGGTCGATGAATCACAAAACATAGGAAATACAACAACACAACGAACAGAAGGAGTCAAAGAACTTTCCTCAAAATATCTTTGGTTTTTAAGTGCAAGCCCTTGGAGAAGTAAACTAGACCAATTACGTGTTCAACTTTCCCTTCTTTTTCCTGAAAATCCTTTATATCAAAATAAAGAGTTATATCGAAAAGAATTTGAACAAAGCTCTTTAGGATTTATAAAACTAAAACGACATTTAAAAAATGTAATGATACGTCACTCTTTACGTGAAATAGTTTCTTTTTTTACACCAGAAAATGAAGGAAAAACTTACAAGAAACAACTAGAAAACGATGCTATAGCACATATGGCAAAATTAGAGATTAAAGATGAAGAATATGTTTTGTCGACCTACCAACAACGCGAGTATGAAAACCAACAGCGAGAAAAATCTTCTTTTTTTGAGCAAGTAAAAAAACTTACAAGAATCTCGCTTTATTCTCATGACTCAAATTCTCCCTTTATGAAAAAATTACTAGAATCATTAAAGGGAATCGAAGAAAAAGGAGAAAACGTTGTAATATGGACTCACTACTTGGAAGATTTAAATAATATTCATAAGGCATTAACAGAGGCCTACCCAAATTATGATATTTTAAAATTTACAGGAACGGAAAATAAGGGACAAAGACAACAGGCAATAGAGGCATTCCAAGGAAGTAAGAAAAAAATATTATTGGCCACAATAGAATCAGGAGGCGTAGGACTTACCCTTACAAATGCTGATCTTATGATATACACAGGAATTCCCTATCTCTATGAATATTATCAAGCAAATGGAAGAGTACAACGTCTCATTACTCCAGATAAACTAGAGTATGCTAAAGAAAAAGTTAGAGTAGTTAGACTTATTTCGACTTTCGCCGATAAATCTCAACAAACCTTAGAAGAACTCAAAAGGGATTATCTTAAAGCAAAATACGGCCTTTTTCGTTTAATTATGGATGGTGCTATAAAGGGAGATATCGATTCTTTACAGCAAAGTCTTCAAAAGAAACTGACATCCTCTTGGGAAAAAAAAATATCCAAACTTGAACCAATTTGTAAATAAGCTTCAAGTATTTTAGAAACTAGGATAATTGGAAACTGCAAAAAAGTTAAAGCGAATTACTATGTAGAGCTTTACGTCTGACTATGGAGGGCATAACGTTGGGATCAAGTTTAAAGTTTTACATTAATTACACTTCATTGAGTCTTTACCAAAAAGTTTATAACATAATTCATCATATCTCTCGTTAAAAATAATATTTATTGCTTTTAAAATAGATTTTCTGACCTCACTAGGATTTTTGGCGGTTAACGATAGCATTTTATCAAAATTTTTAATTGAAAATTCTGATGGATTATCCAAAAACCATTCAGTTTCAGAAAGATTATCCTGAAGACTATTAATACTTACTTTAAAATAAGGATATTTCTTCTCTAGTTCATCTTTATATGATTCATATTTTGCAACTATATGAAATAAATAAAAATAAAAAGTTGAAGATTTATTGAGATTATTAACTTTTTCTGTTAAATCTGAAAGAACTGCTAAAGTAAGAGCAGGACAATAATAAGTTATCTTCGTAGGTCTTTGACCATATTTTACTCTATTACAATAATCATTAATAGTGTCACTTGGTGATAGTCCTAAGCTAATAAATAGCATTGGGTAGTTCTTATAATTAAATTCAGGTGCATTACGTTGCATTCCAGCTACGACGGAACTTGTGGAGAAATAGAAGAGAAAGAATATTACTTTTTTTATTCTTGCAAACATAAGTGATCTCCTGAAATAGATTTTAAAAAATGACCTAACAGTCCTTTCATTTTTTTCTTTGTATTTTTTTGGTTGCGGGAGCAGGATTTGAACCTACGACCTTCGGGTTATGAGCCCGACGAGCTACCAGACTGCTCCATCCCGCGATATTTTTTTAATGTTTTTTATTATAATGGATAGGTAGGGATGAGGTTAGTTCCTTAATATGGAGAAGTCAAGGTTTTTTAAATAAATGTGTTTTAAATCTCGTTGCAAAGTCACAGTTTTGACATAAGGCCTCTCTTAAATATCCTTTTTTAAATCCTTCTTTTATAGTTTTTGCTCGTGAGGAATCCAAGATTTCTGAAAGTTCTTGATTAAAAATATTGCCTAAACTAAGGTTGGCCTCTTTATCCAAACAACAGGGAACAACCTCCCCATTACTATGAATTCCGATATGGGAAGAGAGGCCTTGGCAAGTTCCTTCTTGAGGTTCAACTTTATATTTAGAGGAAGAGACAATAGGCAAAGAAGGCCAAACAAAACGAGTATCAAAATGTAAAAAAGTTCTATAGGAAAGTCGTTTATTTTTTTTATTTTTTTTAATTCTTCTATCTTCTTCAATAGAAGTCCTGTAGTGATTTTCTAAAAATTTGATGGCCATTTCATTATAAAGCTCTTCCTCTGTTTTTAAAGAAGTCTCCCACCTTAATTCTTTTGACAAATTCCAAAGTCTAAAATTGACGAAAAGATTTGGTTTGTTTTCTTTAAGAAAATCCAAGTGTTGTACCAAGGTAAAAAGATAGTGAGTAAATTTTTGCTTTTTTTCTTCTAACGAAAATGGTTTGTTTTGCAAAAAATTATCAGGAAAGCTATGAATAGAAATATTAAGTTGGAATAATTCACCCCAAGAAGAAAGAGGAATAATCCAATTTTTTAAAAGCATCCCATTTGTTGTCAAAATGACAGGAATTTTAAAAAAGGAAATAGGGCCTATCAAAGAGTCAAATGAGGGGTGGCTTAAGGGTTCTCCCATCAAGTGAAGGCAGATTTTTTCTGTATGGCCTTCTATTTTTTTTAAGATCAAGGAAAGTTGTGTTGGTGAAAGAATCTGTGTTTCTCTCTCAACCGTCGGACAAAAAGTACACTTCAAATTGCACTTATTGGTAATTTCAATATAAATTCGCTGAAATTTTTTCAAGAATAAGGCCACATAGAAAAAAGATTTTTTTAAAATAGACCTTCAAGCGTTTTTAAAAATTCTAAGTTATCTGGTGTTGTCGCTGACCTAAACCTTTTGAGTAACTTTCCTTCTTTATCAATGAAAAATTTTTCAAAATTCCATAAAATCGGTGTTGAAAATCCTTTTTGTGCTTGAATCCATTTAAAAATAGAGTGCTTATTTTTTCCAATCACTTCTGTTTTTTGAGAAACTAAAAATGTAACGCCATAATTTAACTTACAAAAACTAACAACGTCCTTATCCTCTTCTGGTGTTTGAGATAAAAAATCATTGCTGGGAATACCCAAAACAACAAGTCCTTTTTCTTTATACTCTTCAGAAATTTTTTGAAGGCCTTCCAATTGTTTTGTAAAACCACAACGAGTGGCAATATTAGTCAAAAGAACTACTTTTCCTCTAAATTGAGAAAAATTTATTTCCCCAATAGAGAGATCATAGAAAGAGATCTCTTTTGCCTTATCCTTTTCGTTGTCTTTTTGGCCCAACAACAGGTTATAAAAAAGTCCAAACATAACAATTGCTCCAGTTAAGACTATAAAAAATTGTATCTTTTCTTTCATAGCAATTTTTATATAGCAATTTTAATAAATATTTGAAATATTTTTCTTCATGCTCAATAGTAAAACTCCTCTGATTGAATTTAGGTCTTTATATAAGTCTTATGGTGATCGCTCGATTCTACAAGATTTTAATTTAATAGTCTTTCACGGGGAGTTTTTGACCCTCTTAGGCCCTTCAGGGTGTGGAAAGACTACTTTACTGCGACTCTTAGCAGGATTAGAGACTGTTGATTCTGGCACGATTCTCATACAAGGCCAAGACATTACTCATTTACCTGCGTATCAGAGAAAACTCAACACTGTTTTTCAAAATTATGCTCTTTTCCCTCATATGACTGTTTTTGATAATGTGGCCTTTGGCCCACGTATGAAAAAAGACCCTCCTCATCTCATCAAGGAAAAAGTTCAGGAGGCCTTGGCTTGTGTTAAATTGCCTGACTACGCCAATTCTTATCCCAATCAACTTTCAGGTGGCCAACAACAACGAGTGGCCCTTGCACGAGCAATTGTAAACCGCCCAACAGCTTTGTTATTAGATGAATCCTTAGCGGCCCTAGACTTTAATTTACGAGGGCAAATGCAATATGAATTAAAAATGCTACAAAAAACACTTGGTATTACTTTTTTATTTGTAACTCATGATCAAGAAGAGGCCCTTTCTATGTCGGATAGAATTGTTGTTTTAAACAAAGGGATAATTGAGCAAATAGGAACACCTAAGGAAATATACGAACAACCTCTTAATCATTTTGTGGCCTCCTTTGTTGGACAATCTAATTTTTTAAAAGGCCAAATCAAAGAAATTTTACCTAATGGAAAAATTAAAGCAGAAGTAGAAAATGTTTCTGTAACACTCTCGACTAAAAAAATATTTAACTTAGAGGATCATTTTTGCGTTCTTTTACGGCCAGAAGATTTAAAAATTCATTCAAAAGCACCCGAAGGGGAATATTTTGAAGGAACTATTTTAGAAAAAACATATAAAGGAAAAACCCTTGATACTCTTATTCGCTTGTCCAACAATAAACAAATTATGGCAAGTGAATTTTTTGACGAAGAAGACCCTGAATTTGATTATAAAATTGGAGACAAAGTTTTTATCAATTGGAATCTTAACTGGGAAATTCTTTTAGAAGCGATCAAATAAGATGGCCATCAATTTTAAAATCTTTTGTATTGGACTTACTTCTCTATGGACTTTCTTGTTTATCTTGCTTCCTCTTTTAATGATTGCAGTCACAAGCCTACTGTTTAATGACCCTATCAACTTTGTTGAATTCAAATTTTCTCTTAATGCCTATTTAGATCTCTTTAAACATCCACAATATTTAGAGGCCTTTTGGCAATCTTTAAAACTTTCAGGAATTAGCTCTTTTTTATGTCTTTTACTTGCCTATCCTTTTGCTTTTTTTTTAACTCAGCTCTCTCGTTCCAAACAACTTTTATGTCTTGTTTTTCTTTCTGTGCCTTTTTGGATCAACTCTTTAGTTCGAACTTATGCTGTTAAAATTTTTTTGGCACAAAAAGGCCCTTTAAATACATTGGGCATCTCCTTAGGGCTCTGGGAAACGCCAATTCAATTTCTTTATACCCAAGGAGCCGTTATTGCAGGCCTTGTGTATATTTTGTTTCCTTTTATGGCCCTTCCACTCTATGCTTCTTTAGAAAAATTAGATCATAAACTTATAGAGGCCGCACTAGATTTAGGGGCCAATAAATTTTGGGTTTTTTGGAAGATTATTTTTCCTTTAAGCCTTCCGGGAATTGTTGCGGGTTTTATTTTAGTTTTTCTTCCAGGGCTTGGACTTTTTTACATTGCAGATATGTTGGGTGGGGCAAAAATTCTTCTTCTGGGTAATGTCATTAAAGGCCAATTTTTTGAAGCGAGAAACTGGCCTTTGGGAAGTGCCATTTCTCTTTTTTTGATTCTTTTACTTGGAATTTTTTTTCTTATTTTACAAAAACATGAAAAAAGAAATGAGCAAAAATAAAAATAACGGCAAACATTTTTTAAAAAAT
>Ga0138256_10004421_pt1 | contig 14936 bp, 11 predicted proteins | sample KNB2016incub_MG_FD_105486 | JGI IMG/M metagenome (GOLD analysis project Ga0138256, IMG submission 105486) | Active sludge microbial communities from wastewater in Klosterneuburg, Austria - KNB2014incub_MG | ecosystem: Engineered > WWTP > Activated sludge > Unclassified | place: Austria... | reverse complement strand
CGGTCATGTATGAAAACCTCAAACAACACCTCAACCCGCATTTTCTATTTAACTCACTCACATCTTTGAGTAGTCTTATCAGAATAGACCAACGTCAGGCAGGCGACTTTTTAGATAAAATGAGCAAAGTATATCGATATATTCTAAAGAATAAAGATAACGAAACGGTACCTCTCATTGATGAACTAAAGTTTGTTGATATGTACAACCAATTGCAAAAAACAAGATTTGGTGATGGTTTGCATATTAGTGTAAACATCTCCGAAGAATATCATTACCGCAAAATTGCTCCCGTTACCTTACAAAACCTGGTAGAAAATGCAATAAAGCATAACATAGCCGACGAAGATGCACCACTTTTGATCAGTATGTACATTGATGATGATTATCTGGTGGTTGAAAATAATCTACAGACTAAGGGTTTTGTAGAAACAAGTAATAAACAAGGTCAACATAGTATGATTTCATTATACAAATATTTAAGTCCAAGATCTGTGATTATCACAGAATCCGAAGACTTTTATACCGTAAAAATTCCTTTAATCTAAAACAAATTGTCATGATAAAAGCAGTAATCATCGAAGACGAACAACTCATCGCTAAAGAATTGCAATATAAGATTTCAGATGTGGCACAAGATGTAGAGATCATTCAAGTTTTGCCAAGTCTGAAGACTGCTTTTAAATGGTTTATGGAAAATGCAGAGCCTGATCTCATCTTTGCGGATATACAATTGAGTGATGGCATTAGTTTTGAAATTTTCAAAAGATATGACCTTAAGTGCCCAGTAATTTTTACGACGGCATATGACGAATACGCAATTCAAGCTTTTAAGGTCAACGGTATCGACTATCTCTTAAAACCAGTTGATTCTGACGACCTTACAAAAGCAATAGACAAATCAAGATCCATCATAAATAGTAAAGCCGAATATCCAAACGACTTTCATCAATTAATTAGCCTTATCTCTAATCCGGATTCTTTAAAAAATAAGTTTAAAGAACAGTTCATTGTGAGTCATCGCAAACAATGGATTCCTGTCGTCGTAAAAGATATTGCATGTTTCTATAGGGATAGTATCAACTTCATTTACACATTCACCGGTGAAAAGTATATGCTTGATTTTGCAACTCTAGAAGAAGTAGAAGAATTGCTCGACCCTAAACAGTTTTATAGGTCCAATCGTCAGTCCATCATTAATATCAATGCCATTCAAAGTGTAAAACCGCACGAAAACCAAAAATTGACGGTCTCCTTGATACACCCATTGAAGCTGGAAGTAGACATTAGTCGAGAGAAAGCACCGGCTTTTAAGAAATGGCTGGACAGATAGAAGAATACATGTTCAACCCATAAGATCTGGACATAATCAATATAATTCTAAACAAAGGCAATTAAAAGTGTTATCTTTGCAACAGTAAAAAATCAATCAATGAGTTTATTGTCCACAGAACTAACAGCAAGGTGCGGATCAAAATGTGAAATTTGCGGAGCAGGAGGTAAACTTTTTCCTTTTGTAGTTGCACCAAAAACCGGCCAGCATGTCGATGAGCAAGTGGCAATCTGTAATACTTGCCATGATCAGATAGAAAATACGGAAAGAATAGATATTACACATTGGAGATGTATAAATGAGTGCATGTGGTCTGAAGTTCCTGCTGTGCAGGTTGTCTCGTATAGAATGCTTCAAGTGCTTAGTGATCAGGAATGGGCGCTGGATTTGCTGGGAATGATATATATGGACGATGAAACACTGGAGTGGGCAGAAGGTAGTGCCGGAGATGATGCAGTTCATAAAGATAGTAATGGTCATATTCTGAAAACCGGAGACTCTGTGGTTTTGATTAAAGATTTGGACGTAAAAGGCGCCAATTTTATCGCTAAACGAGGAACACCTGTAAGAAGAATAACTTTGGTACATGACAATCCCGAACAAATTGAGGGCCGTGTCAATGATCAACACATAGTGATTTTAACCAAGTACGTTAAAAAGTCAGTTTGATAAATTTTATCTTACATCCTTACACCTATCCATTTAAATTCGTATTCGCTAAAAGGATTAGACATTCGCTCCGAAATTTTTAGTAATCTATCCGGCAGTTTTACTAAATAGTCCCTGGATTTTTCGCCAGTTTCATTCAGTCCGCTCAGATGTTCAATATCCCACTCTATTACAAGATCACGTAGGATGTTGGCATAATCAGTGGCTGTATATACACCTATTCGTTGTGCTGCATCAGTAAAATGCCCCCAAAGTCCACCTACTTCCATACCTGTTTCACGTAAAAAATGTGCTGGCATGACTATTTTTTTGCGCATCATATCTTCAAATGCGACTAAAACTTCATCAGGGTCGTATTCAAATATCTTTTTAATAAAACTCATATATGCTTTGGCGTGTCTCATCTCGTCAGCAGCTATGACCCCATTTATTTTACTCAATAGTGAGTCACCTTGCTGTTTTGCCAATGAAGCTACCCGACGATGTGATATGTTGGTAGCCAATTCCTGAAAACTGGTATAAATAAAATTGCGGTATGGGTCCTGTCCTGTCTCGATGTTAAATCCATCTGCAATCAGGTATTGGGTTGATCGCTCAAACTCCTGCATATTTACTCTACCAGAAAGGTAAAGATATTTATTGAGGAGATCACCGTGTCTGTTTTCTTCCGCAGTCCATGATCGGACCCAAACTTTCCATGGATTGGTTTCAGGTTCTTCATGTATTCCTTCCAGTCTGCTCAACCATGATTCATAACTAGGAAGCGCTTCTTCAGTAATAGTGTCTCCTACCAGTACAGTCAATAAATCATAGGACAGCCCCTGAGCTGCACCCCTCAGTTCTTTGACCTGATCAATAAACCCTTCCTGATCTGACGTATCAGGTAAAAAGTCACTTGGCTGCCAATTGGTTTCTATCGGTTTCAGAAATTTTTCTACTGATTCAGAAATGAAATCTGTCATTGCCCGCATTACTTCAGATCGGGCTCCAAACGGTATTGTTATCAATATAATATTTTACTGGAAACAAAGATAACTTATATTTTGACGGATTGTTTTAATATGACTTCTATCATCTTTTGCTTAAATTTTAAGTGTATCATTTTTAATGAATTTCTTCATCATTATCCAAAAAAGATGATAAACCATTATCCAAAAAAAGGTTACAATTTCAGAGCACTGAACGGGAAATAAAACTTTTCAGGTTTTTGATAGTAACTATGATACCCTTTACAAATGTCTGATTAAAACAAAAAAAATTCTACTGCTTTAGTTGTTTTATCTTGATACCTAAAGCGGCAACTGTTAATGTCATAAAAGGACTTATCCAGTTAAAAATGGCATAGATGAAATAATCTACAGTCGGTACTCCCAAAACACCAGCATTGTATGCACCACAAGTATTCCAAGGTACCAATACTGAAGTAACGGTTCCTGTATCCTCCAATGTTCGGCTTAGATTTACGGGATGAAGACCTTTATCCTGAAATGCTTTTTTATACATTTTCCCGGGGATAACCAGAGCAAGATATTGATCAGATGCTGTAACATTGATGGCAAGACATGACAAAACAGTACTGGCAAAAAGACCAAAAACAGTATGAAACATATTCAATAATGCCTGGCTAATACGAGCCAAAGCACCTATTGCATCCATCACACCACCGAAAACCATGGCACATAAAATCAACCAAATCGTACCAAGCATTCCTTCCATTCCTTTGGCAGAAAAAAGGTCATTTAATTCCGGATTTGTGGTTTCTATTGATGTTTTGGTAGTTAGTGATTTCATAACGCCTTTGTATGCGGTATTAAAATCAAGCGTAGTTCCCTCGGCTATTTTTACCACGATTTCAGGTTGGGCTATAATTGCGACTATACCACCGAGCAGAGCGCCTGCCAGAAGCGCAACCAACGGCTGAGTTTTTTTTATAATCAGAAAAATTACAACTGCCGGCACTAAAAACAGCCAAGGACTTATATTAAAAGCAGCATCTATAGCATTAAGTTTGTCGGAAATATCCGGAGAGCCTGTAGCTGAAATATTAAATCCAATAATCAGAAAAACAACCAAAGCTACAAGTATAGAAGGTACAGTGGTCATTAACATATATTTTATGTGATCAAACAATTCAGCACCGGCCATAGCAGATGCAAGATTTGTGGTATCGGATAGCGGAGAAATTTTATCTCCAAAGTAAGCACCTGAAATCACAGCACCGGCAGTCATTCCTGGATTTATTCCCATGGTCTGCCCGATGCCTATAAGTGCAATACCCACAGTTGCTGAAGTGGACCAGGAACTTCCTGTAGCCAAAGAAACAATGGAGCAAATTACCAGTGATGCAGCAAGAAAAATACTGGGTGTAAGTATTTGCAAACCATAATAAATCATTGAAGGAATTACACCACTGAGTAACCATGTACCCGACAATGCCCCAACCATTAAAAGTATAAGGATAGCTCCGGAAGTAGATTTAACATTATGACCCACTTCTTCCATCATTTGTTGATAAGATACTTTATTCCGGAAACCGACTATTGCCGCAACAGCTGCACCAATGATAAGTATAAATTGATTACTCCCACCTAAAGCACTGTCTCCAAAGATAAAAATGTTATATGCCAGCAATCCTACCAAAATAATCACAGGAAAAAGTGCTTCTGTTATAGATAGTTCTTTATTTATTATGATAACCTCTTGCTCAGGTAATTCAGGTTTGATGTCTTTACTATGCATATTTTTTGCAAATTGATAAAGTTAATTGATAATAATCACGCAATATAAAAGTAATATTAATAAATTTACCAAATTATTTTTATGTTTATTTTTGAATTTACAAAAGCCAATTTTTTTGACATGATACAAATTTCGCTTTGAAATGAACATTTTAGTATCAAATAAGATTGTAGTTTCTAATTTATTATCCAAATCATTATGAGTATTTATAAAATAGTCCTTTTGTCAGGTCTTGTTTTTTTTTCATGTAAAAAGGAAGAAAAAAAAGCTGATAATGCAAAAACTACCCCACAAACTGAACAAAAAGCGCTGAAAGTGGACGGTATCATTGCGCACGAAGAAATAACAACCGGGACCATTAGTACGACCGGAACCATTATTGCCAATGAAGAAGTGGAAATTAAAAGTGAAATTTCAGGTAAAATCACTGGAATACATTTTAAAGAAGGCACTTTTGTAAAAGAAGGACAGTTGCTGGTAAAGTTAAATGATGATGATCTGCAAGCTCAGGTACGAAAACTGAATATTGAAATCAAAATGGCTGAAGAAAAAGAGGGCCGGATGAAACAACTTTTAGCTGCTAATGCCATCAGCAAAGAAGAATACGATGTTCAGCTTACAAGCCTTAATTTACTCAAAGCGAATGTAGATATTATTAAAGTGGATATAAGTAAAACGAGAATAACAGCACCATTTAGCGGCATTATCGGCTTTAAAAATGTGAGTCCTGGAGCAATATTATCTTCCAGTACGGTTATAGCTTCTATCCAAAACACCCAACCGCTCAAACTTGAGTTTTCTATCCCTGAAAAATATAATAATTTGATTTATCAAGGTACAATTGTAGATTTTAAGGTGGCTGGGTCTAATATTATCAATAAAGCAAACGTTTATGCAAAAGAGCCCAAAATAGATCAAAACACTCGAACATCGAAAGTTAGGGCGACCTTTTCAAATCCTGGTGGTAAATTATTTCCGGGGTCTTTTGCTGAAATAAATATTTCTGTAGGCGAAAAGACGAAAGTAAAAATGGTACCTACCATTGCCTATATTCCAGATATTAGTGGAGCAAAACTTTTTGTAAAACGAGGTGGTGTGGCAGTAAGTGTCCCGGTAAAAGCCGGAATCAGGACAGAAAAAGAAATTCAGATACTGGAAGGATTAAATGATGGCGATACAGTTATTGTTTCAGGCATTCTGCAGCTTAAGCCGAAAATGCCGGTAGAAGTTAACATCATTAATCAGGCTCAATAAATAGTAACTGATGAGATTATCAGAAATCAGTATAAAAAGACCGGTACTAGCTACTGTAATGTCTGTTTTAATAGTTCTCTTTGGAATTATTGGATTCTTTTATCTCGGGGTAAGAGATTATCCCAGTGTAGATCCGCCCGTTATAACTGTTAGTACCAGTTACCCCGGAGCAAATTCAGATGTAATTATTTCTCAGATTACAGAGCCTTTAGAACAAGCAGTAAATGGAATAGATGGTATAAAAGCGATCACTTCAACCAGTAGTGACGGACGGAGTACCATTACTGTCGAATTTAATCTCGAAGTTGATCTCGAGTCAGCGGCCAATGATGTCAGAGACAAAGTTTCAGGTGCGCTGCGTAATCTTCCGCCAGATGCCAATCCTCCCATTGTAAGTAAAGCAGATGCTAATGCGCAGCCTATACTTTCACTGACCGTTCAGAGTACTCAACGCTCATTGCTTGAACTTTCGGAAATAGGCAACAATCTATTTAAAGAAAGATTTCAGACTATACCAGGCGTGAGCAGTGTGAGTATCTGGGGAGAGAAAAAATACTCCATGAAGTTAATGATGGATCCCGCAAAACTTGCTGGACTGGGCATAACTCCAGTGGATGTCAGAAATGCATTGACCAGCGCAAATGTAGAATTGCCATCTGGGCGGATTGATGGGGATAATACTGAACTGACCATCAGAACTGTTGGCAGAATAGAAACGGTGGAGGAATTTAATAATTTGATCATCAGAGAAAATAATGGTGCAATAATTCGATTTAAAGATATTGGTGTAGCAGAAATGAGACCGGAAAATGAGCGGTCATTGTTGCGGGGAAACGGTGCAATACCAATGATAGGAATCGCTGTAACCCCACAACCGGGGGCAAATTATATTGCCATTGCAGACGAATTTTTCAAAAGACTGGAAAATATTAAAAAAGATTTGCCTGCTGATCTTCAGCTGGGAATGGCTCTGGACACCACCAAAGGTATAAAACAGGCCATCAGCGAAGTGGAAGAAACTATATTAATTGCCTTTGGTCTGGTAGTGATGGTCATATTTTTATTTCTTCGAAACTGGCGATCAACCCTGATTCCGGTTGTAGCCATACCTATCTCTTTGATTAGTGCATTTTTTATCATGTATATGGCTGGTTTTTCGATCAACATCCTGACTTTATTAGGGATTGTACTGGCTACCGGACTTGTAGTAGATGATGCGATAGTGGTATTGGAGAACATATACCAGAAAATAGAACAAGGTATGTCTCCTCGTGAAGCAGCCTTTAAAGGTTCAGAAGAGATATTTTTTGCTATTGTTTCCACTACAGTAACTTTAGTGGCCGTTTTTCTTCCGATCATGTTTTTACAGGGTCTTACCGGTAGATTATTCAGAGAGTTTGGAGTGGTAGTCGCGGGTGCTGTTTTGGTATCTGCCTTTGTATCATTGACACTTACACCTATGATGAGTGCAAACTTGCTTAAACATGGAGACAATCAGGGCGCTTTTTACAGAGTTACTGAACGGTTTTTTGTTGGAATGACAAATTTGTATGGCAAAGGATTGACTGGGTTTTTTAGAATCAGATGGATAGCTGTATTAATTATGCTATTATCTTCCTGGAGTATTTATCATTTGGGAAAAGGATTACCTACCGAACTGGCTCCAATGGAAGACAAAGGTCGACTTAGCGTAAATGCCACTGCCCCGGAAGGAGCTTCATTTGATTTTATGAATAGCTTTCTTACCAAATTGATTAGCGATGTAGAAGCAATACCAGAAAAAGACGCCATACTTTCTGTTACAGCTCCTGGATTTGGGGCATCGCAGGCTTCAAATACTGGTTTTGTGCGAATATCTCTGGTGGAAGCTGAAAACAGGACAAAGTCTCAGATGCAAATTGCAGATGAACTGGCCCAAACAGTTAAGAAATATACAGATGCCAGAGTTTTTGTAAATCAGGAACAAACGATTGGTGACCGACGAGGAGGGCTTCCGGTCCAATTTGTCATTATGGCACCCAATTTTGATATGTTAAAAAAGGCCATTCCTCCCTTTTTGGAAAAAGCACGTCAACATGAAGCATTTCAGGCAGTTGATATTAATTTAAAATTTAATAAACCTGAGCTTAAAATCGATATTGACCGAAATCGTGCACAGGTGTTGGGCGTATCAGTAATGGATATAGCACAGACCCTTCAACTATATTTTGCAGAACAAAGACTAGGGTTTTTTATTAAAGATGGTAAACAATATCAGGTAATAGGACTTGCCAATAAAGAAAATAGAAACGAGCCTACAGACCTTAAGTCTATATATGTTCGCAGTAATAAAGGCGAAATGATACAATTGGACAACCTGATTACCATGTCAGAACAAAGTAATCCACCTCAATTATATAGATTCAACAGATATGTGTCAGCGACAGTATCTGCGGGTACTTCACCGGGAGTATCTTTGGGTCAGGGAATACAAGCCATGCGGGATATAGCAGGGGAAGTATTGGATGATAATTATTCCACAGACCTATCGGGGCCATCAAAAGAGTTTGAAGAAAGTTCATCTACATTGTTGTTTGCATTCATTCTTGCTTTGCTGTTGGTGTATTTAATACTGGCGGCACAGTTTGAGAGTTTCATTGACCCTTTGATCATAATGTTTACGGTGCCTCTTGCTTTGGCAGGTGCTATACTCGCATTGTGGTATACAGACTCAACCCTGAATATCTTTAGCCAGATCGGTATTATTGTATTAATAGGAATAGTCACTAAAAATGGAATATTGATCGTAGAATTTGCCAATCAAAGGAAAGAAGAAGGGCTTAAGTCACTTGAAGCGGTAAAAGAAGCAGCTATATCCAGATTACGGCCTATACTTATGACCAGCCTTGCTACAGTACTGGGCGCTCTGCCAATAGCACTTGCTTTAGGAGCAGCTTCAGTATCAAGGGTTTCGATGGGTATAGCTATCATTGGTGGTTTAATGTTTTCTTTGGTACTTACATTATTTGTTATACCGGCATTATATACATATTTATCCCGCAATAAAACAGTTTTCGAAGATGGCGCGCATTAGTATTCTTTATTTTACATTTATCTTTTTATCCCTTAGTGGAGCAACCGGACAGGAGACATTAAGTCTGGATGAAGCTGTCAGAATAGCATTGCAAAACAACTTCAATGTAAAAATTGCAATGAATGATGCTGTGATAAACAAAACTAACAATACCATAGGTAATGCAGGCCTATTGCCTGAAGTAGCACTTAATTTTGGCAATAATTATAATATCAATAATACCAGACAAGAGTTTTTTAGTGGTGATACAAGAGAGGGAAATGGTGTAAATACCAGTAATATAAATGCCAATATTCAATTAGGATGGACAGTATTTGACGGTATGCGCATGTTTGTAAACAGAGACAGGCTAAAAGAAATTGAAAGCTTAGGGGAACTCAATATCCAGTTACAAATGGAAAATACAGTAAGTCAGGTGATGTCTGTATATTATAATATCGAACAACATCAGAGACGTGTTGAAACCATTCAAAAAGCAATAGAAATATCAAAAGAGAGATATGAACTTGCATCACTTAAAAAAAATGTTGGCTCCGGCTCCGGTATACCTGTTCTCCAGGCAAAAGTAGATATTAATGCGGATAGTTCTGCTTTGATCAGACAACAGCTGATACTAAAAACGTCAAAAATACAGCTAAATGAAATATTGGGAAGATCACCTGAAATCATCTTTGACATTTCGACATTAACGGATAATCAGAAGGATGTAGATTTTCAGCAGTTATCTGAATTGACAGCACAACGCAATCTAATGCTACAGATGGCCGATAAAAATATCAGACTTTCAGAGTTGAATGTAAAATTATGGGAAGGAAATAAGTATCCGACTATTGACTTAAATCTTGGGTATAATTTTAGTAGATTGAAAGCAGAAATAGGTATTTTAAAATTTAATCAGAACGCAGGACTGTCTTATGGACTTACAGGAAGATGGAATATTTTTAACGGCTGGAATAATAAGAGAGAGATACAAGTGGCAAAATTAGGTATAGAAACGGGTAAACTTACTAAGGAGCAAACAGCATTGTCCCTCAAAACAGATCTTTTTACTGTATACAATAATTATCTCACAGCCCGTGAACTGACCAAAATCGAAGAAGGAAATATCAGTATTGCAGAACAAAATTTAGATATTACTACAGAAAAAATGCGTTTGGGAACAATTGATGCGCTTGAGTTAAGGCAAGCTCAACTAAATCTTGTCGATGTTGAATTCAGAAAAATTACTTCTGCTTTTGAAGCAAGAATGGCACATTTGGAGTTAATGAGATTATCAGGACAGCTATTGAAGTAAATAGTTGCTTAAAATTTATCAGCATGTTAAAAAATATTTTAAAAACGCTACAAGAGACTGGAGATATAGTAGTCGAAAAAGCATCGGAACTTAATGATGCAGCAAAAGAAAAATTTCAGGAAGCAAAAGAGCAGACCAGAGATAAAGTCCTTTCAATCATCGAAGAGTGGGTAGAATTATTACCCAAACTTATGGCATTGGGGTTTGAAATGACTTCATTTGGTATTTCAATGTCTCTAAGTCCTTGTATGCTTGCTGAATTAAAAGGAAAAACCGATGATTTTAGTGAAGAAAGGATTAAAGAATTGCTCGAAATACATAAAGAAGATAAATCACTCAAACTGTTTCTAAATGTCATAAAAACCACCTTTGTTTTGCATAAAAAAACAAACGCCGGCATGAAAGACGATTTGATAGTAAGGGTAGAAGTAAAACTTTCACCTGAGATTAAAGTGTTTATTGGTCAACCCCAACTGACATGACCAGGGTAGTTTCGTCATTGATTATTTATCCCGTGAAGAGTTTGGCAGGAATTAACACTGTGCAGGCTAATGCTATGCAAGCCGGGTTTGAACACGATCGGAGATGGATGCTGCTGGATGAAAATAATGTATTTATGACACAAAGAGACATGCCTCAAATGGCATTGTTTATTCCTGAAATCAATGAAGATTCATTATCTGTTCATTTTAAAAATGAAAGTATCTCATTTGATTTGAAGGAAATGAACGGGGAGATAATTTCTACAAAAGTTTGGGACGATAACGCCGAAACTCAAATAGTGAGCAAATTAGCTAGCGAATGGTTTTCTGATCAGCTAGGTAGAAGAATAAAAATAGTTAAGATAAAATCAGAAGAATCCCGCAGCCACTACAATACATTAAGACATATAGATATCCCTGTAAGTCTGGCAGACGGATATCCTTATCTTCTGACTGGGGAAGAAAGCCTGAATAATCTAAACTCTAAACTGGAAAAAAATGTACCTATGAACAGGTTCAGACCAAATATTGTAGTTACTACCACAGTTGCGCATGAAGAGGATCAGTGGGAAAATATAGCAATAGGTGAAGCAGGATTCAAAAATATGAAACCCTGTGGCAGATGTACTATGGTAACCATTGACCAATCAACAGGCCTTTCAAATAATGAGACCCTGAAAGTCTTGAATACTTACAGGAAGTCAGGCAACAGTGTCATTTTTGGTACGAATATGATGTGTACAATAGAAGGTAAAGTCACTGTTGGTGATGTTATACACTTAAGTTAGTAATCAGTTCAGTGTGTACTCAACAGAAATTGCGGTATTGAGTAATTTAGAAATCGGGCAATTGGCTTCAGCATCTTTTACCAATTCATCAAATTTTTCTGAATCAATTCCTACGACGCAAGCCTTTAAGATCAAATGAGATGAAGTTACAGCCCCGTTTTCAAAATTAATATGACAGGTGGCATCCAATTCGTCGGGAACAAATCCAGCACCGGACAGATTAAAGCTCAATTTCATAGCAAAACATCCTGCATGTGCTGCAGCAATTAGTTCTTCAGGATTTGTACCTATGCCATCAGCAAAACGGGTATTAAAAGAATATTGTGTCTGGTTTAATACAGTACTTTGAGTAGTTAAGTGCCCTTGTCCTTCTTTTCCACTGCCTTTCCAAATGGCTGTTGCTTTTCTGATCATGATATTAAATTTTATGGTTGAACTAAAGTCATAAAGATACATCAAAATCACATTCAAAGTGTAAATGACATTTCATAATATCCTGTTTTATTGCAATTAATTACCTACTTTCGTGGCGGAAATATTATTAAATGATAGAAAATATTAGTAAATACGAAATAACCAGAGATGTTAACTTTGATTTCACCATATTCATACCTACCTGGAATAATCTTGGATTTATTTTAAATTGTCTGGATAGCATAAAAAAAAATTCGATGCTTAAAATTCAACCCATTGTTATTATTAATGATGGCAAGGATGGTACCCTGGATTGGTTTTTGAACCAAAATGAATTTGACTATATACATTCAATAGAAAATATTGGGATATGTTATGCGCTCAATATCGCCAGAAGCCTCGTAAAATCAGACTACATTATTTATGCCAATGATGATATGTATTTTCTACCGGACTGGGACAAAAATTTATTATTGGAAATACAAAAAATTGGCAATAAAGCTTTTATGCTATCTTCCACTATGATTGAGCCGGATGACACAGGAAACAAATGTATTTCTTTAGGCAATTACGGTAAAACGCTGGCAGATTTTCAGGAAAAAAGATTAATGAGCGAATACCAGCAGTACTTCAGGACTGATTGGAAAGGAAGTACCTGGCCTCCCAATGTAGTCCACAGAGATGTATGGGATCTTGTAGGAGGATTTAGTGTAGAGTTTAGCCCGGGCATGTATTCAGATCCGGATTTTAGCATGAAATTGTATCAGGCAGGAGTTAGACATTTCAAAGGTGTGGGCAATAGTCTGGTATATCACTTTGGTTCAAAATCAACCAAAAGGGTGAAGAAAAACAAAGGACGGAATACTTTTTTGATGAAGTGGGGTATGACAGCCAATCATTTTTCAAAGGTTTATTTACAAACCGGCAGTCCATGGGATGAAAAGGGGGTTAAGGTTTCAGAAAATTATGCTTCTAAGATGATCAATACTTTAAAAAGGATGCTGGGCGCATTGGAATAGCTGTTTTATATTGATTTGAGACTAGCGGACTTTACGTTTTCAGATTATAAAAATGGACCGTATTCCCTTCATATTATTTTTCTCTTTTTTGATCTTTTCCTATTTTATAGTTAAGCTTATTAAAATTTATTTGACGACCAATTACTTCTTCAAAATAAAGAAGAATATTATATATTTCCAACTATAAATTTATTGTACATTCACGTTCTTATTGATTACTTCAATGAATAATGTGGCTTTTACCTATATTTTGACAAACTAAAATCAAAACAAATCAATGAAAATAAGAGAAATTAATGCCATGAGAGGACCAAATTACTGGTCTATACGTCGTCATAAACTTATCGTAATGGTACTTGATCTGGAAGAAATGGAAGAAAAGCCATCCAATGTAATAGTTGGTTTTAGTGATCGTTTAAAAAATAAATTTCCCAGCATGTATTCTCACCGATGTTCTGAAGGATGTGAAGGTGGATTCTTTATGCGCGTAGATGAAGGAACCTGGATGGGACATGTCATTGAACATATTGCCCTTGAGATACAAACTCTGGCAGGAATGGATACCGGATTCGGTCGTACAAGAGATTATGGCGAAAAAGGTGTCTATAATGTTGTATTTTCATATCTTGAAGAAAACGCAGGTAAATATGCTGCAGAGGCTGCCGTTCGTATTTGTGAATCTCTGATTTCAGGCGAAGAATACGATATGGAACCCGATATTCAGAAAATGCGGGAATTGAGAGAATCAGAAAGATTAGGGCCAAGTACAGGTTCTATAGTGGAAGAGGCAGCAAGCAGGGGTATTCCCTGGATCAGGCTGAATAAATATTCACTTTGTCAGCTCGGATATGGTGCCAATCAAAAAAGAATACAGGCAACGGTAACCAGTGAAACCAGCAGTATTGGCGTAGAAATAGCATGTGATAAAGAAGATACAAAATTTCTCCTGATGCAGGCCGAAGTAGAAGTACCAAAGGGTGAAATTATAAGTCGCGAAAGTAGTCTTGAAGCGGCCTGCAGATATGTAAAATATCCATTGGTCATCAAACCTATAGATGGAAATCATGGCAGAGGTATCACCGTAAATATAAATACATATGAAGAAGCAATAGAAGCTTTTCATGCAGCCAAACTCGTTTCACAAAAAGTTATTGTAGAAAAATTTATAACCGGCGAAGATTATCGTCTGCTTGTCATTAACCATAAACTGATAGCTGCAGCAAAAAGAACGCCCGCACATGTCATAGGAGATGGAAAGTCTACAGTTAAACAATTGATAGATGAAGTAAACAGCGATCCGAGAAGAGGTTACGGTCATGAGAATGTTTTGACGATGATCACCTTAAATCAGCTTACTCAAACGATCATAGCTGCAAAAGGATATACAGAAGACTCTGTCATTCCTTCTGGGGAAAGATTAATACTAAAAGACACAGCCAATCTTAGTACCGGAGGTACAGCGGAAGATGTAACCGATATCGTACACCCTGCTAATGTCTCTATGGCTGAACGAATTTCAAAAATTATTGATTTGGATATTTGCGGAATAGACATTATGTCCAGCGATATCAGTCAACCATTGTCCGAAACAGGAGGAGCCGTGCTTGAAGTAAATGCAGGACCGGGATTCAGGATGCATCTTGCGCCGACAAAAGGATTACCCAGAAATGTGGCCGCACCCGTAGTTGATAAACTATTTCCCAAGCAAGGAGATACAGGACGTATCCCAATTGTTGCAATCACTGGCACAAACGGAAAAACTACAACGTCTCGATTGATAGCTCACATGGCCAAAATGCATGGATATCGTGTCGGATATACCACTAGTGATGGGGTCTATATCCAAAATCGTGTGTTGATGAAAGGGGATT
>Ga0138256_10004420_pt1 | contig 14938 bp, 8 predicted proteins | sample KNB2016incub_MG_FD_105486 | JGI IMG/M metagenome (GOLD analysis project Ga0138256, IMG submission 105486) | Active sludge microbial communities from wastewater in Klosterneuburg, Austria - KNB2014incub_MG | ecosystem: Engineered > WWTP > Activated sludge > Unclassified | place: Austria... | reverse complement strand
TGCTTCATGCTAGAGCTTAATATCAGCACGGCTGCGGTTGCAGATACGACCATAACTACATTGAATAACGTACACCAAGGGAATGGCAGCGGACTCGGCACTAGAGTAGTTGTTGACACTTTTTTCTTTCCTCAAGACATTTCAATGTACAGCAACATCGAAATGCATATCACACTTTCTTGTCCAACCGGTGGATGTGATCCATGGGATCGGTTTGCTAATGTTAGCGTGTATCATGATACAGAGTGGTTTGAGATTGGACGATATATAACTCCTTATGGAAAAGCATGCGGCTGGCTTGCAGATGTTAGTGATTATAGGAATATGCTACGTGACACTGTTATTATCAGATCCTTTATTGATACTTGGACCAATCCCGGATGGTTGGTGAAACTTGATTTTGAATTTACTGCCGGTGTTGCTTTGTATGATAATATTAAAGTGGAGAACTTATGGTATAATGAGAACCTTGTTTATGGCGATGCTATCAATCCGCCTACATTACCTGTCATTAATAAAACCGTTGACTTAAATGCACAGCTTGTAAAGTTTAAAATGGTAAACACAGGTCATGGTCAAGGGAATACTGATAATGCAGCAGAGTTCTCACAAAAAATACATTCTTTATATGTCAACGGACTTGAGACAAACACTCATTTATTGTGGAGAAGTAATTGTGCAACAAATCCTTGTTCACCTCAAAGTGGTACATGGCAATATAATAGAGCAGGTTGGTGCCCGGGTGCAGATGTGCTTCCTGTGTATTTCGACCTGACAACGATAACTTCTCCCGGGCAAAGTATCGATTTGGAATATCGCTTACAGAACTAATTAAATTTATGTAGTCCGGCTAATACGGCTTGCATTACCGGGAGTACTTGTGCCGACTGTAATTACAACTACAATGGACATACAGAACCACATTATAAAATTTCCGGACAACTAATCACTTACCTAAGTACTGGAACCGGAGTTAATGAAATAAATGATACCGATAAGCTCAGCGTCACTCCAAACCCAACAACCGGTTCAGTGCAACTTAAATTCAAAAATGCGACGTCATCCGGAAAGGTTACCATTTTTGACATCCTCGGAAATATAGTTTATGATAGTTCCGTTTCGGGTCTCACGTCGTCGATAGATATGGGCGGCTTCGCCATCGGAACTTATATCTTGAAGTATTCTTCAGCGGATCTAAATTTGGTGAGAAGGATTTTTAAGCAGTAAATATTCAAAGTCTATTTGTTTGGTCCTAAAAAGCTTAATAAAAATCGACTATTATTTTTAATACTGGCCATTCTTTTTTACATCTTCACCACTTTCTTTATAAGAGATTCTCCATTGCTCATAAATCGGATAAAATAAACTCCGGCTTCAGGAGCAAAAAAAGTGTACGGGTAAATTCCAGGTGGTTGTGATAGATCATGTACGAGAAGTTCTACACTCTTGCCAAGAATGTCAAACACTTCAAGTGAAATATTTTTCATTGATCCGATTTGGTATGAAATATTAATTTCACTCTTAGACGGGTTCGGGAAAAGTTCGAAGGAAATCAGATTGTCAATGTTCTCTATTGAAGTATGGCCAATATGAAGCGTGTCAGTAATAACAATACTGCAAGAGGCATTACTCAATGTCAGTGTTACAAAGTAAGTTCCAATATTAGTATAGCTATGATTTGGAGAGATTAAGGTGTCTGAGTGGCCATCGCCAAAATTCCAAAGATAGCTCAGAGATGTACCGGCGTTTGAGGAAAATTGGATAGCCTGGCCGGTATATAAGTTATTACTGTGAGTTATGGTACTTGCAAGGACATTAACAGTTAGGTTTTTGATGAGGGTATCTGTTCCAAAAGGATTCGAAGTAATTAGTTTGATCAAGTATGTGCCGCTACCGGAATAAAAATGAACAGGATTTTGAAGGATTGAATTTGTGCCATCGCCAAAATCCCAGTACCAAGATATTGGAGAATTTCCTGTTGAATCACTAAAATGTACCTCGCCTGAACAGGAATTTAATATGCTAAATCCAAAATTTGTTGCAGGTGGCAAGGTGTTCGGTAAAACTATTACAGTATAGTCTTCTGCTTGTCCATATTCCAAATTAATGCAACCATCAAAAATATTATTTCCCCAGATATCTGAGCTTATTCGCATTCTTAAGGGAATATTTGTAACAGAGGTATTTGATATATTGATAATACCGCTATGGTTAGTCCTGTACATTGAAGTGAAGACTTGTTCAGTTGAGTTTTCAAAGATTCTATTGTTATTATAGTCGATCCAGACTTTGAGGTTTTCATTTTGTAAGCTACCTGTAAGAACATTTATTGGATACGATAATCCGGCAATCACAGATGTGCTCTTGTCGCAGGAGTAGTCACTATAACCATCTATGGCGTCTTGACTTGTGTTGGTAATATCATTAAAATGTACTGAAATAATTCCCATATCACAACAGTAGCTGGTTGTGAGAGGTGTGCAAGATGATACCTTCGGACCCGAGACTCCTGTGATCGTTAAAGGCTTATATGCTGTATCACAATTTATGGTATTGCACACAATCAATCTAACGACATAAGTTCCGGTATCATTGTATAAATGCTCCGGGTTTTGAATTGAAGAGTTCGTTCCGTCACCGAAATCCCAATCCCATGAGAGTGGAGCGTTTGAACTCGAATCAATAAATTCAACTTGACCGCTACATGTGCTTAATATAGAATGAGAGATATTTGCGCAAATTTCATTTCCAATATTTAGTGAAAGAAAAATGCTATCGATAGGTTTTAGCAAGTCGTTCGAATAAATATATAGATATCCATTGTAGGCGCCGCCATTTAATCCATGAGAAAAAATTGTCACATCAATTTTACTTGAATCATTTGGCAAAATAGATCCTGCTAAGGTGTCAACAGAAATCCATGGAAGAAGCCTCTTGCCTTTAGAAAAGCGTACGGCGTTGGATATTATTTTTTCAATCGCATCATTTACATCATGGTAGTTAAAACCTAAATACAAAGCTTTTCCTGCACCTATGTTACGATATGTGATCAAATCGTCTCCATTATTAGATGCCAATACAATTTTATCTGTGTTTGTAATATTATGCAGGTATGACGAGGTAGTCATGTTGAATATTGGAGGGATTCCATTCATAAAATCATCGCTAAGATTTGATGCGATTGCAATTCCGGAATTTGTATTTAAAATATAATTTCCTGTAAATAGCCCCATAGAATAGATTGAATTTTGGCTGCCATTGGCCAGTGAACCGCACACAATTACTGTCCCGCCATCTATAACAAAATCTAGAATCATCGGCCCTAGGATCGGAATATGATTAGTAGATCCTGTTTTTTGTGCCGACATTAAGAGCACATCTTTTCCTATTAATTTATTTTGAAAATAAGCCGGATCGATTGAATTAGTCGTGTCCAAATTATAATCTGAAAAGTATTTTCCAATTCCTCCGATCGTATTTGGATATTCTAACAATAGATCTACTCCATAGGTGAATGCTAAAATATGTACAGTAGGGTCCGGATTCTGGCCTACAAAATTAAAGAGAAGATCACCTGCACCTGTATTAAATATTGTGATAGGAATGGTGATGTCTTCATTGCATTCTAAACTCGAATAAATCGAGTCTACATTAATTGAAATAGTCGGACTTTCTTGAACGTTTATTGTCTCATAGGAAGTGTCAGCACTGAAACAATTTCGCGTGATGAGACGAATAGTGTGAATCCCGGGTATGTTAAAGCTGTGCTTTGGATTTTGCAAGGACGAAAAACTTCCATCCCCAAAATCCCAATCCCAGAAGAGTGGCTCATTTAAAGTGTGATCTGTAAATTGTACCAAAGTAGCTATTGGCGGATTTGTGTATTGCACACTGAATGTACTAATAGGTGGGATGAAATTTGAGAGTATTGATGTCCACTCAACTTCAAATCCTGAATTATTTGTTGTTGTATTAGAGCGCCAAACAATGAACATTTTTCCGGAATATGCAGTTACTGAGGCCGGCATGATGCTACCTGAAACACTGAGTAGAAGATTTCCTGAAGTGTTGCTTCCATCATAAATTGAAAGTACATCGTAAAAAGTTTCAGTATCGAATTGAGCAAAGTTGAGCGTAATGCTCAAGGCGCAAGTTGGTTCGATTAATAAGGTGCAATTTTCAAGTGCAGAATAATTTCCAAGCAAGCCGCCTGAATCATAAAAGATACCTTCCTTAGCAGTTGTAGATATTACAGAGCAAAGATTAATAGCACTAACAACGTTTATATAATATATTTTGGTGGTGCTGTCGGTCCCGAAACTGTTAGAAACGCTTAGTTTAACCTGGTACACACCAACAGAATCATATCGCACAAGTGGATTTTGGTTCGTCGAAGTAAATGGGATGCCTCCCTCGAAGGTCCATAACCATGAAGTCGGTGCATGAATGCTTAAATCATCGAATTTGATACTTCCGCCAATACTAACAAGGGTGTCATTTCCAATAAAATCAGCAACAGGGGCTTGGTTATTGGCAACAAATGTGATTGTATAATCTTCCGTTTGTCCATTTTGCGAATTACTGCAAGGGCCAAAGTTTGTTTTTGTATAATGGTCATCGGTAATTCGCAATCTTACCGGTGTGTTTAATATGGAGTTTAAATCAGTGTGAACGATGCCACTATGCATGTGTTTTTTATTTAATGAAAGGAATACTTGTTCTGTAAGGGAATCAAAAACACTATTATTATTGTAATCTATCCATGCCTTTACATTTTCACTTATTGTTGGACTTGTCCACACATTCATTCTCACTGGGTCTCCTGCAGTTATAGTAGTATAATTCCCACATGTAAAATCTCGATATCCTTCTATTGCATTATCAGATGATTTGTTGATTGATGCAAATTGAAAGTTTCTAATTCCAATATCACAACAAGAAAGGCTAGTGGACGGTGTACAATTTGCCGGATTGGGTGTGCCGCCGATAGTAGTAGTTATGCAGTTGGTAATAGTCATCGTATCTGAAGCAGCACAGGAGGTTGTTCCATTTGCAATTAATGTAACAGTGTAAATTCCTATAGAAGCATATGTATGGGTGGGTTCATGAATGTTAGAAATAGGGGTTCCATCCCCAAAATTCCAAGAATAATTCGTTGCATTTAAACTTGTGTTTGAAAAGTTTACTGTAAATGGAGAATCACAAAAATAATTTTGATTGGGCGAAAACGTTGCTATTACTGTATTCGAATAGATCCCTCCAACTCCAACGGCATACCAAGCATTGGTGGTTTGAATAACTTGATTAGAACAGGGTCCGAACAAATCTTCCGCCGCTTGAATGGCATAAAACCTTGCATCAGAAAAAGTAGAGTTCGGTGTAAGGTATACGTGTAAATTTCTAAAGGCAATGGCCGCTGCGTCATCCAATCCTATACCGCTAACTGTATATGAATTTCCAATATCATTCGTTCCACTACCACCTGTAGTTAATAGATAATACCAAAAATTTTGGACCCCGCTATCAAAGTGAACAATGTCGCCATAATTCCAAAATCTTCCTCCATAAGTATCTGCACATGAAAATTGATTGGGATCAGACATATTTCTAAAAGGAATACCTGTGCCACCGGCTATTACAATTTGATCTCCTATATACCAAGTAGCAGTTGACGGTGTATTCAGGAAACGGATTGTTGCTCCGAAAATATCACTGAATGACTCGTTTAACGCCCCCGATTCATATGCATAAGCTAGACCTGCAGAATGCATTGTGACTGCGTGTGTAATTTCATGTCCAACTATTTCTATTGAGGTTAGAGGGGAATAATTGAAGCTGTCGCCATCACCGTAAGTCATTTGTGTTCCATCCCAAAAGGCATTAACATAATTATTGTCGTAGTGAACAAAGCTGTTAATGATTGCTCCAGCTCCGTCATAAGAGTTTAAACCAAAATTGTCAGAGAAAAAGTCATAGGTCCGCTCTGCTCCAAAATGAGCGTCATAAGCAAACTTATCAATAGTACTTGTATTCCACACATTATCATTATCTGTAAAATCTGTAGCAGTATTATAACTGGCACCATTGTTCAAGTTTTTTGTGCGAATTCCATTCCCTCGACCTGTTTCCTGCAAACGATAAATCCCTGATGACATACTATCAGTTGTGATCTCTTGTGTTCCGCTGAAACCTGTTAATGCGCTTCCCTGAGTGTCGATATGGTGGATCCTGTTCTCTTCGTATAACACTTTTCCGCTTTGCGCATCAATATATACGTAAACTCTTTTTAAAGGCTCAACAGCATAGATATCGAATTTATATGCCAAATACATTTTACCTTCTAGGGGAAGAATTAATAGTTCTCCCATTTTCCTGCTATCTTCTAATCCAATCGAATTGGCATCTTTAAATTTCGTTGCCTTCATCGCCAGAAGGGCTTTAGAAAAAGCTTCTGCTTTTGAAAGTGACGGAGTTGTTTTTACATGGATGTCGCTGTAGTATTCGCCATTTACACTCTCAAGTTTGCCTTCTTTAAAATGTGCCTTGTACATACTGTATTCAACCGGTAGCCCCTTGTAGTATTGCTTGTACTGATAGTGTACATAATCCTGCTTGTCTTGTCGGCGGTTCTTGAGTTGAAGAGTACTTGCGTTATTTGTTTTTAATATTTTATCGGTGAGCCAGCTAAAATGATTCGATTCATTTATTTCTGTCGATGATTTTAATTGAACGAAATCTATGCTCTTGCGAATCGGATTGAAGCGTACGCGTTCAGCTTCTTTTATTTTGTTCATGGCTTCAGTGCCATAGAATTCCTGTGAGTACAAGGCGTTGCCACTTAAAATTGTAATCAGGAAAATAAGTTGGATACAAGAAAAGATGTTTTTCATTTGTGCAGCGGGCTACAAGGAGAAAAGATAAATGTGTATATAAAGGTATAAATGAATGCGAGATAATAAATTATTTAACAAAATAATTAGTTGAAAAAGTATAATTTGTTCGCCTATTAATTATTACAATTTACCCACGATTCAATGCATTTGACCTATCGTCGGAACTGCGTCTTCGTTAAGGGCCCATTATTTTGACAAAATTCAAATTGTGTATTGTAAAAAGTATCAAAAAATTGTTCAGGGAATTCAACATAGTTCAGACAAAACTCCGGAAAAGTATAGCCAATTCGAATCGGCAAATATTGGGATACCTAAATCCTTATTCCAATAAGTAATACATCGTCTACTTGTTCTCTCGTTCCTTTCCATTTATCAAAATGTTCTTTCAGCAAAAGTTGTTGCTCATTCATCTTCAAGGATTGAATGCTCAATAGTAATTCTTTAAGTTTTTTTGTCATCAACTTCTTTCCTCGTTCACCACCAAATTGATCCGCGTATCCATCACTGAAAATATAAAAGGTGTCCTGTTTCTGAAGTTGAATTTCATGGCTTATAAAGTTTTCTTCGTGCTTGATCTGAATGCCTCCTATTGGAAATTTATTAGGAGAATAAACAATCAGCTCCGCACCTCGCAAAAGCCATAAGGGACGGTTCGCTCCTGCATAATTAAGGATCTTACTCTTAAAATTGTAATTGCAGATGGATATATCCATACCATCAGTCGATTCGCCACTCCTTTGGTTGAGCGTTTCAATGACTGCCTCGTGTAACTGATCCAGTATTTCTCCGGGATCCTTCACCTGTTTTTCGCCAATGATTTGAGTAAGCAAAGAATTACCCACAACACTTAAAAATGCTCCAGTTACTCCGTGACCTGTACAATCAGCTGCAATAATAATAGCGCTGTCAGCCTGAGGGAAGAAGGAGTAAAAGTCGCCGCTTACAATATCTTTAGGCAAATACAAGACAAAAGATTTCTCAAAGGAGTTTAGGATGGAATTCTTGTCCGGTAAAATGGCTTGTTGAATACGACGTGCGTAATTAACATTGTCAGTTATCTCACGATTTTTAATTGTGATCTCTTCATTCTTTAGTTTAAGCTCCATAGTTCGTTCGTCGACCAATCTGCTCAATTCTTCTTCTCTTGTTCTAAGTTGTTTTATTATTGCATCATTCTGCCCCCTTAACCGATTAGTTAGAGCGCTAATAATTTTTTTCGCTACATCAGGTTGACTTTGTAACAAATCAAAAAAGAGTTCCCTGCTAATTTTTAATAGCCTTGTCTCATTAATAGCCGTAACCGACATAGAACGTGGTGCCTCATCCAACAAAGAGAATTCTCCGAAAAAATTTCCGGGTTCCATAGTAGCAACCGTATGCTCCGCGTCATGAACTTTTACCATGCCTTGCGCTATTACAAACATTGAATCGCCATCTTCACCCTTTTGGATAATAGTTGTTCCTGATTTAATGGTATCAATGTTCAACCTGTCGGCTAACTTTTTAAGTAGTTGGTCAGGTATCTCATGGAATATTTCAACGCGATGTAGAAGTTCTGTAATCGATTGTTCGGACATATTGGGTTAATAAGAATAATTACTGTCTTTAATTTTTTCAGGATGTCATCAAGGTAATGCTTTTCTCGATTTTATATTGTTTGAGAGTATGTTTAAAGCTAGCGAATAGCTAGTTCAAAAACTTAACTCAGTCGATCTTGAATAATCTCTAGTTGTTTTATTCTTCAAATCAATCAATGGCATGTCGGAGAAAATTGAGACATAAAAAACGCCCCAAAATAATCCGGGGCGTTTATTACATGGAAAATATTTTTCCATGATACTGATTGAATTGATTAATATGTAACCATCGGCTCTAGTTCCTTAGCCTCGCTTACAAACTTTTCAATTTGATGAGGAGTAGGAAGAGACTGTGCTATATTCTTCATGTTATTAACCTCTACTAATTTGTTGATCAAATTTTCGGGGTTGCGCATTTTAAGTTCATTCACTGTGTCAACTCCGCTGGCTTCTAATAATTCAGAAAATACCGGCCCAACGCCATTGATTCTGGTGAGATCGGCCTGGTTAACCCATTTTAATATTAGAGATTCTTCAATGCCTGATTTAAGTGCCAGATCTCTTCTTCCTTCAAGCGTCTTTCCTTTATTTAATAAGTCACTTAACATCATTACTCCTATGTTCGTGAACTTTTCTCCGTACATCATTCCTATTCCTTTAAACTCTTGAATTTTCATATCTGTCATTATAATTTGATTTTGGTACCCTCTTCCTTGATCCATGTGTATGCGGATTTGGGTATATGTAACATCGTTATCTTGAAGCACATGGATTAATATAATTGTGCGTATGCCTTAATATACGAAAAAAAAGGCCATTTTCCAAATAAAACTGATTTTTATTCGAAAAATGGCCTTTAGGCGATAAAATGGCTTATTTAAGCCTCATTTCAATATATCTCAATGCTTTAATAACTCAAAACGACCTCATTTGAATTGCCATTAACCAGCCAGCTAACTTTAAAGCCATAAGCACAGGTATAAGGTGTAGGATTTCCACTCTGATCAACTCCAAGAGTTAGTGTGAAATTATTAGCATTTACATTATGAACTAACTCTCCGGAAGTGAATCTCCATAATCCGCAATATGTATTTGACATCAACTGACTATTATAGTGGGTAGTAAATGGATCGCCAAAACGATTTACGCCCCAGCTATCCACATTGGCCTGACCATTAAGAGTTGTATCGCCACTTGAACTAAAGATGATATGATTGTATGGAATATTCGGATTGGTGGCAGCTTGTACATAACTCCACTGCGTAATTCTCGCTCCGTTCCATACAGCTGATTGGTTATTGTCGAAAACAACAGCAACGTTCAAGGCTCTTGCCTGATAACGTAAAGTAGCAGTGCTATTCAGGAAACCGATCCAATCATTTCCATTGACGTTTTTCAGCGTTTTCACACCATTAAACATTATTGACTTATTGTCGCTAAGTCTCGTTACCTTGAAATTAAGGTAGGTCAACGTCAATTCTGAACCGGCATCACTCCATCGTGTACCGCTTGTAAGCTCCACTTTGATTTGTCCGGACCTGGTTCTTGAAGGACTAAAGCACGGAGTCACTCCATCAAAATTGTAGAAGAGGATCTTGTTGGCAATTTGTGAAGAGTCGATTGTTACGCCACACAAAGGACTAGATAAAATAGACGCTTTACTTGAAACTCTACCAAATGCCGGGATCTCACTCAATGAATTATTAATGTCATTGTCGGCTTGATCAGATTCAGATTTGTAATCATTTGCATCTGAATTAAATTGGGATACTTTCGAATCCAATTTTGCGGGATCGTCATTTTCTTTTTTACATGCAGTAAACATGACTGCCAGTGCAATGGCTAGGGTCCATGCAAGGTTCTTTGTTTTCATCGTTTTTGTTTTAATTTTTTAAATAGCAGCTCCGGAGTTTTGCTTTGTAATCTCTATAACGCAACCATTGCAGGCAAATTTAATGTTTTTGAAAATAAATATTACAGGCGACTCATGAATTTAAGCACATTGGATGCTGATAAAAGTCATCTTACGTACTAGCTGTCCTCTTTTCTTTGAAAAATTCTATTTGTCAAAGAAAAAGCGGCAAGAATTTGGCTTGCCGCTTTTGAATGGATGAACTATTAAACCCCGCCAATTTATTCATCATTCCAGTTAAAGGTGCGGGCTTTATAATGAAAATCGGATTAACCTTTCCTTCGATTCCTGAACTATAGTTTAATGAAACGTAAATTAACTGAAGCATCATTATTTCTAATTCGAATAAAATAAACTCCTGGAGTTAGATTTTCTATGTCTAGATTTTCGTTTCGAACGGAGTTCAAGGTTTTTTGAAGGCAAACCTTTCCATCTTGGGATATAATATCAATCTGACAATTTTTAACCTCATTTTTGAATAGCAGGGTTAAATAATTTCTCGCCGGGTTGGGGTATAGAATAATTGAGATCAATTCAAGTTGAGGAACTCCGGTTGTAGAACACCATCCAATTGCAGCCGTGGTATCTCCAAATCCCTCGCTCATTAAAAACGAATAGTCGCTAAAATCAGTGATGCCCTGTACTAATATTGAGTCCCTGTACACCAATGCTATATTATCTATATGTACAAAAAAGTCAACCCGGTTGGATGGATTTGATATCGTATCTCCTGTAGGTGATAGCATTTGAACAGAAGGATAATTCAGTCCGCCAAGACTTCCATTGACGACTCTGATGTTCACAAATTGAGAGTCTGTTGGATCATACCATACACTATCTACACAAAACAGGTCGAAGTCGATTGTGCTATTGTTGAAAGGGCTTTCAAATTTTATTAAGGATGTATTTGAAATACTGTCAGCTAAAACATAAACACCATCTGAGCCGAATGCAAAACTCACCGGGAAGTCTTGTTGAATATTAGAGCGATAATTTGCATCCCAGGTTACTGTGCCATTCAGATTGTATAAGTGAACTGTAGAGCCGGTAGTCACCGTATCAGCTATTGATCCGCACACTAAAAGATAATTTGAATAAATGATTTGTGCATCAATAATGTAATTATCTAAACCATTCATCGATTGTTTCCAGATCATTGATCCGTCAGGACGAAGTTTGTAGATACTGTCTGCAAGCCCTACCAAAAGAACATCATTGTAATGATCTACTAGCAATTCAAATCCTTGATCACCGAAACTAAGGTTTTGAGGATAGTTGTCTTGCCACCAAAGAAACACGCCGTTACTGTCATGTTTGGCTATGTTATAGTTAGACCACTGTGCCAGCAAATAAATATTATTGTCAAAATCCACTGCGATCCTGTCAGCTACAATTGTACTGTCAGAAAAATCCAGTGTTCCGTTAATGTTGTATCTGAATAAAGTTTGCGAGCCGGTTCCGTAACTGGAAACTAACATTCTTCCCGCATTGTCAACTGCTATACGTAGAGGTAACATCGCTTCAGACCATTGTTCAATGCCGTTATTGTCAAACACGGCTATTCCAAGATCATTATTTAAATACAGATAATCATTTTTATAAATTATCTGTTTATACAAGTTTGTATTAAAAGCAACGGTAGAATCCCTGATCCATAAAACAGAGCCACTGCCGTTTACTTTCATAAGCAGGGGTGTAAAATTTGGACTGTCCATAAAGGCTCCTGCCAAATAACAATTTCCTGAATAATCTAGTTCCATATCGAATGCCCTCGGCTTCCCGAGTCCCCCATTATCAAAATCTAAGTTCCAAAGTAAATTTCCGGTAGCGTCATATTTATTTAAGATAATTTTGTTGATAAAGCCTGAAGGTTGTATATATTTATGATAGGTGCTCAGAACAAAAATATGATTGTTTAAGTCTATCATCGTTTTGACAGGATACAGAAATGCCGTATCAGGCAGGGTGTTAAGATTGCGGATCCACTGAGGACCGGACTGAGCAATCGATGATAGGGAAGAAGTGACACTAAAAATTAAAAATAAAGCAAAGAATAATTTTTTCATGACCTTGTGATTTAGAATTGATATACAAGATTAGCAAATACATTTCCTGTCATCAATGGCAATATTAAGGCATCACTGGTACTTTTCACGGATTGCCTTTCGAAATTGATCGGGAGTGTTCCCTGAATGCGTTTTGAAAAACCTGCCGAAGTAGGAAGGGTCTTCATAATGGAGCTCCGCAGCTATTTCTTTGATACTCATTTCAGAATGGTATAAAAGTCTTTTGGCTTCAAGAATGATACGGTCATGGATGAGCTCTCCTGCAGTTTTCCCCAAATCTTTATGGATGGTATCATTCAAGTGTCCGGCTGTGATATTTAAAAGTTGTGCGTACTCACTAACAGATTTTATTTTTCGATACTGCTTATCAATAAGTTTTTTAAAATTTCGAGTAATCTCGGATGGTGATGCACTAGCAGCTTCGATTCGAGATTCCGGGAGGTATAGCCGTTTGCAAAGGATTAGAAAAAGTTTCACCCAAGAAACAAGTGCAAGATGTTTGTCTATGTGTTCTGAAATGTATTCTTTCTCAATCTTTCCAATGAGTTGAAGGATTTCTTGAGCATGTTCTTTTTTATTCAATTGCAGAATAGGGGAAGAATATGGATTGTTAAGAAAACTGACCTGATCTGTAAATTTTATTGCAGACTGTGCTTCAAGAAAAAAATCCTCCTTAAAGGAAATGACAGTACCCGTTACATTGTTTTTTCTTTGTAAAAGATGTACCTGTTGTGGCGAGATGAAGTGTATAGAATTGGTTTTAATTTGATATGATTTAAAATCAATTTCATGAGACCCTCCTGTGCCGGTAAAAAAAAGTACTTCGTAGTATTTATGCCTATGCGGTTTTCGGGCATTGTATCCGAAATAACTTTCTTCAAGCTTGGTCAACGAAAAGCCAAGACTGTCTTCCAGTTTCTTTGTAAATTCAAATGCGGGGATGGGCTTTGCCAAATTTTATAAAATAGTATCAGATTGAGTATAACTTTTATCAATAATTATCGCTTTTATTAAATCACTCGATCATAACAACTTGACCATTAAATTCCACTTTTGTTCCGGCTAATAATTTGTTCCGTTTTCTTAATTCCTTTTTTCCGTTAACCTTAACCTTCCCGCTTCCAATAATAGCATTCGACTCAGCTCCGCTACTGCTCCAGCCCATCATTTTCATTAGTTGATTGAGCTGTATATATTCTCCTTTAATTTTAAATGTTTCCATTCTTTTTGATATATTTATGAGCAAGTTCAAAAATAATTATAATATTCCAATTTCAAATTATAATAGAAAATGGTATAATCCTGTAGGGATCTTGCGAATATGCTGCTGCAAATTAATAATACGTTTGGTATAATTGTTACAATGGCTGAAGATAATAAATACGAAAGTTTAAAGAAGGAACTGGAAAAAAGCATTTCCTGGCCTTCTGTTTACATGTTTAAATTTATCATTCCTGCTGAGAATAAAAACCTGGCATTGGTCAGATCCAAATTTACTGATCAGTCTGTCATCATCCAAAAAGAATCGACAAACGGAAAATATATCAGTATTACCGTAAAGGAAGTGATGCTAAGTGCTGATTCAATTATTGAAAAGTATAAAGAAATGGAATCGATTGATGGTTTGATGTCATTTTAAACCATCCGATCACTTCTTCAGGATGTTTCCTTTTGTTGATTTTTTAAATGGTAGTTGAGTGCAGCATTAATTTCCAGATAGGAAAAATCATCACCCATTTTTAGTTTGATCAGTCCGGTTGAACCGGTTCCATGCTCATTGATAACCTCCTGTACTTTTAACAGTCTTTCTTTTGAAATAAATTTAAGAACATTCAAATCGCCTGTCAAAACAAAATGTGTTAGGTGTGCTCCAATGGTTGATACTGAAAGTTTTCTGTTTGTAGCTATATCTTCGATTGTATGTCCTTTTTGAAAAAGTGCTAGACTTTCCAGTTTTGTAGCATTTGTTTTTTCGGGTTTGCGTTCGATTGTTGAATTTTTAGTCAACACCTTCTCACTCATTTTTGATTGGATTTTTTTTCCTTCACAGTAAGTTTGTATCTGTGTTAAAAAGGCATGGCCGTATTTTTCCATTTTCAGTACTCCAAATCCGGAAATGTTGCTCAATTCTTCGAGAGATTGGGGAAAGAAAGTGCTTAATTCTGCCAAAGTAGAGTCTGGAAAAATGATATAAGGAGGAACCTGTAAGTTTGTCGCAAATTCCATTCGTAAGAGTCTTAGATTTTCAAATAATTCTTTGTCATAGCTGATAGCCGGATTTTGTTCTCTTTTCACTCGGCTATTCCTTGCTTCAACTTTGGTTTTTACGATAGGTAAAGTAATTTTTTCTCCGTCATAAAGTACGGCTCTCGACTGATGCGTAAGTTGCAGAAGCGGATACTCTCCATCAGCTAGTTTTAAATAACCTTGACTAATCAGGTTTCGGATCCATTCTTTCCACTCGTCACGACTATGATCTTTACCTTTTCC
>Ga0138256_10004415_pt1 | contig 14949 bp, 9 predicted proteins | sample KNB2016incub_MG_FD_105486 | JGI IMG/M metagenome (GOLD analysis project Ga0138256, IMG submission 105486) | Active sludge microbial communities from wastewater in Klosterneuburg, Austria - KNB2014incub_MG | ecosystem: Engineered > WWTP > Activated sludge > Unclassified | place: Austria... | reverse complement strand
TCGCTGTCGCTGTCGCTGTCGGGGTCTGGCTGGCCGGCGCGTCGGCCGCCCACGCTGGCGGCGAGCCGCTGGCCGCGAACGGCGAGCCGCTGCAACGCTGGCTGCCTGCGGCGGGTCTGTCGCCGGAGCAGGTCGGCGCGATCGCTTTGCCACTCGACGGTGGTCCGGCGCTGCTGGCCCACGAGGCGGCGCGCCCGCTGAATCCGGCGTCGGCCATCAAGCTGATCACCACCTACGCCGGACTGGCGCTGCTCGGTCCCGACTTCCGCTGGCGCACCGAAGCGCGGTTGCGGGGCGCGCTGCAGGACGGGGTGCTGCGCGGCGACCTGGTTCTTCGCGGCGGCGGCGACCCGAAACTGGTGATCGAGGACCTGACCGAGTTCGTGGCGCGCATGCGCGCCGCCGGCCTCGAGCGGATCGACGGCGACCTGGTGATCGACGATGCGATCTTCGACACTGGTGCGCGCAGCGTGGACGACTTCGACGGCGACCCCTCGCAGCCGTACAACGTGCGCCCGTTTGGCGCTCTGATGAACTTCAAGGCAGCGCGTGTCGTCGTGCGTCCGGATGGCCGGCGTGCGGCAATCGCCTTCGACCCGACGCTCGCGGATGTCGCGATCGAAAACCGCGTTCGGCTGGTCCGCGGGCCGTGCCGCCATGACGCCGGCGGCCTGCAGGTGCGCGACGCCGGCAGCCGCGGACGCACGCCGGTCGTGCGCGTCGCGGGCCGCTACTCGCGCGCCTGCGGCGAGCAGGGACTGTTCGCCGCGATGCTCGACCATCGCCAGTTCGTGCACGCGTTGTTCAAGGCGGCGTGGCAGGCGGCCGGGGGACGCTGGGACGGGCACACGCGGATCGAGCGCGGCGCGTCGCGCGGCGAGCCGTGGCTCGTCTGGGTGTCGCCGCGAACGCTTGCCGCCGTGGTCCAGGACATCAACAAGTTCAGCAACAACGTGATGACCCGCCAGCTGATGTTGCAGCTCGCCGCCGAGGCCGGGATGCAGCCGGCAACCGCGGCCGACGCGCGGCGCGTGATGTGGGGCTGGCTCGCCGCGCACGGTCTGCAGTTCCCGGATCTGGTGCTCGACAACGGATCGGGGCTTTCTCGCGACGCGCGCACCAGCGCCTCGCATCTCGCGCGGCTGCTTCGCCATGCCGCGGCCGGCCCCCATGCCGACCTGCTGCGCGAGTCGCTGCCGGCGGTCGGGGTCGACGGAACCATGAAAGGGCGCCTGCTCGGCGAGCCCATCGTCGGCCGGGCGTGGATCAAGTCCGGCAGCCTCGACGGCGTGCGCTCGATTGCCGGCTACGTGACCGCGACTTCAGGCCGTCGCTACGCGGTCGCGCTGATCGTCAACGCGCCGGGCGCCGCGGCGAGCCGCGCGCTGCAGGACGACTTCCTGCGCTGGGTGCATGCCAACGGGTGAATGGACGCTCGTCAGAGACCGAGTTCGCCCCACATCGCGTCGACGCGCTGCCTGACCGCTTCGTCCATCCCGATCGGGCGCCCCCATTCGCGCGACGTTTCCCCGGGCCACTTGCTGGTCGCGTCGATGCCCATCTTCGAGCCCAGCCCCGACACCGGCGACGCGAAGTCGAGGTAGTCGATCGGCGTGCGCTCGACCAGCGTCGTGTCGCGAGCCGGGTCGACGCGCGTGGTGATCGCCCAGATCACTTCCTTCCAGTCGCGCACGTCGACGTCGGCGTCGGTGACGACGATGAACTTCGTGTACATGAACTGGCGCAGGAAGCTCCAGATGCCGAACATCACGCGCTTCGCATGGCCCGGATACTGCTTGCGCATCGACACCACCGCCATCCGGTACGAGCAACCCTCGGGCGGCAGGTAGAAGTCGACGATCTCGGGATACTGCTTCCTGAGGATCGGCACGAACAACTCGTTCAGCGCGACCCCGAGCACCGCGGGCTCGTCCGGCGGCTTGCCGGTGTAGGTCGAGTGGTAGATCGGGTCGCGACGCATCGTGATGCGCTCGATCGTGAACACCGGGAACCAGTCCTGCTCGTTGTAATAGCCGGTGTGGTCGCCGAAAGGGCCCTCGAGCGCCATCTCCCAGCCGCTGCGCGCCTGCGCCGGCAACTCGCCCGTCCAGCCGAGGTCGCGTGCGTTCGCGAGCGTCGCGGACGCATCGGGATCGGGGCGGATCGCGCCTTCGAGCACGATCTCGGCCGACGCGGGCACGCGCAACTCGCTGCCGATGCAGCGCGCGAGCTCGGTCTTCGCGCCGCGCAGCAGTCCGGCGAACTGGTACTCGGACATCGTGTCCGGCACCGGCGTCACCGCGGCGAGCGTCGTCGCCGGGTCTGCGCCGAGCACGACGGCGATCGCGAATGGCTGTCCCGGATTGCGTGCGCAGTGCTCGCGAAAATCGAGCGCGCCGCCACGATGCGCGAGCCAGCGCATGATCGTGCGGGCCGGCCCGATCACCTGCTGCCGGTAGATGCCCAGGTTCTGGCGGGCCGAATCCGGCCCTCGCGTGACGACGAGCCCCCACGTGATCAGCGGTGCTGCGTCCCCGGGCCAGCAGGTCTGGATCGGCAACTCCGCGAGGTCGACCGCGTCACCTTCGCGAACGACCTGCTGGCACGCCGCGCTCGAGGTCTCGCGCGGCGACATGTGCATCACCTGTCGAAGAACCGGCCACTTGTCCCAGGCGTCACGCAGGCCCCTGGGGGGTTCCGGCTCCTTCAGCCACGCGAGCAGCTTTCCGATCTCGCGCAAGTCGTCGACCGACTCCACGCCCATGCCGAGCGCCACGCGGCGTGGCGTGCCGAAGAGATTCGTCAGCACCGGCATCGCGAACGCGCCAGCCACGGCGCTCGGCTTCTCGAAGAGCAGCGCAGGGCCGTGCGCGCGCAGCACGCGATCCGATATCTCGGTCATTTCCAGCGTCGGCGAGACCGGCATGGAGACCCGCTTCAACTCGCCGCGCGAATCGAGTTGCTGAACGAAGTCACGTAGATCGTTGTATTTCACGGAAGTTTTCACTCCGGTTTCGCGATGCGAATTGTCTCATCGATTTCATTGCGCATCATGGGAAGCGAAAGGTTGACCTCGCGTCGCTGCGCCCCTAGAATCGCGCCGGGTTTCCGATGTGCCGTCCTTCGACGGCCTGTGATCGAAGCCCGTGACGAGTCCCGGCGCAGACCGGGATCATGCGGCAGAAGCTGCATTCGATCATCAACAGGTGGCGACGCACCGCCTGCGCGATAGAGACGAGGTCCGAGGTCCCCCGGCATTGGCGGGCCCGGCAAGGACCGATCGCCTGTTCGGCGAACCGTACGGCGCAAGCCGGAAGGAGTCTGGATGCTAAAGCAGCGTCAGGTCGGAATGAGTTTCGATCTGTGGGTCCGCGCCCTCGGCGCAGCCCGTTTCTGGATGGTGGCGATTCCGCTGGCCGTGCTGGTCGTCGCGTCGGCGGTTTCGCTTCGCGCGGTCCGCAGCGCCGACGACGCGTCGCTCGCGGGCGCCGAGGCCGCCGTGCGCGGCACCGTGTTCAGCAGCGTCTTTCCGTCGCGCGCGATGTCGCCGGCGCGCTCGTTGCCGCAGGACTTCGATCCGTTTGCGCAGGACGCGCTGCGTATTGCGGGGGACCAGAACCTGGCGGCGCGCTCGCCGTTGAAGTTGTCCCCGGAACAACACAAGATCGCGCAGTTCGTCGCGAAGAAGTACCGCATCGCGGTCGCGGACGTGCAGCACTTCGTCGCGCACGCCTATCGCACTTCGAAGGAGCTTCGCCTCGATCCGTACCTCGTGCTGGCCGTGATGTCGATCGAGTCGAACTTCGATCCCAATGCACGCAGTTCCGCCGGCGCGCACGGGTTGATGCAGGTGCTCACGCGCGTGCACGTCGAGAAGTTCGCGCCGTTCGGCGGTTCCACGGCTGCCTTCGATCCGGTAGCGAACATCAGCGTAGGCGCGCGCATCCTCAAGGAATACCTGGTGCGCGAGGGAAGCGTCGAAGGTGCGCTGAAGTCCTACGTCGGCGCCGCGTTGCACGCGCACGATTCGGGCTACGGCTACAAGGTCTTGTCCGAGCGCGAGCGCATCGCGGCCGCTGCGGCGGGAAGGCCGATTCCGGCGCGGCCGCTCGAGCCGCCGGTCGTCGCCACCGAAGAGCGACGCGAGGCGCCACGCGCGATTCCCGTCGCCGGAACGCCAGGGGCCGACAGTGCGATCGTTCCGGCCGTGCTGCTGCCCTTGGATCACCCACCGGGCCCGTCGACCGGAGGATCGCGCGACGGGGCGCCGGACGAACCGCCGCGCGATGCGGCACCGGCGGCGCGGCCCGTCGACGGCGTGCTCGACGCCGCGATCGACGCGCCGTACGCGGTCGATCCGATGGCGCAGTTCCGGCACGCAACTTCCGGCATCTGAGGCCGGGACGCTCAGGCACCCCGGCGTTCGCGCGTCGGCAGGTATCGCGCCAGCCGCGCCACGGCTTCCTCGAGCTTGTCCATTGCGGTGGCATAGGACAGTCGCAGATAGCGAGCCGGCTCGTGCCGGCCGAAGTCCTTGCCCGGCACGACCGACACGTCGATGCGATCGAGCAACTCGATGGCGAAGTCCGAACTGTCTGCGCTGTGCTCGCTGCAATCGGCGTACACGTAGAACGCGCCGTCGGGCGTCACCGGCACTGGCAGGCCCGCGCCGCGCAGCGCGGGCACGATGAAATCGCGGCGACGGCGAAACTCGAGCCGGCGCGCTTCGTACTCGGCCAGCGATGCGGCGTCGAAGCACGCGAGCGCCGCGTGCTGCGCCAGCGTCGACGCGCAGATGTACAGGTTCTGCGCGAGCTTCTCGAATACCGGGACGAGCGTTTCGGGAACCACCAGCCACCCGAGGCGCCAGCCCGTCATGTGGAAGTACTTCGAGAAGCTGTTGGTGACGATCAGGTCGTCGCCGAATGCGAGCGCCGAACGCGGCGCTCCGTCGTACGACAGGCCGAGGTAGATCTCGTCGACGATCGTGAAGCCGCCGCGGGCGCGGACCGCCTCGACGATGCGGCCGAGTTCGTCGAACGGAATCGACGTGCCGGTCGGATTGGCGGGCGACGCGACCAGCACACCGCGGGTGTCGTGGCGCCAGTGCGACTCGAGCAAGCTGCGCGTGAGCTGGAAGCGCGTGTCCGGGCCGACCGGGACCAGTCGGGGCACGCCGTCGAACGCGGTCACGAAGTGGCGGTTGCACGGGTAGCCCGGATCGGTGAGCAGCACCGAAGTGCCCGGGTCCACGAGCGCGCAGCATGCGAGCGACAGCGCGGCCGAAGCGCCCGCGGTCACGACGATCCGCGACGGCGCGATGTCCAGGCCGTGGCGTTCGCCGTAGTCGCGCGCGATCGCTTCGCGCAGCGACTGCAGCCCCGTGGCGGCGGTGTACCGGGTGTGGCCGGCACGCGCCGCGCGCTCGAGTGAGGCGACGACGGGTTCGGGCGCGGTGAAGTCGGGCTCGCCGATGTTCAGGTGGATGACCGGGTGGCCGAGCGCCTCGAGGGCGGCGGCCCGCTTGGTCAACTCCATCACGTGGAACGGGTCGATCAGCGCGCTGCGGCGCGCCAGCGGATAGCGGGTGTCCATCGGGGCGAATTCTAGCCGCCCCGACCTCGATCGCGGTGGCGGGCGGGCGGCGCCGGCCCGCGCTAGCGGTAGAACAGCTCGACCAGTCCCATGCCGGTGATCGGCACGTAGGTCACCAACAGCAGTACCGCGACCAGCACGGCGATGAACCAGACGTTGATCTTCGACACCGCCCAGACGCTTTCCTTCGCGATCGAGCACGCCACCATCAGCACGCTCGCCACGGGCGGTGTCTGCTGGCCGATGCCGAGGTTGATCGTGACGATCAACCCGAAGTGCACCGGGTCGATGCCGGCCGCCTTGACCAGCGGCATCACCACCGGCACGACCAGGATGATCGCCGCGGCCGAGTGCAGGAACATGCCGAGCAGCAGGAACAGCAGGTTCAGCAGCGCGAGGATGGCCCACTTGTTGCTGGTCAGCCCGGTGACCGCCTGCGCGAGCTGCTGCGGCGCCTGCACTTCGGTCAGGTAGACGCCGAGCAGCGCCGACGTCGCGACCAGCAGCATCACGACGGCGGTCTGCGCGCCTCCCTCGATCACCGCAGCGCGCAGGTGCGCGAGATCGAGCTCGCGGTAGACGACCAGCCCGATGAACAGCGCCGCCACCACGGCCAGCGCCGCGCCCTCGGTCGCCGTGACGATGCCGCCGAAGATGCCGCCGAGAATGATCATCGGCAGCGTGAATGCCCACAGCGCCTCGCGCGCGGTTCGCCGCACCTCGCTCCAGCGGAATTGCTGCTCGATCGGAAGGTCGTACCGGCGCGCGAACCAGTAGGCCATCGCCATCAGCCCGAGGCCGCCGATGATGCCGGGCACGATGCCGGCGACGAACAGTTGCACCACCGACGCTTCGGCCATCACCGCGTACAGGATCATCGGGATCGACGGCGGGATGATCACGGCCAGCGTGGCGGCCGACGACATCACGGCGGCTGCGAGCGCCGGCGGGTAGCCCTTCTTCTTCATCGCCGGGATCGTGATCGAGCCCAGCGCCGCCACGTCGGCGACTGCCGAGCCCGAGATCTCGGCGAAGAACAGCGACGCGCCGATCGAGACCATCGCCAGGCCGCCGCGGATGAAGCCGAGCAGCGCGGTCGCGAACGCGATCAGCCGCGACGAGATCCCGGACGCGTTCATGATCGCGCCGGCCAGGATGAACAGCGGGATCGCCAGCAGCGGGAAGTTGGTCGCAGCGTTATAGACCACGATCGGGAGGTTGGGCAGCGCGGCGCTGCCCTGGACCAGCCAGATCGCAGCGATCGCGACGACGCCCAGCGCGACCGCGATCGGCACGTTCAGCAGGACCAGCCCCAGCACGCAGGCGAACAGGAGCAGCATCTCCACGCTTGGGTCTCCCGGAAGGAATGCAGTCGTCGTTCGCCGGTCCGCGCCGGGCCGCTCAGTGCGAAGCTTCGTGGGCCGCGCCGTCGGCGGTCGCGCTGTGCGCGCGCTCCGTTCGCGCCCACGCCAGTGCCTCGGGCAGCGTCAGCAATTCGGCCACGATGATCAGCGCCGCCGAGATCGGGATCACGGACTGCACGAACGACACCGGCACCGACGGCAGGCTCACCAGCGTGTCGGTGGCGAGAACCTCGAGCACCTGCCAGCCGATCACGCCGAGCAGCGCGAAGAAGCCGATCACGAGCGCTTCGACCGCCAGCGTCACCGCGAGTCTGGGGCCCGGTGGCATCATCGCGACCAGTTCGGGGCAGCTGATGTGCCCGCGCCTGGCCGCCGCGTAGGCGGAACCGTAGAAGGTCAGCCAGGCGAGCAGGATCGACGCGACCTCGTCGTACCAGACCAGCGAATGGCCGATCGTGCGGAACACGACGCCGACCGTCACCTCGACGGCCAGCACCGTCATCAGCACGATGACGATCCATTCGAGCACGCGCTCGTACAGCTTGCGCAGCTTCAGCATCGCGTCGCCCCCCGCCCGGCCCGTGCGTTCACTTGCCGAGCGCGATCGCGTGATCGATCAGCTCCCTGGCGCCCGCCACGGCGTTGCCGAATTCGTCGTAAGTGGGCTTGCTGGCGGCGATGAACGCGTTCTTGTCGACCTCGTTGACCTGGATGCCGCTCGCCTTGATCTTCTGCAGCAGTTCGGTTTCCTGCCTCTGCGCGGTCTCGTACACGTAGGCCTGCGTCTCCTTCGCGGTCTGTTCGAGCACGCTGCGCACGTCCGCCGGCAGCGTCGCCCACTTGCGCGCGCCGACCGTCAGGTAGGCGGGCGTATAGACGTGCCCGGACAGCGACAGGTATTTCTGCACCTCGTGCAGCTTCGCGCTGTAGATCTGCGTGAACGGGTTCTCCTGGCCGTCCATCACGCCGGTCTGCAGCGCGGTGAACAATTCGGAGAACTTCATCGGGCTCGGGTTGGCGCCGTAGGCCTTGAACATCGCGACCCGCCACTTGCCTTCGGGCACGCGCAACTTGATGCCGGCGAGGTCTGCGGGCTTGCCGATCGGCTTGCGATTGTTGGTGATGTGGCGGTAGCCGTTCTCCCAGACGCCGATGATCCTCAGGCCTTTGGCCTCGGCGGCCGGCGCGAGCTTCGGCCAGACGATCTCCTTCTCGATCAGGCCCATGTGCCTGCGATCCTTCACGAGGTAGGGCATCTCGAACACGCCGAAGGTGTCCACCTCGCTGCTCATCACCGTCGACGGCAGCGCCATGTCGATCGTGCCGAGCTTGAGCTTCTGCAGCATCTCCTTGTCGCCGCCGAGCTGGCTCGAGCCGAACACCACGACCTTCGCCTTGCCGGCCAGTTTGGCGTTGGCGCGGCGCGCGAACTCGTCGGCGCTGATCTGGAACAACGACCCGGGCTCGCCGACGTGACCGAGCTTCAGTTCGAGCTCCTGCGCGCCGGCGACCGGTGCGAAGGCGAGGGCGGCGGCCAGGCCCATTGCGACGCCGAAGGCGGCTTGCCAGGCAGCGCGACGAGCAGGCAGCGCGGTTGCCGTACGGCCGCCGGCGGCGGTTCGCATCTTTGCGGGATCTTTCATCGTCTCCTCCTGGGGGTGGTTGGGTCTCGAGGACCTTGCGTCGCGGAAGCGCCCCGGGCCGGGCGGCGGGAACCGCGCGTTCAGGACATCGCCGAATCCATGCGACCGCGCTTCACGCTGCGGCGCGCTCGGCGCGCAGCGGCCTCGGCGCCGACGTCGAGAGGCTGTCCATCGCCGCCTGCACGCCGCCCTTGCGGTGCGGCACGCCGGCCAGCCCGAGCGACATTTCGACGCCGCCGAGCGTGCCGAGCAAGGACAGGTCGTTGAAGTCGCCGAGGTGGCCGATGCGGAAGACCTTGCCAGTCAACTTGCCGAGTCCCTGGCCGAGTGACAGGTTGAAGTTCTCCAACGCCAGCTTGCGCAGCGCGTCGGCGTCGTGGCCGTCCGGCACGACGACCGCCGTCAGCACGGGGCTGTATTCGGCAGGGTCCTGGCAGAGGATCTCGAGGCCCCAGGCGCGGACCGCTGCGCGGGTCGCCTCGGCGTGCCGGCGGTGGCGGGCGAACACCGCCGGAAGGCCCTCTTCGAGCAGCATTGCGATCGCCTCGTGCAGGCCGTAGAGCAGGTTCGTCGCCGGCGTGTAAGGGAAGAAGCCGCTCGTGTTCGGCGCCAGCATGTCGTTCCAGTCCCAATACGAGCGCGCGAGCCTTGCCTGCTTCGCCGCTTCGAGCGCCTTCGCGCTGACCGCGTTGAACGACAACCCGGGCGGAAGCATCAGGCCCTTCTGCGATCCCGCCACGCTGACGTCGACGCGCCACTCGTCGTGCCGGTAGTCGATCGAACCGAGCGACGAGATCGTGTCGACCATCAGAAGCGCCGGGTGATTCGCCCGGTCGATCGCGCGGCGCACCTCGTCGACTCGACTGGTGACGCCGGTCGAGGTCTCGTTGTGCACGACGCAGACCGCCCGGTAACGGCGCCCGGCGTCGGCGGCGAGGCGCGCCTCGATCGCGGCGGGATCGGCGCCATGGCGCCAGTCGCCCGGGATGAAATCGACGGCGAGCCCGAGTCGCTCCGCCATCCGCTTCCACAGCGACGCGAAGTGGCCGGTTTCGCACATCAGCACAGCGTCGCCCGGCGACATCGTGTTCACCAGCGCCGCTTCCCAGGCGCCGGTTCCCGACGCGGGAAAGATCACGACGGGTGCCGAGGTCTGGAAGATCCTGCGAATGCCGGCCAGCACCGAGCGGCCGAGCTGCTGGAACTCCGGGCCGCGGTGGTCGATCGTCGGATAGTCCATCGCGCGCAGGATCCGGTCGGGCACGTTGGTGGGCCCGGGAATCTGCAGGAAGTGACGGCCAGACGGGTGCCCGTTCAGCGCAAGACCGTTGGAGAGTTTCATCGGATGCCTCGAGGGGCCCGCTCGTGGCCCGGAATTGCTTGCTCTGGATCATTTTGTATGCAAAATTTGCGACCTGCAAGCTCGGGTCTTACCCGAACGCGCCCCAATCATTCGACGTTTGCATGCAAAACACGGTTCCATTTGCGGCTGCGACGGAACGCCGGCCGCTGCACGAGGAGGTGACCGAGCGGCTGCGCGGGCTGATCACCGAGGGAAGCCTCGCCCCAGGCGCGCGGCTGAACGAGCGTGTCCTGTGCGAGCAGCTCGGTGTGTCGCGCACGCCGCTGCGCGAAGCGTTCAAGGTCCTGGCGGCCGAGCGCCTGATCGAGCTGAGCCCCAACCGCGGGGCCAACGTCGTCGCGCTGTCGCGGGCCGACGTCGAGCAATTGTTCGAACTGATGGCCGCACTCGAGGGCCTGTCGGGCGAGCTCGCCGCCGGGCGGCGCACCCAAGCCGAGGTCGACGAGATCCGCGCGCTGCACTTCGAGATGCTGGCTGCGCATGCCCGACGCGACCTGCCCGCCTACTACGGGCTGAATCGCGGGATCCACTGCGCGATCAACCGCTGCGCGCGCAACGCCGTGCTCACCGAGACCTATGACAGCATCAATACGCGCATCCAGAACCTGCGCTTCCGTTCCAACTTCAAGCGCGAGAAATGGGACGCCGCGGTGCACGAGCACCAGCGGATGCTGGAGGCGCTCGACGCCGGGGACGGTCCTGCGCTGCGTGCGCTGCTCGAGGAGCACCTGCGCCACAAGCGCGACGCGGTGCTCGAGCAGTGGCCGGCGTCCGTGGGGGACGTCGCCGGTGCGCGCCTGGCCGGGTAGCCCGGCGCGAGCGATGCGCCGCGCGCGATGAACGCACCGGCTCCCGCCCGCGCACTGCGCGCCGCGCCGCTCGAGCGCAGCCGCCTCGCCCAGAGGCTGCGTCGCGTCCTGCGCGGCGACGTGCTGTTCGACGCTTACTCGCGCGGACGCTACGCGACCGACGCGTCGATCTACCAGGTGGACCCGGTCGGTGTCGTGGTGCCCGCGGACGAGGCCGACGTCGTCGCCGCGATCGACCTGGCGCGCGAGTCGCGGGTGCCGATCCTGCCGCGCGGGGGCGGCACCAGCCAGTGCGGGCAGACCGTCGGCGAGGCGCTGGTGATCGACAACAGCCGGCACCTGAACAAGGTCGTCGCGTTCGACCCGGAAGCGATGACCGTCGAGGTCCAGCCCGGGATCGTCCTCGACCACCTCAACGCGTGGCTCAGGCCGCGCGGCCTGTGGTACCCGGTCGACGTGTCGACTTCGGCGCAGGCGACGCTGGGCGGAATGGCCGGCAACAACTCCTGCGGTTCGCGTTCGATCGCGTACGGCAACATGGTGCACAACGTCCTCGGCATCGAAGCGGTGCTGTCGGACGGCACCACCGAGTACTTCGGGCCCTTTGGCGCCGACGCGACCCGCCCGATGGCCTCGGCGCGCACCGGGGACCTGGTATCGCGGCTGTTCGGCATCGCCGCGCGCGAACGCGACGAGATCGCGCGCGTCTGGCCGAAGGTGCTGCGCCGCGTGGGCGGCTACAACCTGGACGTGTTCCACCCGCAGTCGGAGCGCCCCTACACGGCCGACGGCTCGGTGAACCTGGCGCACCTGCTGGTCGGGTCGGAGGGAACGCTGGCGTATTTCCGGCGGCTGCTGCTGAAGCTGTCGCCGCTGCCGGCGGCGAGGGTGCTCGGGGTCGTCAACTTCCCGAGCTTTCACGCGGCGATGGACAGCGCGCAGCACATCGTCAAGCTGGGTCCGTCGGCGGTCGAGCTGGTCGACCGCACGATGATCGAGCTGTCGCGCGCCAACCCGGTATTCCGCCCGACGATCGAGTCGGCGCTGATCGAACGCGACGGTCGGGCGACCGAGGCCATCCTGCTGGTCGAGTTCAGCGGCGAGCGCCACGCGGAACTGCTTGCGCGGCTCGGGCGGCTGGTCGAGCTGATGGGCGACCTCGGGCTGCCGGGCTCGGTCGTCGAGCTAGCCGACGACGGGCGCCAGAGGGCGCTCTGGGAAGTGCGCAAGGCGGGCCTGAACATCATGATGTCGCTGAAGGGCGACGGCAAGCCGGTCAGCTTCATCGAGGACTGCGCGGTGCCCCTCGAGCACCTCGCCGAGTACACGGCGCGGCTGACCGGGGTGTTCGCGCGCCACGGCACGAAGGGCACCTGGTATGCGCACGCGTCGGTCGGGACCCTGCACGTGCGGCCGATTCTCGACATGCGCCAGGGGGGGCCGGGCGGCGGCACGGCGAAGATGCGCGCGATCGCCGAAGAGGCGTCCGCCATGGTGCGCGAGTTCAAGGGTGCGTATTCCGGCGAGCACGGCGATGGCCTGGTGCGCAGCGAATGGGTGGCGTGGCAGTTCGGGCCGCGCCTGACTCGCGCCTTCGAGGAAATCAAGGACCTGTTCGATCCGCTGGGGCTGATGAACCCGGGCAAGATCGTCAGGCCGTCGCGAATGGACGATTCGTCGCTGTTCCGTTTCCGGCCGGGGTACGCGCCGGCACCGCTCGACACCGCGCTCGACTGGTCGGCGTGGGACGTGCACAACGATCCGGCGACCGAGCGGACCACCGCGCCGGGCACTGGCGGCGACCCGGCCCGCGGGTTCGCCAAGGCCGTCGAGATGTGCAACAACAACGGCCACTGCCGCAAGTTCGATGCCGGCACGATGTGCCCGAGCTACCGCGTCACGCGCGACGAGCGCGATCTCACGCGCGGGCGCGCCAACACGCTGAGGCTGGCGCTGTCGGGCCAGCTCGGCGAGAACGCGCTGGGCTCGCAGGCGATGTACGACACGATGGCGCTTTGCGTCGGCTGCAAGGGCTGCAAGCGCGAGTGCCCGACCGGCGTCGACATGGCGCGGATGAAGACCGAGTTCCTGTTCCACTACCGCAAGCAGCACGCCACGCGGCTTCGCGAGCGGCTGGTCGCGTTCATGCCGCGCTACGCGCCGTGGCTGTCGCGCGTGCCCTGGCTGGCGAACCTGCGCGACCGGCTGCCGGGCGCGTCCTGGCTGAGCGAGCGGCTGCTCGGCCTGTCCGCGCGCCGGCGCTTGCCGCGCTGGCGTGGCGACCCCTTCACGCGCGACGACCCGCGCGGGCTGCGCGGCGCTGCCGGGGCGCCGCAGGGCGACGGACGTGACGTCGTGCTGTGGGCCGACACCTTCGACAACTACTTCGAGCCCGACAACCTGCGAGCGGCGCGGCGCGTCCTCGAGGCGGCCGGGTATCGCGTCCACGTCGCGCGCGCCGGAGCCGACGACGCGCAGCCCGCGCGGCCGCTGTGTTGCGGGCGAACCTTCCTCGCCACCGGCATGGTCGACGAGGCGCGTGCCGAGGCGCGCCGCACGCTCGCCGCGCTCGCGCCCTGGGTGCAGCGCGGCGTCGCCGTCGTAGGGCTCGAGCCTTCGTGCCTGCTGACGATGCGCGACGAGTTCCTGGTGCTGGGGCTCGGCGATGCTGCCGAGGCGCTCGCGTCGCGGGCCATGCTGTTCGAGGAGTTCCTCGCGCGCGAGCACGCTGCCGGGCGGCTGAAGCTGGCGCTGCGTGCGCTGCCGCAGGCGCGCGCGCTGCTTCACGGGCATTGCCACCAGAAGGCATTCGACGCCGTCGCACCGATCCGCACGGTGCTTGGGCTGATCCCGTCGCTGAAGGTCGAGACGATCGAGTCGAGCTGCTGCGGCATGGCCGGCGCGTTCGGGTACGAGGCCGAGCACCACGACGTGTCGGTGAGGATGGGCGAGGCGGCACTGTTGCCGGCGGTGCGCGCGGCGGGGCCCGACGATCTCGTGGTCGCCGACGGCACGAGTTGCCGCCACCAGATCGCCGACGGCGCGCAGCGCCAGGCCGAGCACGTCGCGCGCGTTCTCGAGCGGGCGCTGGCCCAGGGCTGAACAGGCCCTGGCGCGTTTGTCATTACCTGTCCGCGGACGGATAATCCGTCGCTCTTCCGAGCCGAGAGGTTCCGATTCCAGATGCCCAAGTCGACGCCCTCAGATCTGCGCAAGGCCGCGCTCGAGTACCACGAACAGGGCAGTCCCGGGAAGATCTCGGTCACGCCCACCAAGCAGTTGCTCACGCAGCACGACCTCGCGATGGCGTACTCGCCGGGCGTCGCGGCGGCATGCGAGGAGATCGTCGCCGATCCCGCCAACGCCTTCCGGTACACGAGCCGCGGAAACCTCGTCGGGGTCGTCACCAACGGTACGGCCGTTCTGGGGCTCGGCGACATCGGGCCGCTCGCCGCCAAGCCGGTGATGGAAGGCAAGGCGGTGCTGTTCAAGAAGTTCGCCGGCATCGACGTGTTCGACATCGAGCTGAACGAGCGCGACCTCGACCGGCTGGTCGACGTGATCGCGGCGCTCGAGCCCACCTTCGGCGGCATCAACCTCGAGGACATCAAGGCGCCGGACTGCTTCTACGTCGAGCGGCGCCTGCGCGAGCGGCTGAAGATCCCGGTGTTCCACGACGACCAGCATGGCACCGCGATCGTCGTCGGCGCCGCGATCATCAACGGCCTCCGGGTGGTCGGCAAGGACATCGGCAAGGTCAAGCTCGTCTGCAGCGGCGCCGGCGCAGCCGCGCTCGCCTGCCTGGACCTGCTCGTCGATCTCGGGCTGCCGCTGGCCAACATCTGGGTGGCCGACATCGCAGGCGTCGTTCATCGCGGCCGGACCGAGCTGATGGATCCGGCCAAGGAGCGTTTCGCGCAGGACACGCCGCACCGCGGCCTCGGCGACATCATCGGCGACGCCGACATCTTCCTCGGCCTGTCGGCAGGCGGTGTGCTGAAGCAGGACATGGTTGCGAGGATGGCCAGTCGTCCGCTGGTCTTCGCGCTCGCCAACCCGACGCCGGAGATCATGCCGGAGGAGGTCAAGGCGGTCCGCGACGACGCGGTGATCGCGACCGGCCGCACCGACTATCCGAACCAGGTCAACAACGTGCTGTGCTTTCCGTTCGTGTT
>Ga0138256_10004413_pt1 | contig 14951 bp, 11 predicted proteins | sample KNB2016incub_MG_FD_105486 | JGI IMG/M metagenome (GOLD analysis project Ga0138256, IMG submission 105486) | Active sludge microbial communities from wastewater in Klosterneuburg, Austria - KNB2014incub_MG | ecosystem: Engineered > WWTP > Activated sludge > Unclassified | place: Austria... | reverse complement strand
GCTTTCCAGTGATGATCAAGGCCTCGGCCGGCGGCGGTGGCAAGGGCATGCGCGTGGCCCATTCGGCCATTGAAGTCCGCGATGGCTTTGCCCGCGCCAAATCCGAAGCGAAGTCCAGCTTCGGCGACGACCGCGTCTTCCTCGAGAAATTTATCGTCAACCCGCGCCACATTGAAATTCAGGTTCTCGGCGACAAGCACGGCAACGTGATTTATCTCGGTGAGCGCGAATGCTCCATCCAGCGCCGCAACCAGAAAGTGGTCGAGGAAGCCCCGTCGCCTCTGCTTGATCCCAAAACCCGGAAGCTCATGGGCGAGCAGGCCGTGGCCCTGGCCAAAGCTGTCAACTACGACAGCGCCGGCACGGTCGAGTTCGTCGCCGGGCAGGACCGCTCCTTCTTTTTTCTTGAAATGAATACGCGGCTGCAGGTCGAACATCCGGTCACCGAACTGGTGACGGGCGTCGACCTCGTTGAGCAAATGATCCGTGTGGCCTACGGCGAAAAATTGGCTCTCCGCCAGGCTGACGTGAAACTGAACGGCTGGGCCATCGAAAGCCGCATCTATGCCGAAGACCCTTACCGGAATTTCCTGCCGTCAGTGGGCCGCCTGGTGAAATATCGTCCGCCTGCGGAGCAAATCAGTGATGGCGTGACACTCCGCAACGACACGGGCGTGTTCGAAGGCGGCGAGATCTCCATCTGGTACGATCCGATGATTGCCAAGCTCTGCACCCACGCGCCCACGCGGGCCGGGGCCATCACCGCCATGGCGCAGGGCCTCGACGGATTCTACATTGATGGCATCCAGCACAATGTACCCTTTGTTTCCGCCATCATGGACAATCCGCGCTGGAAGGAGGGAACGCTTTCAACCGGCTTCATCGCCGAGGAATTTCCCGATGGCTTCAAGGGCAATGCCATCACCCCTGAACTCGCCGACCGGCTCACCACCGTTGCCTGCGTGCTCGACCATGTTGAAAACCGCCGCAAGCGCAAGATCACCGGCCAGATGAGCGGCCGGGCTGTCAAATTCTCACGTGGGCGCAAGGTGAAGCTCGGGGACGAGTGGTATGATGCTGAGGTTGTTCATGAAACCGAACGTCTGATCCAAATCCTCCTGCCCGGCGAGCGCGGCGAGCGCGCCATCGTCAGCCAGTGGACGCCGGGATTGCCCGTATGGCACGGCATTATCGATGGTGAGGAAATCTCCGTTCAGGTCCGCCGCATTTCCAATGGCTACCGCCTCAGCCATCGCGGCGTGAGCATAGACGCCCGGGTCTATGCGCCGCGCGAAGCGGAACTCGTGAAGCTCATGCCGAAGAAAACGGCGGCTGACACCTCCAAGAAACTTCTCTGCCCCATGCCGGGACTCGTCGTGGCGTTGCATGTGGGCGAGGGAGCGGAGGTAAAGGCGGGCGATGCGCTCGCCATCGTCGAAGCCATGAAGATGGAAAACATCCTGCGCGCCGAGCGCGACGGCACGGTGAAGAAAATCAACGCCAAGCCCGGCGACAGCCTCAGCGTCGACGCGGTGATCATGGAGTTTGTGTGAAGATATCCTGAAAGCAATTCTTCAGCGCCACATCCGCATCGGCCAAGGTCACAGGCAAGCCAAGGTCAACAAGGCTGGTCACCCCATGCTCCCGCACCCCGCAGGGAATGATTCCGTCAAAATGCCGGAGATCGGGATCTACATTCAGGCTGATGCCGTGATAGCTCACCCAGCGCCGGACCCGGATTCCGATGGCCGCGATCTTGTCTTCGCGGCCCTCGCGCTTCACCCAGACGCCGACCCGGTCCTCGCGTCGTTCGCCTTTGATGTTGAACGCGGCAAGCGTCGCAATCAGCCATTCCTCCAGTCCCGCCACAAAGGCCCGCACATCCTGTCCGCGTTTCTTGAGGTCAAGCATGACATAGGCTACCCGCTGCCCGGGCCCGTGATAGGTGTATTGCCCGCCGCGCCCCGTGTGATGCACCGGGAATAGGGCCGGCATAATGAGGTCGCTGTCCTTGGCCGAAGTGCCTGCCGTGTAGAGCGGCGGATGCTCCATCAGCCACACCAGTTCCGCAGCATCGCCTTTTGCAATCGCTTCCACTTCATGTTCCATCCGTGCCACCGCCACATCATAGGGAACGGGGTCAGGGGCAATTTCCCAGCGCACAGGAATAGCACTTTGCAGTTTTGGCTGAATGGCAAGGCGGGCAGTCATTTCCGGTCTTTTCCCAATTTCGACAATCAAAGGCAAGCGGTGTAACTTCGCCCGACTCAATGGCTCAGGGGATTCCATGGACGGCTTTGGATGGTTGATGGCACTTGCCGGTTTCGTTCTGGCCCTCATCGCCCTTAACAGGATTTCGCGCCTTACCACACAAATCGCCCAGCTGAAATTGCAGGTGGGGCTGCTTTCCGATCAGGGGGCGGGCGCGGCCCCTGCGCCCAAGGAATCACCCAAGGCGGAAAAGAAGAAATCGAACTGGCCCACCACGGCCGTTGCCGCCGCTAAAGAACCTGAACCTGTCTTGGCTGAAACACCAGATCCGGACCTGCAGGCTCAAGCGGCCAAAACCCTTGAATCAGTTCCGGAGAAAAAACCCACGGCGGCGAAGCAGGATATGGAACAGCAATTGGCCTCGCGCTGGTTCGTCTGGATCGGCGGCGTGGCCATTGCCATCGGCGGTCTGCTCTTCGTCAAATACGCCTATGACAACGGCCTCATTTCGCCGCCCCTGCAGATTGTCCTGGGCCTGCTGCTGGGCGCTGCCCTGGTTTTCGCCGGCGACACCCTGCACCGCAGAACGCCCGCCGCTGCGCAGCCCAACTATGTGCCCGCCGCTTTGTCGGCGGCGGGCCTTGCCACTGCTTTCGGCAGTATCTACGCCGCCTATGCGCTCTATGAATTGGTGGCGCCGACGACCGCCTTCATCGGATTGGCGCTGCTGGCTTTGGGGGCGTTGGCCCTCTCGCTTCGCCAGGGACCGTTCATTGCCGCCCTTGGCCTCCTGGGTTCCAACGTGACGCCCATGATGATTTCCTCGCCGGATCCTTCGGGCTGGAGCTTCTTTCCCTATCTCCTGATCATTCTCGGCGCGAGCTTTGCGGTTCTCCGCAAGCGGCCCTGGTGGTGGCTGGGCTATGCCGGCATCAGTGGCTCGGCCCTTTGGGCGTTCCTCTGGCTCGGCGGGCCCTTCGAAGTTTCTGATACTGTGCCAATCGGACTGTTCGCCCTGTGCATCGGCGCCGTGTCGCTCTTTGCAATCTCGGGCCGCAGCATTCTGGGCAGCGCCTCGGGCTCGCTTCTGAACCCCATGGGCATGACCGACTCGTTGAAAATTGGCTCCATCGGCGGCGTCGCGGCCGCGCTGGTTCTCGCGGCTCTCGTCGTGAAAAGCGGCCATTCAGGCCTGGCCCTCACCCTGTTCTTCATCGGCATGGCAGGCATTGCCGCCCTCTCGTGGTGCAAACAGGGCGACACGGCTGCAGCGCCCGCCGCCGCTCTCCTGTCATTCATTGTCTTGATGGTCTGGGAGCAAGCCGCTTTCAACGAATGGGCCATGGATGAAAGCGGCCTTTGGTCCAGCTTATTGGGGGGCGATGCCCAACCCTATCTCCGCTGGATGCTCGCCGCCGGCACGGCTTTCACCGCACTGGGCCTTGCCGGTGTTTTCAAAAAATCACCGCCCATGACCTGGGGCATCCTGGCAGCGGGTTCCGCGCTGTTATTTCTATTCGGCGCCTGGGGCAGGGTGGATGGCTTGCTGTCCGATACGTCATGGGCTCTCCTTGGTGCATTGGCTGCGGCTGTGCTGCTTGCAGCAGTCTGGCTCCGGCGCGGGAAAATCACCGCGAACGAGGACAATTTCACCGCCGGAATTCTCGCCATCGGCAGCGCCGGCCTTCTCCTGTTTGCTGAAGACCGTATGCTCAATGGCGTATGGCTGACCATAGGCATGGCGGTTCTCGCCTCAGCCTATGCATTTTCCACCAGAACTCTTGCCGTGACATTGCTGGGGCCAATTGCGGCCGCGCTTGGCTCCCTCACCGCCCTGCGCCTGTTTGTTTCGCGTGAACTTTGGAACGATGACCGCACCTTGCCCCTGGGCCAGCACTGGCCGCTTTATGGCTACGGCATACCCGTTGTTCTGTTCTACTTCGCCGCGCGCTGGCTGAAATCATCCGGCCACACCAAATCCGCCACAGCCCTTGAAGGCATCAGCCTCGGCCTTGCCATCTCGCTCGTCTCGCTTGAACTTCGCGTGCTCATCAGCGGCGGCTTGACCACAGATGAACCGCAACTCCTTGAAGTGGCGGCCCATATTCTCACCTGGCTCGGTGCAGCCTATGGCCTCATGTATCGCCAGCAGCTATTCTCCTCGCTGATTTCCCTATGGGGAGCGCGAATCCTGATTGGCGCATCCCTGGCGGCAATCGTCTTTGTGAGCCTCGGGTCCTTGAACCCGATTGTCACTGAAGATCCGGTCCCTGGCAATGTCGTGTTCAACGCCCTGCTGCTGGCATACCTCGCGCCTGTCGTGTTGCTCGGCTTCATCTTGCGCCGTTTGGAGGCCTTGGGCTGGCTCCAGTTTCGGCCCGCAGTCGGCATTCTGGCTCTGGTCCTCGCCATGACCTACGTGACTCTCGAAACCAAGCGCGTGTTCCAGGGGCATGTGCTGGTTGCGTGGTCATTGTCCGGGGCTGAATCCTACGCCTATTCCGCCGTATGGCTGGTCTCCGCCCTTGCCCTGTTTGCCGCCGGGATCAAACTTGGCCGCCAATACATCCGCTATGCCGGCCTAGCTGTCATGGTTCTGGTGGTCCTGAAAGTCTTCCTCTGGGATATGTCGGGGCTGGAAGGGCTCTACCAGATCGGCTCCTTCCTTGGCCTGGGCCTCAGTCTTGTGGGCATAGGTTGGCTCTATCAGCGATTTGTGCAAAAACCGAAGGAGGCATGAAGCCCCAAGGGAGAAAAACATGACCAAGGCAGCGCAGGCCGAGACTTTTCATCGCCTCACCATCGCCGCGATGATCGGTTCACTGGAAAATCTCGACAGGATGCTCGTCAAGGCGCAATCCCATGCCACCAAGAACAAAATTGAAGCTGGCGTATTGCTGGCTGCAAGGCTCTACCCCGATATGTTCAGCCTCATCCAGCAATTGCAGTATGCCCTCTATCTGCCCATGGATTTCGCCCGGCACTTCACTGACGAGCCCGCGCCGCATGTGGGTTATGAAGAAGCCACTTTCGAAGATGTGCATGCTAGCCTGAAAACCGCAATCGCCTATCTCAAGGCGATACCGGCTGACCGCCTTTCCGAACGCGCCCAGCGCGTCGTGCCTATCTTTTTTGACGGCAACAAGGGCATGCCGGCCACGGACTACGCCGCCAGTGTCGAGATGCCGGATTTCTATTTTCACCTGAGCATCGCCTATGCCATCCTCCGTCACAACGGTGTGCCCCTTTCGAAGGGCGATTTCATCGGGCCATATGAATCCATAGCCATAGAGTGAGTGTTGAATGACTGGAAAAACCCTTGGCCTTGAAGGCCCCCTCTATGACTATTACGCCGCCCACGCCTACCGCGAGCCGGACATCCTGAAGGAGCTCCGCCTTGAAACCGCAAAGCTCGGCGGCGAGGCACGCATGCAGATCGGGCCGGAGCAGGGCGCCTTCATGGCCATGCTGGTCAAGCTCATGGGCGCCAAACGCATTCTCGAGATCGGCACCTTCACCGGCTACTCATCGCTCGCCATGGCCCTGGCCGGTGATGCCAAAATCGTCGCCGCGGATGTAAGCGAAGAGTGGACCAAGGTGGCCCGCAATTTCTGGAAGAAGGCCGGCGTCGATGGCCGCATTGACCTGCGTTTAGGACCGGGTGCTGAAACCATCGCACAGCTCCTCAAAGTGGGTGAGGCCGGGCGTTTCGACATGATGTTCATTGATGCCGATAAATCATCCTACGACACCTATTACGAAGGCGGCCTGAAATTGCTGCGCACCGGCGGCGTCATGCTGATTGATAACGTCCTGTGGAGCGGTGATGTGGCCAAGCCTTCGGTCAAGGATGAAGACACGGTTGCCCTGCGCGCCCTCAATGAGAAGATAATGGCCGACGAACGCGTTGATCTCGTGATGGTGCCAATCTGCGATGGCCTGACCATGGCGCGGAAAAAGTAGGGCCCCCTGAACAGCCCGCAAAGGCAGTTGCGTGTGTCGCCCAAGGTAGCAGTGCAAACCATTGTTTTTACATGGTTTACCATCGCGCTTGCCTTTACTGCACCGCACCTGTATAGCCCCGCTCGTTAAATACTCACGCGGGTGTTGGACTTGGGCCATGGGAATGCAAATTCCCCTCATAGGCTGAAGTCCTTCCGGTGCCGGATAATCCGGTCACAACCATCCGCGGCGGATCAACCGGAGAAGGAAAAGACCATGGCTGTGCCAGAATTCACTATGCGCCAATTGCTTGAGGCAGGCGTACATTTCGGACATCAAACCCATCGCTGGAACCCCAAGATGCAGTCGTATATCTATGGCTCGCGCAATGGCATCCACATCATCGATCTGGCCCAGACTGTGCCATTGCTGCATCAGGCGCTTCTTGCCGTCACCGCGGCCGTAGCCAAGGGTGGCCGCGTGCTCTTCGTTGGCACCAAGCGCACCGCCCAGGAACAGATTGCCGAAAGCGCAAGGCGCTCGGCCCAGTACTATGTGAATTCCCGCTGGCTCGGCGGCATGCTCACCAATTGGAAAACGATTTCGAATTCCATCAAGCATCTCCGTACCCTCGATGAGCAGCTTGCCAAGGAAGGCATGGGCCTCACCAAGCGCGAAATGCTCTCCATTTCCCGCGAGAAGGCCAAGCTCGACAAGGCCCTGGGCGGCATCAAGGACATGGGCGGAACGCCTGACATCCTGTTCGTGATCGACACCAACAAGGAAGCCCTCGCCATCAAGGAAGCCAATCGACTGGGCATCCCGGTTGTGGCGATCATCGACACGAACTCGGATCCCGCCGGAGTGAACTATCCGATTCCCGGCAATGATGACGCGGGCCGTGCCGTGGCGCTCTATTGCGACCTTATCGCACGCGCTGCCATTGAAGGCATTTCGCAGGCGCAAGGCGCCTCGGGCCACGACCTCGGCGCCGAAGAAAACCCCATGGCCGAAGCCGTGCCAGCGGAATAATACCCAATCTGAAGGGCCAGCGATTACCGCCGGCCCTTACTCCATTTTTTGAAAGAGGATGATCATGGCTGAGATTACAGCTGGCATGGTGAAAAGCTTACGTGAATCAACCGGCGTCGGCATGATGGACTGCAAGGCAGCCCTTGCCGCCACCAACGGCGATATGGAAGCCGCCACCGATTGGTTGCGCGCCAAGGGTCTGGCCAAGGCGGCCAAGAAATCCACCCGCGTAGCCGCCGAAGGCCTCGTCGGTATCGCGGTCAACGGCACCACCGGCGCTGCCGTTGAAGTAAACTCGGAAACGGACTTCGTCGCCCGCAACGAAAAGTTCCAGGCCATGGTCGCTGACATCGCCAAGTTGGCGCTTGCCGCCGATGGCAATACGGAAAAGCTGAAGACCGCTAAATTCCCCGGCTCGCAGCATGCGGTCGCCGAATATGTGGCCGAAATGGTGGCCACCATTGGTGAAAACATGGGCGTGCGCCGGACCGCATCGCTCAAGGTCAAGGATGGCGTGATTGGTTCTTACGTCCACAACCAGGCCGCCCCCGGCATGGGCAAGATCGGCGTTTTGGTCGCCCTTGAATCAACCGGCAACAAGGAAGAGCTGGCTGCTTTTGGCCGTCTGCTCGCCATGCATGTCGCCGCAACCAATCCGGTTGCCATGGATCTGGCCGGCGTTCCGCCGGAAACCCTGGCCCGTGAAAAGGCCATTCTCGAGGAAAAGAACGCGGGCAAGCCCGCCAACGTCCTGGAAAAGATCATTGCCTCTGGCCTCAAGACCTACGCCAAGGAAAACTGCCTGCTGGAACAGGCCTATGTCCATGACGGCAGCAAGTCTGTGACCCAGGTTATCGGCGAAGTCGGCAACAAGGCCGGGGCTCCCGTTAAGCTCCTCGGCTACGTGCGCATGCAGCTCGGCGAAGGCATTGAAAAGGCGGTTGATGATTTCGCTGCCGAAGTCGCCAAGGCCGCCGGTCAGGCGTGATCGGAACTCTTCAACTTAAAAAGGGCCCGCAGGGGCCCTTTTTTGTTGCGGTTTGTGCCCGGCGCCATGCCGAACCCTTTGATTAAAGTGAAAAATGTCCTAAGACGAATCGAACTCCAATGCCTAGAATTGGCCAGATACGGGACCTTTCCTGAGAGGACTGTCAAAACCCATGAGCAAAATCACCTATAAGCGAATTCTTCTTAAGGTCTCGGGTGAAGTGCTGATGGGCAATAAGGCCTTCGGCATTGACCTCGATACGGTGGCGCGCATTGCCGATGAAGTTATTGCCTGCGTCAAGGCCGGCGCCGAGGTGGCCCTGGTTATTGGCGGCGGCAACATTTTCCGCGGCCTCGCCGGCGCCGCGAAGGGCATGGACCGGGTGAGCGCCGACCACATGGGCATCATGGCCACCATCATGAATGCCCTGGCCATGCAGGGCGTATTGAAGTCCAAGGGCATTGATGCCCGCGTTCTCTCAGCCATCGCCATGCCCACCGTCTGTGAAACCTATTCGCCGGCCAAGGGCATCCATCATCTGGAAAAGGGCAGGGTGGTGATTTGCGCCGCAGGCACCGGCCTGCCGTTCTTTACCACCGACACGGGCTCGGCCCTGCGCGCTGCGGAGCTCCAATGCCATGCCCTTTTGAAGGGGACCAGCGTTGACGGTGTCTATGCCGAGGATCCCAAGAAAAACCCGAAGGCCCAGCGCTTCGAAAGGATCACCTTCAATGAGATTCTGAGCCGGGATCTCCACATCATGGATCCTGCCGCAATCGCCCTTGCACGCGACAACGGGATTCCGGTAATTGTATTTTCCATCCGGGAAGCGGGCGCCGTGTCGAAAGTCTTGAACGGCACTGGCCGCTTTACCTTAGTGACGAAGGACTAGCTCATGGCCCAACCTGTTCCCTTTAACGCCGCTGACCTCAAGCGCCGCATGCATGGCGCAACCGAATCTCTCAAGCACGATTTTGGCGGCCTGCGCACTGGCCGCGCCTCCGCAACTTTGCTTGAGCCTGTCCAGGTGGACGCTTACGGCGCCATGATGCCGCTCAACCAGGTTGCCTCCGTCACCGTTCCGGAAGCCCGCCTCCTGCAAATCAATGTCTGGGACAAGGGTTTGGTGGTGGCCGTGGAAAAGGCCATTCATGCGTCCAATCTTGGGTTGAACCCGCAGACCGAAGGCCAGGTCATTCGCCTGCGCATGCCGGACCTGACACAGGACCGACGCAAGGAGCTTGTTAAGGTCGCCCACCAGTACGCCGAAAAGGCCCGCATTGCCGTGCGCAATGTGCGCCGCGACGGTATGGACCAGTTGAAGGCGCTGGAAAAGGACCACGCCATGAGTGAGGACGACCACAAGAAGAAAGCCGAAGAAACCCAGAAGATGACTGATGATACGATCAAGGAAATCGATGCTTCCCTGAAAGCAAAGGAAGCAGAAATCATGCAGGTTTGAGGGATAGAAACACGCCATGCTGAACAGGCCGCCCGCCGTCCCGCGTCATGTTGCCATCATCATGGATGGCAACGGCCGCTGGGCCGCGCGCCGGGGCTTGCCGCGTTCCTCAGGGCACAAGGCGGGCGTTGACGCCCTGCGCCGTGCGGTGAAGGCGGCTGCCGATTTTGGCATAGAGTATCTCACGATCTATTCCTTTAGTTCTGAAAACTGGTCGCGGCCCGCAGCCGAAGTTTCATTTCTGCTTGATCTCCTCCGTCGTTTCATTCGCCAGGACGTGGCCGAGTTGCATCGCTCTGGCGTCAAGATCACTGTTGTCGGCAGCCGCGCCGACCTCGAACCCGGCATCGTCTCATTGCTCGACGACGCGGAACGCTTGACCCGCGATAACGCCAAGCTGAATCTCATTGTCGCCTTCAACTATGGCAGCAGGCAGGAAATTGCCCGTGCCGTCTCGGCCATTGCCAAAAAAATCGAGAGCGGAGAACTCTCGGCCGCGGACGTTTCATCCGACGTGATCTCGTGCAATTTGGACACCGCCGGAATTCCCGATCCCGATCTTCTCATCCGCACGGGTGGCGAGCAGCGCATTTCCAATTTTCTGTTATGGCAGTGCGCTTACACGGAGTTTGTTTTTGTCGAGGAATTCTGGCCCGACTTTACCCGCGAGATATTTGCCATGGCCCTAGATGAATACCGGCTGCGGGACCGTCGTTTCGGCGGCATTGAAGCGCAAACCGCATGACTTCGGCAAAATGGGGCGATCTCGGGACGAGGACAGCCTCGGCGCTGATCCTCATTCCGGCAGTGGTCGTCTGCGCCTGGTTTGGCGGAATTTGGTTCAAGGCCTTGATCCTGGTGCTCGCCGCTTTGATGGCCCACGAATGGGTCTCGATGGTTCATCCCAAAAACTACCTTCAATACGCTCTGCACATGGGCGCAGCCCTCGGTGGAGCGATCTTGCCCGATTTGGCGGGGTTTGAAATTGCCCTGCTGGTCATTTTGGGATTGGCGCTTGTGTCGGCCGTGATAGTCCGTTTTGGCAGTGTTTCCCCCAGCAAATGGAGTTATTTTGGCGTTCTTTATGTCGGCTGTCCGGCGCTCGCCTTGGTTCTGTTGCGCGCTGACCCGGATTATGGCTTTTTTGCCATACTCTGGATCTTCCTGATCGTCTAGTCGGCTGACAGCCTGGCTTATTTCGCCGGGCGCGTCATCGGGGGCCCTAAACTCGCCCCCCTGATTTCCCCGAAAAAGACGTGGGCCGGACTGGGCGGCGCTGTGGCAGGAAGTGCACTGATCTCAATTATTTTCTCTTACGTATCCCAGATGGATGGCATGTGGGCTCTGGCATTTCTCGCCGGCGGCCTGGCCCTGGTGGAGCAGGCAGGCGATCTGTTCGAGTCATCTCTCAAGCGATTCCATGGAGTTAAGGACGCAGGTGGGCTCATCCCGGGCCATGGCGGGGTCATTGACCGGGTGGATGGGCTGATAGTCGTGGCCGTGGCGGCCGCCTTGATCGGAATTTTCCGCAGCGACGGGGCACATGCCGCGCGTGGATTGCTTCTCTGGTAACCATATTTTGCCGAAATGTTGACTTAAATACGGGCTTGTGTGGTTAATGAACCATGAATCACGCCGATGGCGCTGGCACGAGCCTTGCGAGAGGTGTGTCGGACACAGCAAGTTCAGGCACGAACGTCTGAATATGGTTCGGGGAGTTAGGACGGACGATGGATTTTCTGAACTTTGTGCACATGCCCTTTGGTTATCTTCTGCCATTTATCGCGGCGCTTACAATCATAGTTTTTATTCATGAGCTTGGCCACTTTCTGGTGGCGCGCTGGTGCGGCGTTGCGGTGGAAGTATTTTCCATCGGTTTTGGCCGTGAAATCTTCGGCTGGAATGACCGCCATGGCACCCGTTGGAAAGTCTGCTGGCTGCCGCTCGGTGGTTACGTCAAATTCGAGGGCGACGCGAACCCGACGAGCTTGCCGCAGGCCTCGCCGGAAGCCGGAACGATACGCACCGCCGGAAATTTCCACGGCAAACCCGTGTGGAAGCGCGCCGCTGTCGTGGCGGCCGGCCCCATTGCCAATTTCCTTCTGTCGATTGTGATTTTTGCCAGCGTGTTTGCCTTTGTCGGCATGCCGATGAATGAGCCTCGGGTTGGCACCGTGCAGCCGGGAAGCGCGGCAGAAAAGGCGGGAATCACGAGCGGCGATCTCATCGCGGCCATTGACGGTGTGAAAATCGAAACCTTTGGCGACATTGTGAAGTCAGTTTCATTTCGCGGCGGGGAACTTCTGAATGTGACGATTGACCGGAACGGGACCCCCATTGTCCTGAATATTGTCGTAGGCACAGTTGAGGAACCGGATGGATTTGGCGGAACTTCCCGGCGGGGGCTATTGGGAATTTCTCCGCCTAAGGAGACTGTCGCTACGCCATTGCGCCGCCTTTCGATAACCGATGCCGTTTCTCAGGGCACCAGTGAAACCTGGCGTATCGTATCGGTGACCTTTAAGTATCTGGGCAAGCTGGTGCGTGGTCAGGAAAATTCCAAGCAAATCGGCGGGCCCGTCTCAATTGCCAAAATGGCCGGTGATGCGGCATCCTCCGGGGTCATCCGATTCGCGATTTTTATCGCATTCTTGTCGACGAGCGTGGGGCTTATTAACCTGTTTCCAATCCCGATGTTGGATGGTGGCCACCTGGTTTATTACGCCATCGAAACGGTGTCGGGAAAACCCTTGGGAAAACAAGCCCAGGAATGGGGTTTTAGGGTGGGATTGTCGCTGGTTGCGATGCTGATGGCGTTCGGGTTCTGGAATGACCTGACCAGGGTATTTGCAATGATGGTCGGGGGTTGAGATTAGGGCTATCTTTTATTTGCAAAGCAGTTGAAAGACGTTAAAACCAGCGGCGGGCGATGGTGATTTGTGGGACGGCTTGATTTGGGGAAGATTGGTCTTTTGATGCGTATTAAGCTCTTCTGCCTGGCATTGCTGAGCCTGGTCATGATTCTCGCCCTGCCTGTGGTTTCGCCATCGGGCCTGGGAACGCAAGCCTATGCTGCGACCATCTCCCAGATAAGGGTTGAAGGCAATCAGCGGGTCGAGGCAGAAACCGTCCTTTCCTATCTGCAGTTTTCACGCGGCGATGAGTTTGACCCTGAAAAGATCGATGAGTCGATAAAGGTCCTGTTTCAGACGGGATTGTTTTCCGACGTTCAGATGTTCCTGCGTGGCGGCGTCCTGGTTATCAAGGTTCAGGAGAACCCGCTGATCAATCAGGTCAATTTCGAAGGCAACAGCGAGTTGGATGACAAGACGCTGGCCAAGGAGGTTGAAGTCCGGGAGCGCATGATCTTTACCAAGGCGCGGGTCCGCAGTGATACCCAGCGGGTTTTGGCGCTTTATCAGAAATCGGGCTATTACAACGTTCGCGTCGCTCCCAAGCTTATTCGGCTGCCGGAGAATCGCGTTAATCTGGTCTTTGAGGTTACCGAAGGTTCGGAGACCACCGTCAAGACGATCAGCTTTGAAGGCAACGAGGCCTTCAGTGACGGCGGTTTGCGCGACGTTATCGGCACCGCCGAGCACAGTTGGTGGAATTTCTTTCAGAGAAACGATACCTATGATCCTGATCGCCTGGAATACGACAAGGAACTCTTGCGCCGCCATTATCTGAGGCATGGCTATGCGGACTTCAATATCATTTCCGCCGATGCCCAGTTGTCCCCCGATGGTGACTATTTTGTAATTGCCTTCGTCATTGAGGAAGGCCCGCGCTATACCATCGCCGACGTTGCCGTTAATGTTGGCAATGCCAACCTCGATCCCGAAAGACTGAAAAAGGTCATCAAGACCGGTGTCGGAGATGATTACAATGCGGTCAAGGTCGACAAGACCGTGGAAAACCTTGCACTTGAAGCCAGCCGGCAGGGCTTTGTCTTTGCCAAGGTCGAGCCGAAGGTCGATCGCAACGTGGGCCAGGGATCCCTGAATATCAATTACAACATTGCGGAGGGCCGCCGCGCCTATGTTGAGCAGATCATCATTGAAGGCAACACCCGCACATTGGATGAGGTTATTCGCCGCGAGTTGCTCATCTACGAGGGCGATGCGTTCAACCGGACGCTGATTGAGCGTGCCCGCCGGCGCCTGACCTCACTTGATTTCTTCGACAAGATCGAGTTCCAGGAAGAAGAGGGCTCTGCCCCGGACAAGATTAATCTGATCGTGGTCGTTCAGGAAAAGTCTACTGGAAAGATCAGCTTCTCCGTTGGGTATTCAACGACTGAGCAGATCATCGGATCGGTTGAACTGAGCGAGCGCAACCTGCTTGGCCGCGGCCAGCAGATGAAATTGAACACGACTTTGAGCTTCAAGCGCCAGAACGTCGACTTCAGCTTCACAGAACCCTATTTTATGGGTATGCCTATTTCGGCTGGTATCGATCTTTTTGCCACAAAATCGGACAACAAGTCGACGTCTTCCTACCGGAGCACCAACATTGGTTTCGCTTTGCGAACTGGTTTCAAGCTCGACGAATATTCTTCCCTCGGCTTTAAATACACGCTGGCTTACCGTGATGTTGACGGCATCAACTATGCCAGCGCCTCGCCTGCGATTATCGCCCAGGAAGGTGCAACCATTAAATCATCCATTGGCGCGACTTACACTTGGGATGATCTCGACAATCCAGTCCGCCCGACCTTGGGGTTCAGGGGCCAGATCGACTCCGAAATTGCAGGTCTTGGTGGCGATGCCTATTTTGGCCGGCTGGAAGCGCATGGCTGGTTCTTCTATCCGCTTTATGAGGAATCGATTGTCCTGAAACTGGAAGGCAACGCGGGTCACATTGAAGCCTTTAATGGCACGGATGTTCCCCTGCAGGACCGCTTCTTCAAGGGCGCCGAAAGCTTCCGCGGCTTTGCTCAGTCCGGTGTAGGTCCACGGCAAAATGGCAATGATGATAGTACTGACTCGATTGGCGCCCAGAGCTATGCCATCGGTACGGCTGAATTGACCTTCCCCGTTGGCATGCCAGAGGCTTGGGGCATCGAGGGAGCGGCATTTACCGATTTCGGCACGGTATTTGGCACACCGGAAGATTCTGTTACGAAGGGAACTCCTCCCTGCAACTTTGCCCCGGGCGTAAAAGATTGCACCGTCTTCGATACCATGACGTTCCGCGCTTCCGTGGGTGCCGGCCTCATCTGGCAGTCGCCCTTCGGTCCGCTGCGTTTTGAACTGGCATATCCAATCTTGAAAGCCAAGTATGATCAGGCCGAATACTTCCGCTTCTCCATCG
>Ga0138256_10004412_pt1 | contig 14951 bp, 14 predicted proteins | sample KNB2016incub_MG_FD_105486 | JGI IMG/M metagenome (GOLD analysis project Ga0138256, IMG submission 105486) | Active sludge microbial communities from wastewater in Klosterneuburg, Austria - KNB2014incub_MG | ecosystem: Engineered > WWTP > Activated sludge > Unclassified | place: Austria... | reverse complement strand
TATTTTAAAAAGCTGAAAAAAATGAATTTGAAAAACCCTGTTTTAGTGGGATTTGGCGTCAAGGATAAAAAGACATTCCAGGCTGCCTGTAAATACACTAATGGAGCCATTATTGGCTCAGCCTATATTAATGCGTTGAAAAACAAGACGGATATTGCCCAAACCACTAAAGAATTCCTAAATACCATAGTGCCCTAATCCAATCTGCCCAAAACTCAGTAAATTGCAGCTCTTAAATTGAGCCGATGAAAAGAATTTTCCTTTTTGTTTTCTTATTACCTGCCATTGCTACTGCCCAGGTTACACAAAAGACCAAGCCTAAGCCAAAATCAAATACCAGGGCGGTTGTAAAGGCGCCGGTTGTTGAGGGTTTTGTTATCAATGGAGAAGTAACCGGTTTCCCCGAGGGGACTACAGTGGCATTGCTTAATGGATTGACAGGTGCACCTGAATCTGAAACCACTGTTAAAGCAAACAAATTTCAGTTCAAAGGGAAAATGGGAAACCCCGATTTTAAGATCATTCTCTTTAATAAACAACCTCCCTTTATCACCCTGTTTCTCGATAATAGTATTGTGAAAGTTACAGGCGAAAGGATAAACATTGATAAAGCAAAAGTAACCGGGTCACCATCGCATAATGACTTTGAACAATTCAATAATTCATTGGAACCTTACAAGTCGGTATTCACCAATCCTAATGTGTATGACTCTGCTGCAACAAGCAATGCCTTGCAGATACTGAAAGAGTTCATTACAAGCCATACCAATTCATATATAACACCGCTGGCAGTTATCCGCTACAACCAGGTGGCTGATGACCCTATCAAAACAGAGGAGATGTTTAACCTGCTGGCACCTCAATTGAAAGGATCCCCCATGGGCGTTTATATTACGCAGCAGATAGCTGAAGGAAAAAGTAATGGCGCCGGGACAACGCTGGCTGATTTTACACAGGCTGATACCTTAGGTAATCCTGTAAGCCTTTCTTCATTGCGTGGTAAATATGTACTGGTTGATTTTTGGGCAAGCTGGTGTGGCCCCTGCAGGCAGGAAAATCCAAACCTGGTTGCGGCATACAATAAATACAAATCAAAAAACTTCACCGTTCTTGGTGTTTCATTGGATAAGGCAAAGCAGGCCTGGGTGGATGCCATAAAAATGGATGGATTGGCATGGACACATGTAAGCGACCTCCAGGGTTGGGCCAATGCTGTCGCACAAAAATTCCAGATATACCAGATACCGGCTAATTTTTTACTCGATCCTGAAGGGAAAGTTGTTGGTAAAGACCTGAAAGGTGGTGCGTTGGAGAGGAAGCTGGCAAGGTTGCTGAAATAGTTTGTGGTTTTGGGTTTGTAGTTTTTTGTTACCGGCTTTATAACTTTATTCTGCATTGTTGCGTCGCACTCTTGTACTGTATACTTCTATTGAACTTTATTGTAACGTAGAGTGGTGGAATGGCGATCAAGCAACAATGGAAATTATTCTTCTGTAGGGATTTGTTTGTCTTTGCAATATTTATCAACCTCTGAATCGCTAGTAAAATAATCATCGCAGAATTCATCTAGCTCTTTTTCAGTTGATTTGTAATATCGCTCTTCTGCAGTCATTAATTTCTCTGTTTGTTCAATAAGTTTTTCAAATTCTTTATTCATTTTGCAAAGCTTATCTATTGTTTTGAAATCTAAATCATGATACTTTGCCTGAAACAAAATTTTACTTTGATAAGGATTTGCATTTAGTTCAATAATTCCTATGCCGAATGATTGATTAAGTCGTTCCATTTCTTCAGTTAAACTGTCGCTAAACTCAAATGCTACTAAATAACCATAATTTGCCCAACTTGAATTTGATACTGCTTGAAAAAAAGCTTTCTTTAATTCACTGTCGCTATTTATCTCTTTTTTTAATTCGTAAGAGCTTATTTTAAATGTGTCTAATCGATTTATTGCTTTTTGAAAATTTTGACTTGCCTTTGTCTGTAAGTTAAGAAAACGAATTCCAGCCATATCAGGGTGGGTCCAAATTTGATTACTGTCGTTACTTGATTTTGATTGTTCGTGAAAAATTGTTTTTGAGTAGATTCCAGTATTTTTAAGATAACTGCTCAACAATTTATGTAAATCTCTTTCTTCATAAGATTTTGATTTGCCGGTTTTTTTAGCTGTAATTGTGGCTGTTTCTGTTACTCTAGTTAAAACATCAATACCTATGCTTTGTTCATTTTTTGTTAAGTAGTATGCATAAGATCCACCTTCTTGTTTGATGCGTTTTACTCTTGTATCACCAAGCCTGATAAAGTCCCCAAGTAACGCAGAAATTGTTGCCGGAGGTGTTTTAGCGGCACCAAAGTCATAATATTTGTTTTCAATAATATGGCTACAAACTTCCGAATAGTTTGTGAGTCCCTTTATGTCATCCAAACTTTTTAGAATAGCCTCTTTAATTGTCATTGTTTACTTATTTTTTTAAATTAAAGTCAGGGTATACTTTTAAATATTATATAAATATACATTACTCATTTTAACTGCCTCTTATACAACTGCACAGTATTTTCTAACCCCAGATAAATGGCATCGCATATCAATGCATGGCCAATGGATACTTCCAACAGGCCGGGGACATTTTCGGCAAAGTATTTCAAATTATTTAGGTCAAGGTCGTGACCGGCATTAATGCCCAGACCCAATTCGTTGGCTTTAATGGCTGCTGCTATGTAAGGTTTAATTCCTAATTCCCCATTCCTGATTCCGAATTCCCTGGCATACGATTCGGTATACAATTCTATCCTGTCAGTTCCGGTGGCTTTTGCACCCTCAACCATTTCAATCAGGGGGTCAACAAAAATAGAAACACGTATGCCTGCATTTTTAAAAACGGCGATCATGTCTTTTAAATAGGCGGCATGTTCAATCGTATTCCATCCATGATTGGATGTGAGTTGCCCAATAGCATCGGGTACTAAGGTAACCTGAGTAGGCTTGTTGGCTAAAACCAGGTCAACAAAACTTTGTTCGGTACAATTCCCTTCAATATTGAATTCGGTAGTTACAATTTTTTTAAGATCGTATACATCCGCATAACGAATATGCCTTTCATCAGGCCTGGGGTGTACGGTAATTCCATCGGCGCCAAAGCGCTCAATATCTTTAGCCGATTTAATTAAATCGGGATTATTGTTGCCACGGCTGTTTCGCAGGGTGGCCAGTTTGTTGATATTAACTGAGAGTTTTGTCAAGATTAATATGCTTCTGTTTTTATCAAAGTTACCCCATGCGCTGCAACCTTAGTGGCAAACATGTCGGGGAACCTTCCAATATCTTTTTGACGCCAGAGGTCTCTTACTTTTTGCTTGGTGCTCATGTTGAAACTGCTCCAGTAAAACCTAACCACATCAGCTTTATCAGAGGTATTAAATATACCAATGGCTTTTGACCCGTCTTCCAGGTCTTTCATCCAAATCTGGTAAGTATCTGTTCTGAATACTTGTTGAGCCTGCTGGCCAACCGGGTCCTGGTCAACAGCAATCACTTCATCATTAGTTAGCAAATTAAGGGTGAAGTCATCCAGTTTGCTCAGGTCGCAACCAATTAATAAAGGAGCGCTTAACAGGCACCATAAACTTACATGAGTATATTGTTCATCAGGTGTTAACCTGGTAGGGTGCAGGTTATCGCTCCATCCAACCTGCCCAACGATCATCATGTCTGGGTCGTTCCACCTGCCCGGTGTTGCATAAGCATATTGACTGGTTTGACTGAAGCCGATACTACTGAGGCTTTCCCAGGTGTCTTCAATATCGCCGGTTGTGCGCCAGCAATTACCATTTACCGAAGCGCCCCATTTCCATACATCCTTCATACCGTATTGACAAAGGCTGTACACAATATCACGCTTTTGCTTTTCCAAAGCATTTTGCATTATTATGTACGGTTTTTTATAAGACTCAAGTGAGCTGTCTTTTTTATCATGGATATCTCCATAGCTGCACCAGTCATATTTTAAATAATCAACTCCCCAACTGGCATAAGTACTTGCATCCTGTTCTTCGTGTCGATAACTGCCCAGGTAATTGCCACATGTTTTTGGGCCTGGGGAGGAATAGATGCCGAATTTTAATCCATTATTGTGTAACCAGTCTCCCAGCTTTTTCATGTCGGGGAATTTCTTATTGGCAACAATTTCCCCTTTATCATTTCTGGAAGATTCTTCCCAGCCGTCATCAATATTCATAAATGTCCATCCATGATCTATCAGCCCTTTATCCATCATGGCCTTTGCCGATGCTTTTAATTTTTCATCACTTACACTCAGGCCCCAGCAGTTCCAGCTATTCCAGCCCATAGGAGGGGTGAGGGCCAGCAGGTCGCCACACTTTACAGTAAACGCTCTCCTGGTAGTTCCAACAGAGTTCTTAACTATAAAAGTCATTTTAAGATCTCCTTTGTTTTTTAAACTGCCTGTAATAACCCCGGTTGTGGAATTTACTTTTAAGCCTTCGGGTAAATTCTCTACACTGTATTGCAGGGGCTTTTTGCCTGTTGCCGGAATTTTAAAAAGAAAGGGTGAGTTAGGCCGAACACCAAATACTTTTGCCCCGTTTATTTTTGGTGTGGCTGCCGGTAATGGAGTTAAGATATAAGGGATGCTCTCTGTAAGTTCCACTGATTTATGCGTATTGCTTTCTGTAAATTGATAAGCAATAGTATTTACCCCGGTAAGTGTAACAGGGATCGTAAGATCAAACCTGCCTTTTGGGTTCAGGTTTACAACAACAGAATCAGTGACCTTGTTGTCCGTTTCTATATCACTTATACTATATCTTAACACACCACTGACTTTTTGATTGTTTATGTTATTGAGCGAAATATTTTTCCTGGCTTTTGTATTGGAGATAAACTGAACGGAAGATTTGTTGTTGATCACAACACCATCTACTAGATCTATCATATTCACATAAGGTACATTTCCAAATATGCCCCCAGCGCCACCTCCATCATAAACTCTTACCGAAAGGATGTTTTCTCCACCCCAGTTAAAGAATGGGCTGTTGGCATCCAGGTGGAATTCCAGTGTTTTGCTCCAGGTGGTTATGTATCCTTCTTTATCTTCCGGGAAGGAGCCTGACTTGCCTATTTTTGTTCCATTCATGAACACTTCGCACACATCATCAACCTTGCCTAAGAAAATACGAAGTGAATCTTTCCAAAGTGAATTTGTTCTTAATTGCTTTGGAACAAAAAGATGAAACCGGTACCAGGCATAACCATCATAATTGCTCACACCCTGAAACTCCCATTGTGTGTTGGAACTTATCTCTCTCCAGGCATCGTCATTGGTGGAGGGGAAACTGTATTCAATCTTATCACCTGTCATAAATTTTGCCCTGGGTAGCTCTACTCTTTGTGCCATAGAAGGCAGGGAAAGCAAAAAGGAAATAATAATCGCTGTTGATCTCATCATTTTCAATTTGAACAAATGTAGTTAATGTTTGATTCTTTTTTGCGATGGGGTGTATGATCATGCTGACCGTATCGCCGGCAAAATTGAGGTTACAAAAAGCCCCGGATCATGAATGACTCAGGGCTGTTCGTATTTATTCACCTTTAAAAAGAGGTTTATTAAAGCAGTTAGTTTGGGCCTTGTATGCTAAAAGTACAACTTTTAGCTAAACCGGCAATTTTTTAGATGGGAACAAATATGTTAATGATTGATTTGTATTTCCCGGTAAAATGTCTACATTGTCTGGTGCTCCCACTCATTGACTCCACAGGCTGGTTTAAATCTTTTATTAACAATCAAAACTTACAAGTATGAAACGGATCATTTCAATTGTTTTTATTTCGGCCCTGTTATTTGCCTGCAACAATGAGAAGAAGGATGAGACGGCAGCAACTGCATCAGAGGTAAAGTCTGATAAAGCATCTGCACCCGTGGAACTTATCATGGACAGTAACTTTGTAAATGCCACTAAAGCCACCATGGCTGCCTTTGAAAACAAGGATATCAATGGCTATACTGCCAATATGGATGATAATATAAGATTTTTGTGGAGTGGTGGAGACAGCCTTGTAGGTAAGAAGGCTGTTACAGATTATTACACAGGCAGGTTCGGTATCATTGACAGCATTAAATTCTCTAACCCCATCTTTTTGCCTGTTATGGCCAACGTAAGCCCCAATGGCGGTGCAACTGCTGCCGGCAAGTGGATGCTTAACTGGTACCAGGTGAGTGTGAAATACAAAAATGGAAAACGAATTGGTTTCTGGGTTCATAATGCACAACATTATAATGATGCCGGAAAAGTAGACCAGATAGCACAATATATAGACAGGCACCCGATAATGGAAGCTACCAAGGGCCTTGTGAAATAAGTAAAAGAGACTTTAAAGGGAAGTAAAGCAAAAGCCCATCCGATATTTTTTGGATGGGCTTTTTATTCCAATCATCTTTTCCCGAAAGCTTTGGGGGATCAGAATCAATACCTGTAATGTTCTGGTTTGAATGGGCCTTCTTTTTCAATTCCCAGGTAATCGGATTGTGCAGGAGTAAGTTCGTCCAGCACTACACCGATTTTTGCCAGATGCAAACGGGCAACTTTTTCATCCAGTACTTTTGGCAATACATAAACTTTGTTTTCGTATTTATCGCCTTTGGTCCACAATTCAATTTGTGCCAATGTCTGGTTGCTGAAAGAATTACTCATTACAAAACTTGGATGGCCTGTTGCACAGCCTAAATTCACCAGGCGGCCTTCAGCAAGAATGATAACGTCTTTACCTTCGATGGTGTACATATCAACCTGTGGCTTGATGGTATTTTTTGTTTTACCATAATTTGCATTCAGCCAGGCCATATCAATTTCAATATCAAAGTGGCCGATGTTACAAACGATAGCTTTGTCCTTCATCACCCTGAAATGTTTTTCAGTGATGAGGTCACGGCAGCCGCTGGCAGTAACAATAATGTCTGCTTCTTTAACCGCATCGATCATTTTCTTCACTTCAAAGCCATCCATTGCTGCCTGCAAAGCACAGATAGGATCAATTTCAGTAACAATAACACGGCAGCCTGCACCTTTCAGTGAAGCTGCAGAACCTTTACCCACATCACCATAACTTCCTACTACAGCAACTTTACCAGCCATCATCACATCAGTGGCACGGCGTATAGCATCTACCAGGCTTTCTTTGCAGCCGTATTTGTTATCGAATTTAGATTTAGTAACAGAATCATTTACGTTAAAAGCCGGAACAGGTAAAGTTCCTTTCTGCATTCTTTCATATAAGCGGTGTACACCGGTTGTTGTTTCTTCACTTAACCCTTTTACATGCTGGATCAGTTCAGGATAAGTGTCGAAAACCATATTGGTCAGGTCGCCACCGTCATCCAATATCATATTTAAAGGGCGGTCAGCAGCGCCAAAGAATAATGTTTGTTCAATACACCAGTCAGCTTCCTGCTGTGTTTGTCCTTTCCATGCAAATACGCCAATACCTGCAGCGGCAATGGCAGCAGCAGCCTGGTCCTGTGTAGAGAATATATTGCATGAACTCCATTTAACTTCTGCACCAAGTGCAACTAAGGTTTCAATTAATACAGCAGTTTGAATGGTCATGTGCAGGCAACCTGCAATTCTTGCACCTTTTAATGGTTGAGATGGTCCGAATTCTTCACGGATAGCCATTAAGCCCGGCATTTCTGCTTCGGCCAGTTTAATTTCTTTACGGCCCCATTCAGCGAGGCTCATATCTGCAACCTTATGTTTAAGGTTGAAGTCAATGGAGGTTTTTGATAAAGTAGACATTTGATATTTTGTTTTAGGATACAAAAATAGGCTTACAGAATAATATTCTATAGTTTTATATAAATTTGGGGAAATATCACGTTATCCTGTTAATAACAGGATAAAACACTTTTTTACTATGGCAAAAGCGGCTCAAACAGAAAAAACAGCTACTGGCATGATTGCACTGGATGCCAAAGATATTTCTATACTGAACCTATTGCAGCAAAATGCAAGAATGACGGTAAAGGAAATTGCTGATAAGATACACCTGAGCACCACACCTGTTCATGAACGCATCAAACGTATGGAAGCTAACGGCGTGATAAAACAGTATGCCACGCTGGTGGATCATACCAAAGTAAAAAAAGGATTGATCGCCATTTGTTATGTATCTCTGAAAGAGCATAGTAAAACAGCAGGCACCAAATTTATAAAAGCCATCTTACAAATGCCTGAAGTGGTGGAGTGCTTTACGATTTCCGGGGAATTTGATTTTATGCTGAAGGTAATGTGTGAAGATATGAATGCATACCACGACTTTCATGTGAACAAACTAAGTAATATTGAAAACATGGGGCATGTGCAAAGTGTGTTTGTGATGGGAGTAATAAAACAAACCCATCAGCTCATTTATGAGTAAATATGCAAGGAGAGGCTCATTACATAGTCATTCATAAAAAAGCCGTTACCAATATTGATATCTTCTTCCCTCAGGACCTTGAAACCTATTTTGCTGTAAAAATCCATTGCCTTATTCTGGCGGTTCACATTTAATTCCAGGCTTGTGGCATCATGGGTACTGATATCATTGATGATAAAACCTATCAGTAGTTTGCCAATTCCTTTTCCCTGTTGATCGGGGGCAATATATATTTTATGAAGGCGGTAGGTATGGGGCTCCCCGGCAGATTTTACAGCGTAAGAGGCAAAACCAACAGCCTTACCTTTTTCTTTTGCAATAATAAACTGGTGGCCATCCTGCATTTGCTTTTTTAAAGAAGGTTCACTGTAAAAAAGATCAAGCATATACTTCATCTGGTCTGGCGAAATAATGGAAGAATACGCGGCCTTCCAGGCTTTTTCAGCCAGGTCCTGTATCACCGGGATACTCTCTATATCAACTTTACTTACAGGGATCATTTTTACTATTTGATTTTTATTTTAAGGTCGGGTGCAAACATCAGCCTGCCCTGGGCATCTTTAGCTATGATATCGAAAAAAAACAACTCTTCACCAGGCCTCAGTTGCTCAATTATATTTTTTTTCCAGAGCTCCGGGAGGGGAGTTTGCCTGAACAGGTTAGCAACACTACTGGTTGTTGGTGTTACTTTGCCCGTTTCTTCATTTTCTGTAACGGCCCGTCTTGTATATATCAACTGGTAAGATGAAATAGAATAAACCGCTTTTTTATCATCAGTGATGGATAATGGCAGGTTAACCAATTGCCTTGCTTCTTCCACGGCAACAACAACCGAATCGGAACGGATACCAAGTGAAGAAGTAAGTTTTGGCGGCTTGAATTTCTGCATGGTGGCAGGTTTCGCAGGGTTTTGCTTTGGCTTTTGTGCAACAGCAGTAGTGTGTGTTGCTAAAAAGCAAACCAACAGTAAAAGCCTTGCGAATTGTACCATGATCTCTGTTTTGATAAGACTAGAACGTATTTTTACTGCAAATAGTATGCAGTTTTACTTTAACTGATTGTTGACAGGCTTTCCTCTATAGTTTTTATACGGGCCAGGGCATCAGCTTTCTTTTTTTGCTCCAGGGCCAATACTTCGGGTTTGGCGTTTTGTACAAAGCGCTCATTGCTAAGCTTTTTTTCTACCGAGGCGAGGAACCCTTTCTGGTGTTCGAGGTCTTTTAAAAGATCATCCTTAAGTGTTGTGGTATCCAGTTCCTTTTCTGTCTTTATATAGAATTTATCCTTTTCCACAGCTACCACAATTGTATTTGCAATAGCTTCCCCGGTAAAGGAAATTTCATCCGCATTTACCTGTTTGCTTAAAATGCTTTCAATAGAACTGTAACTTTCTTTTGTTTTTGTTTCGATGAAGAGCTTAATGGTCTCTTTTGGCTTAACCTGGTTCTTATTTCTTCCGTCACGTATTGTTGAAATAACCTGTTTCAATAATTCTCCTTGCGATAGGATTTGTTGATTGGCTGCTTTAACCTCTTGGGATTGCTTTACACAAAGATCTTTTTCCTGTTCTCTCAGTAAATGATAAATCTCTTCAGTTACAAACGGCATATAAGGATGCAACAACTGCATCAACTCTTCAAAATAAGTTACAGTCTTATTATAGACACCGGCATTAATCGGTTGATCAAAACCAGGCTTCACCCATTCCAGGTACCAACTACAGAAATCATCCCATATTAAAGAGTAGATCGTTTTTAAAGCCTCACTTAAACGGAATTGCTTCATCAGTTCGTTCACTTGTGCCTTTACCTGGTTCAACCGGTTCTCAAACCAGTCAATCGCAAAATTGCTTCCTGCTAATTGCCCATTGTCAATTGTCAATTGCCTTCCTTCCCACATCTTCACCAACTTCAATGCATTCCATATTTTGTTATTGAAATTCCTTCCCTGCTCTAAACTATTTTCATCAAACATCAGGTCATTTCCAGCCGGGGAAGAAACCATGATACCAAACCTAACAGCATCTGCACCGTACCGGTCAATCAGGTCGAGCAGATCGGGACTATTGCCCAAACTCTTACTCATCTTCCTGCCCAGTTTATCCCTTACCATGCCGGTAAAGTAAACATCTCTAAAAGGGATCTGTTTTTCATATTCCATCCCGGCCATCACCATACGTGCCACCCAAAAGAAAATAATATCCTGCCCGGTTACCAACACAGAACCCGGATAATAATATTTAGCTTCTTCATTTCCCGGTTCTGTAATTCCTTTAAAAACTTCCATGGGCCAAAGCCATGAAGAGAACCAGGTGTCCAGCACATCAGCATCCTGCTGTATTTCTTCAATTTTGATTTTTGAATTTTGCTTTTTGAATTGTTCAGCTGCTTCCTCTTTAGTTTCTGCAACTATCATCCTTCCTTCTGCATCATACCATGCCGGTATCTGTTGTCCCCACCAAAGCTGGCGGCTGATGCACCAATCCTTAACATTCTCCAGCCAGTATTTATATGTACCTAAAAATTTATCGCCGGGATGAATTTTAATATCACCGTCCATAACTGCTTTTAAAGCAGGGATAGCAAGCTCTTTCATTTTTACAAACCACTGTGTACTTATTCTTGGTTCAACAACAACTCCCGTACGCTGACTATAACCCATTCTTGTTGCGTATTCTTCTTCCTTAGTAAGGAAACCTTTTTCTTCAAGTTCTTTAATGATCTTTTTTCTTGCCGTAAACCTGTCTTCACCAATATAAATTTGTGCAACTGCACTCATCGTTCCGTCTTCATTAATGGTATCAACAACTTCCAGGTTATGTTTTAATCCTAAATTATAATCGTTGATATCATGTGCCGGTGTAACTTTTAAAGCGCCTGTTCCAAATGCAGGGTCAACATAGTCATCAAAAATGATGGGGATGCGGCGATTAATTAATGGAACAAATGCAAAGGCACCTTTTAAATGAGCGTAGCGTTCGTCATTTGGATTTACACAAATGGCGGTATCACCCATTATGGTTTCGGGGCGTTGTGTGGCAATGCTGATGTACTCTTCTTTTGCAGTATCTAATTTGTAACGCAGGTGATAAAGCCTGCCTGTTAGTTCTTTATACTCTACCTCTTCATCGCTCAATGCAGTTTTTGCAGCAGGATCCCAGTTTATCATCCTGGCTCCACGATAGATAAGCCCTTTATTGTACAGATCAATGAATACTTTTATTACCGCTTTGTAATAATGATGGTCCATGGTGAAGGTTGTCCTGTTCCAATCCACGCTGCAGCCCAGCCTTTCTATCTGGTTGTAGATGATACCTCCGTATTTATCCTTCCATTCAAAGGCGTATTTTAAAAATTCCTCTCTCGATAAATTATTTTTATCAATACCCTTTTCTTTCAGCATGGCCACTACTTTAGCTTCGGTTGCAATAGAGGCATGGTCGCTGCCGGGTACCCAGCAGGCATTAAAGCCGCTCATACGTGCCTTGCGTACAAGGATATCCTGCACGGTTTCGTTCAGGGTATGGCCCATATGGAGTACCCCGGTCACGTTAGGGGGGGGTATCACAACGGTAAAAGCAGGGCGGTCATCGGGTTTACTGTTAAAATACCCCTTACTCAGCCAGTGTGCATACCATTTTTCCTCTACGGCCCTGGGCTCAAAATTCTTAGTCAGCTCCATAATTCAAGATTCTTGTTCTAAAGGGGGCAAAAATACAAAAAAGGAAGAAGGATTGGAGGTATAGGCTATACCTGCCGGTCTATATGCAATACTTTTTAACCGAAGGGAAACAATTACGGTTTTAAATCATTTTTTATTTCTCAAAAATGCAGCCCTTTATCACGAAAAAAAATTGCAATATTGCAATGAGTTTTTTGCAAAAAATAAAAAATTAATTTTCTACGGTGAATTTTTTTCCGCTACTTACTTTTTCAATACCTGCATTAGTGATGCAGATAACAAGCGTATCTTCCTGGCTGGTAATAACCAATCCTTCGTCTTCTAATAATTTCAGGTGCTGAAGTATAACACTCCAATCCTGGAACTGACGAAGAATGATTTCTCTGGGACGACACTTGTACGTTTCCGGTTGCGGATCATCTTTGGTAATACTGAAAATTGTTTGCAGGGTTTTGTAGTAGGCTTCCATGCGATAAATATATTTAATAATGTTGGATATAAACAAAAAAAATATTAACAGGTTTTAATTTGGGATAAGCATAATTTATTTTTCTTTGTTGAAGATTACGATAACCCTTGCCACGCTTTACTTTCAGGATATTTTAACCGGCTTTAAATATTGTGGATAAAAATTTTTTCAGGGAAAACCAATCGGTGAAACCGGCAAACTCTACTGATACAGGTGCCGGTAAAAAAAATAAATTACGCTGAAAAAACTATACTATATTTTCAGGCGTACACATTTGTTAATGGTAAACAGTGATATAAATATCGGCGCCAGGTATTTTTTGGTTTGACTTTTTTTGAAAATAAAACATTCTCCCTTTTCACTGATACTGCGTTTGTAAAAATTCTGAAATACTTTTTACAATGTTTTATGAGTTAAAAACCAACACCTGCCTGAAGAAATTATTTTTATTGAAATGAATCTTATTAAAAAAAAATGATTTGTTTTTATAGATCAGTCATCAGTGAATGTTATAATTACCGGAACATGATCGCTGTATCTTATCCATGAATCATAATCGCCAATTTCTACCGACTGAATTTTACAGGCAAGATCAGCAGATACAAAACAATAATCCAGGTGATACGGTTTGTCCTTGTGCCTGTACAAGTAATATGTCGGCTGTTCTTCTTTTCCATGTTGCTGCCCATGGTGGGTGTGGTAGCAACTGGAGATACCTTTCTTTTTAAGCCGGTCCACCACATGGGTATGATTTCCAACCCTGTATTTTCTATCCCAAATGGTATTGCTGTTAAAATCACCAATGAGGATGGTGTTTTTACGGAATAACTGCCTGTTATAGTGCTGAATAGCCTTCCAAACCTGTTCCACGTACTGCCCGTCAGGATCGGTTGGGTTATTGGCCCAAATGGCAAATAAATTGAACTTTTGGCCATTGCCTGTTACTGAAATTGGGATGATTATTTTCAAATCCGGATTATGATTCCTGATGCGCTTAAACCTAAACCCGCTGTATGAAAAAATGCCCAGGCCTTTATGCCTGTTCTCACCAAACCAAAGCATATCGGCAGGCTTTGGTATAGCATCACTGTATTTTAGATTTTCGGGGCTTTCACATTCCGGAACAATTAAAATGTCGGGCTTATATGCCAGGATATGCCCTGCTTTTTTCCGGAAAGCCATATTGCAGTTCCAGGTTATTATTTTCACAGTGATAGTTTATTGCCGCTCCAATAACTTCTTTTTTTGTGCCTCGTATTCTTCTTTGGTCAATGCGCCTGCCTTATACAGGTCGAATAGTTTTTTTATCTCATCAGCCACCAGCAGTTTTTTAATATCGGCAGGTGTATCTTGTTTTTTTGTATCGTTTGCCACAGTTTGCTTTTTCGTTTCCACAGCTACCGTTTGTAGCTGTCTATTTCTGAATCCTTCAGGCACCGTTAGTTCACCGGGTTGCCCGGCAAGGCTTGCTGCCGCCTTTTCAAAATCCAGGAAAATGTCTGTCTCTGCCTGTTTGCCATCTTTATAAGTTACCGTTCCGGTAACTCTGATGCTGTAATTATCGCTCCCTGAATTTTTGAAGTTCCTTAATTTACTAACTAGAATGGTGCTGTTTTCTAAAATATAAGTATCGTTCCTGCCCAGGCCCGGATGAAATTTTACAAACCTGAAATAACCTGCATCTGATGTGCCCCTGGCAAGATGTAATAGCTGCCCTTTGTAAATTTTATACCCGCCTGAAGTGTATAAAGTGTCATTTTCAAACCGGGGTTCGGTTTGCTGGGCTGATGATAGCAGCGGAGAAAGCAGCAGTATGATTAATGATCTCTTCATGGCAGGTTACCAGTTGGTCTTAAATAAAGAAACGAAATTTTATTTAGAACAGGAAGCATTTTTATTGTCACAAATCTGCCAATGAACAGGTTACTTTACTGTATATCTGTGTCAGAGTCCCTGCTGGAAGAAAAAATTATGGCCTGTTTCTCACGGCGTAAATGTATTTCGGGCATTCCGCAGGGAATAACTTAAATTTACAGGCTGGCGATTTTCATTTCCTTTATTTCCTGTACATATTTCTCCGGCTCAGGGCTCATGCATTCAGAATAATTAAATTAAGAACAGCTTTATGACTATTAATTTGTACATCGTCCGGCATGGAAAAGTGAATACGGATGAAAAGAACAGGCCGGATTACCTGCATTTATCCAGTGAGGGCATTGCCTTTGCCGGATTTCTGGATAAACACTTTAAAGACGTTTATTTTGACCAGATCTATTACCAGTCAGTTGATGTTAAAACGTCTGACACATATAATCTTTGCAGGAATACCATACGTGGAATGAAAGGTATAAAAACAGAATTTGACAAAAC
>Ga0138256_10004411_pt1 | contig 14958 bp, 11 predicted proteins | sample KNB2016incub_MG_FD_105486 | JGI IMG/M metagenome (GOLD analysis project Ga0138256, IMG submission 105486) | Active sludge microbial communities from wastewater in Klosterneuburg, Austria - KNB2014incub_MG | ecosystem: Engineered > WWTP > Activated sludge > Unclassified | place: Austria... | reverse complement strand
CCGCCTATACACGTGCTATGAAAGCTTACGAAGAATTGGCCAAAGGAGTGCCCTTTGGAAAAGTAGTCATGGACAATTCTGACGATCGATCAAATCTCAATTATAGTGGTGACCTGGGATATGTATCAGCTATGTTGCCGGAAGGATTTTACAACATTGAAAACACGATTTATGCTTTGAAAATCGGGGAGTTTTCTAAACCAGTCAGATCCAGTGCAGGCTACCATATCCTTAGGGTCGATGATATCAGACCTGCGCGCAGGGAAATAGAAATAGCTCAAATTCTTATCAAAAATCCTGCTGATCCTGGAAGTAAAGACAAAGCTATGCAGGTTTACCAACAATTGAAAAACGGAGGCGATTTCAAGCAGTTGGTCGGCACCTACTCCGAAGATGCCAACAGCAAAGCCAGGGATGGTTACATAGGCTTTATTGGGATCAATCAATTTGACAAAACATTTGAAGACGAAGTCTTTTCACTTAAGATAGATGGCGATATTTCAAAACCTATCGAAACGCGACTTGGATGGCATATCATCAAAAGAATAAGCCAGAAAGAAGAAGAACCATACGCTATAGCAAAAGAAAAAATCAAAGTTTTACTCGAGTCTGACAGCAGATACCAATATGCCAGAAGCAGAGTAATAGATCGTATCAAAAGCAATAATCATTTTCAGGTCAACGATCAAAACCTCAAGAACTTTACAGATGCATTGCCGACAGATGTAGCCTCATTTAGCTGGGAGGTATCCCCTGAATTGCCAGACTTAGAATTATTCAGATTAGGAAATACCTCCTACACCTCTAAACCATTTGCCCAATATCTTAAAAGCAATACGCAGGAGAGACTTCAATATCCCAACGGCACACCTGGGAGTGTCATTGTCCCGGCGATATTCAAATCTTATATCAACGACAAGGTCATTGAATTTGAGCAAGGCAATTTGTCAAAAAGTTACCCTGAATTCAGAAATCTGATGCGTGAGTATGAAGAAGGAATTTTATTATTTGAGATCACCAGGCAGTCAGTATGGGATAGAGCTTCAAGTGATTCGGTTGGTCTAAAGGCCTTTTACAATAAAAACAAAAGTGCTTATATGTGGAATGAGCGGGCCATGGTCAATGAGTACACCGTCAAATCCACTGACGAGGCATTGGTAAAGACCATTTATGCATATTCAGGCAAAAAATCCCAGGAAAAATTGATTAAAAAATTTAATAAAAAACAAACTTTAGTGACATTTGAAAAAGATTATCTCGAGAAAGAATCAGAGGAGATGAAATCACTTTCCTGGACAGCCAACTTCCTGACACCATTCAATATCGATAAAGAAAAAGGCATTACTACCTGGAAAAAAGTGGAGAAGATACTCCCCCCAAGTCAAAAAACACTCGAAGAAGCCAGAGGTTATGTCATAGCCGACTATCAGGATTATCTGGAGAAAGAATGGGTCGCACAATTACAAAAAGAATATAAAGTAGTAGTCAATCAGGAAGTATTCGACAGTTTGATTAAAAAATAAACTGAACTTTGAGCTACCTAAACTCACTTTTACTTTTCATGATCCTGATCCAAGGTTGTAATTTGCTTGATAATAAGAATAAACCAGTGGACAAACTCATCGCGACTGTTTATGACAAAAAATTACACCTCAGTGATATGGCAGGAATGTTTCCTCTAAACGCCAATCACGATGACAGCCTGCAATTGATAGGCTCTTTTGCTACAAGGTGGACTAAGGAGCAAGTTTTTTTAACGGAAGCAGAAAAACATATTCCCCAGGATTTGGAAATTGAAGAATTGCTCAAAAAATACAGTGAATCACTTATCAGCCTTAATTTTCAAAAATTGTTGACCGAGCAAAACCTGGATTCTTTAGTCTCTGAAGAAGAATTAAGGGATTTTTATGAAAAAAACAAAGACCAGTATCAACTTGAGACTTCGATCATACGTTGTTACTTTGTAAAAATCCCGGATGATATCAAGGAACTGCGTAATGTCAGAGAATGGTGGGACGGAATAAATGATGATGCCAATCGTAAAAAACTAGCCCGTATGAGCGAGAAATACGACGGTATCTTTCACCTGGAAGATAGTGTCTGGCATAATCTTGAGGATATTGAAAGTCTTTTTCCCGCGAACCGAATCAGTACAAGAAACTGGACTACTGGGGAAAGCCTTAGTTTTAGTGATAAACAGTATACCTATTTTTTTCAGGTATTAGAATTAGTCTCGAAACAAGATGCAGCACCGATGTCTTATGTGGCACCCAAAGCGAGGCGCATTATCCTCAACCAAAGAAAAAACAAACTTGTCGAAGATTTTAAAACCAAATTATACGAAACCGAAATCAGAAAAAACAATGTCACTTTTCAATATAAATAATATGGCCGCACTCAAGTCTTTCCTTCTATCGGGCATCATCCTTTTATTTGCCTGGACAAATGCTGTCAGCCAAAGACAAATCATAGATAAAGTGATCTGTGAAGTGGGTAATGAAGTAATCTTACTCTCGGACCTGGCTGAACAGATCAAACTTATAGAATCTCGCCAGGGACCTGTGAGACCCGAAGAAAAGTGTTTTATGCTTGAGAATATGATGGTTTCAAAATTATTGGTTCACCAGGCCTTTGTGGATAGTGTAGTTGTCACAGATGAAGAAGTAAACAGTCAATTAGAAGCCAGGATAGAACGCATTCTTGAATCTATGGGCAATGATGTCACCCAGTTTGAAGCCTACTACGGTAAATCTATCAACGAAGTAAGAGAAGAATTTCGTACTGACCTGGAAAATCAACTCATCGCTGAAAAAATGCGTACTAAACTAATGGAAGATATCCTCATAACGCCTACAGAAGTCAAAGAATTTTACAATAAAATCCCAAGTGATAGTTTGCCTTACCTGAGCAGTGAGGTAGAAGTATCTGAGATCGTGGTAAAACCTGTGGCAAATGATTCATCCAAAGCCCGATCCAGGGCTAAAATGGAAAAGATACTAGTAAGACTGCAAGCAGGTGAGCAATTCACTGATTTGGCTTCTACGTTCTCTGATGACCCGGGTTCTGCTAGAAATGGCGGAGATCTTGGTTGGGCCAAACGAGGCACCTTCGTACCAGAATTTGAGGCTGCAGCATACAATCTCGAGCCATCACAGATTTCTCCAATCCTTGAGACTGAATTTGGCTTTCATATCATTCAGCTACTCGAATTGCGAGGAAATACCATTCATGCAAGGCATATACTGATCAAACCTGAGATCGAACAGCAAGACCTTGACTTGGCCAAAAACAAATTGATCAGAGTCAAAAACATGATTGAGAAAGATTCCATCACTTTATCCCAGGCAGTAAAACAATTTGGAGATAAAAAAGAGCAGAGTTATAACAATGACGGAAGAATCACCAATCCCAAGACAGGCGATACCTTCTTTGAAATTAAAGACCTGGAGCCCGAAGTTTATTTTACCCTCGATACGGTCAAGGTGAAAGGTATATCCAATCCAGTAGAATTAATCACTCCTACTGGTGAAAAATATTATAAAATCTTATATCTCAATACCAGGACCGATCCTCATCAAGCTAATTTAAAACAGGACTATTCAAAATTCCAGGCATTAGCCAAAGAAGGCAAAAAGAACGAAGTGCTCACCACCTGGCTCGAGAGCCATATCCAGGATACTTACGTAAGAGTTGATCCTCTGTTTTTATCCTGCCCTAATGTTTCACAGTGGATAAAAAAAGATAAATAAGGGTTAGATTTTTATAATCATAATTGAAGAGCTGAGAGTCGTAATCCTATTTTCGTTTTCCTCAAGGTCACAGTCCAGGTCTGGTATTCTTTATATTTTAGCTGCATGATACCTCTGGCAGAACGAATGCGACCACAAAACCTGGATGATTTTGCAGGACAAGCACATCTGATGGCCCAGGGGGCAGTCCTTAGAAAGCTGATAGAATCTGGTAATACACCCTCTATGATTTTATGGGGACCGCCCGGATCCGGCAAAACCACATTAGGTAGATTGATCGCCGCTCTTCAAAAACGATCTTTCTTCCAATTGAGTGCGATAGAGTCCGGAGTCAAGGATGTCCGCGAAGTGATAGACAAAGCACAAAGACAACATTTTTTTGACCAGGCCAATCCAATCTTGTTTATTGATGAAATACATCGATTTTCGAAATCCCAGCAGGATTCACTACTGCATGCAGTAGAAAAAGGCACTTTTTCACTGATTGGAGCTACTACAGAAAACCCCTCATTCGAAGTGATCTCGGCCCTATTGTCCAGATGCCAGGTCTTTGTGTTCAAGGCTCTGGACGACGAAGACCTGGTAAGGATGGCACTCAAAGCAACCACCCAGGATGAACTTCTCAAAGACCGAAAATGGGTCTTCACCGAAACCGATAGCCTCGTACTATTATCAGGAGGGGATGGTAGGAAGTTATATAATATCCTGGAGATCCTCTACTTGTCCGGAGAAGAAATCATTAATGTCACCAATGAGAGCGTGTCAGCTGCTGTGCAACAAAACATAGGCCGGTACGACAAGGGAGGAGACCAACACTATGATATAATCTCAGCTATGATCAAATCGATCCGTGGCAGTGATCCACATGCAGCAGTATATTGGCTGGCAAGGATGTTGCATGGTGGTGAAGATATTGAATTTATAGCCCGCAGATTGATTGTATCCGCCTCAGAAGATATCGGCCTAGCCAATCCAAATGCATTGCTCATCGCTACAGCCTGTTTTCAAGCGATACACATGATCGGTATGCCTGAAGCCAGAATCATCCTGTCTGAGACGGCCATCTATCTGGCTACCTCTGCCAAAAGCAATTCAGCCTACCTGGCTATCGATGCGGCTTTGGATGCGGTTAAAAATGAATCTTCTCAGCCGGTACCACTGCACCTGCGCAATGCTCCTACCAAGTTGATGAAATCCCTGGATTATGGCAAAGATTATAAATATGCACATGGCTATGATGATCATTTCGTACCTCAGGAATACTTTCCGGAGGCGATCGCGGGTACCCCTTTCTATATTCCACAGGAAAACGCATCAGAACAAAAAATCAAAGAGAGATTGATACAATGGTGGAAAGACAAATATTTATAGTCTCAACAGCTAATTGGTTTAAAATGGAAATTTGAAGATTTTGTTAATTACTTGCTTCCCAAGCTGCTTTCTCCAAACTCGTGCAGCCATAAAAAATTAAAAAGATTATGAGAATTACCATTCATGTTCCTCTTAGGGGATGTAGAGAGCAATTAAATATATACTATATTGATATATAACTAATTATATATTACAATTATCCTTCAATCTATTAGGTATCTAAGATAAGTTATAGCTATGCTATTTACTCAATAAAGGTCAAAAATTTAATTCACTCTCAAAACTAAATACCCTATACCAATCTAAAAAAATCATGACGAATATTATATAAACTTTGTCCAGATTATTGGAATATTATACCACTCATTTTTAATCTGCCATATAATAAAACGCAATTTGTTAATGAGTTCTTAATTTATAATTTTCGATTACCTTTGACATAGTTTTTTAACGTTAACTATTAAAAAACATAAGTGAGGATTACAGTTTCATTGTTGTTCGTTATAATTATCCTGGTGCAATATTTTACCAAGACCTGGATCATTCTATCGTTCAAGATGAATCAGGATTACATCGCCAAAGTTCTGTGTATTAATAAGAATAAACCCCAATTGCATTGCGATGGAAAATGCATTTTAATGCTTAAGATCAGAGCTAATGAAGAGAATCAACAAAAAAAAATGCCTCAAGTCCTGAAAATTCAAAATGAAATATCTTACTGTCTGCAAATATTGAATCCTCACCAAGTAATAAATCTTGTGGCTGAAATGAATCAAAACTTGATAGATGGCCACCAAAATTTATACAAAACTTCATTTGAAAAAAGTATTTTCAGGCCACCTCAATCGGGACCGTTAAATAAATTTAGTTAGATGCTTTTACTTTGAAGTATTCGCATATAAATACAACGCCTGATGGTATAAATTATCTGGCTTAATTCTCACATACTCGATATAAAGTATTATTTACAGTTAATGTTCAACTACAAAGTTTAGTTTAATATCTGGAAAATGGGTACATACAGATAATAAATTACTAATAGTTTGCCATATTCTGTTCTTGTTCAATATTAACAATTTTTCAGGTTAATATTTTATCATTGAATTTATTCTAATATTTATAAAAATCCTCTTTATGAAATACTTAATTATCATCTCACTTATAACCAGTATATGGTCATGTTCAAAAGATGCTACTGAGGAGACTAAGACAGGGACATTTATGTTTCATTTGCATACCTATATTGATAATGAAGAAGTAGACCTTTATAATATTAATTATCATACGCTAGAGGGACGAACGATTTCACTAAACATGGCTCAATTATATATCACGGATGTACAATTGGTCGGACTGGATGGATCAGTGTTTTCATTCTCCGGGAAAAAAATCATAAAAGTACTTGAAAAAGCTACTTATGAAATAGGTCAGGTCCCTGTCAAAAGATATAAATCACTTCGATTTAAAGTTGGTCTTGATGGACTGACCGATAAGCTTATACCGTCGACTTCATCAGATTCCTCCATCTTAAACAGGCCTGAAATGTGGTTTAGTAATTCAGCTCAACCGGATGGATATATCTATATGAATGTGCAGGGAAAGATTGATACATCTGCTACGCTGAATAAACCACCTGTGCCGTTTGCCTATAAAATCGGTACGAATAAAAATTATATTCAAATTACAATGCCTGAAAAAGAGCTAGTGGCAGAAGAAGGTCAAATTCTTTTTGGACATATTATTATCGATTATAACAAATTGTTTAACGGTGTCGATTTAAGGCAGGTTGATAACCTCTCTATTACTACACCTTCTTCAAATAGTTCAGCTCTTGCCTCTAAAATTGTAAATAATATTCATTCAATGTTTATTTACGAATAGTGAGATTGATCATCACTCTGATTGGCATAGTTTTTTATGGGTCTTCCTGTTTATATAAAAGTGAAGATCCTGTCTGTAATAATACGCCGGTTGAGGTTGGATTTCAACGGGACATTCTTCCCATATTTGCCCAACATTGTACTGCAATTGAATGTCATTCTGGCTCCTCTCCCGCGGGTAATCTTAAGTTGGAGCCCTCCGTTGCATATGCACAATTATCCAGAGTGGGTAAAGGCTATTTAGACACAATTAATGCCAAGTCCAGTGTACTGTATGCTTCAATGAACTCCAGATCAGATCCAATGCCACCGGATGGCAGATTGGATGTATGCACTGTAGAATTAGTCCTCGAGTGGATAACTCAAAAGGCTAAGGATAACTGAAACGAATTATTTTAAATTTTATATTACTCTCAACTAGTTAAATTATGAAATCAAACAAAATCAAATTTATTCCTCATATAGCTTTAATAGTATTTTTTACACTAACTGGCTTTTCGGCATTTGCACATTTTGGATCAAAGGGTCCATATGGTGGTTCCGTCAGTTGTGGGTTAGCATATGATTCATTAGTTTATATCGGTACATTTAATGGAGGTGTTTACCGAAGTACAAATTCAAGTTTGGTAGCCTGGACTCCCATTCCGGTGGGTTTAAAAAGCGGTAAAATATCGGCTTTGGCTCATTCCGGTTCGTATTTGTTTGCCGCCACACTTGACAGCGGTATATATATATTCAATGGGTTTGTTGGGACAGATCGTTATTGGAATAAAATCAATTCAGGTTTGAGCAATTTGAAGATAAAGTCCCTTATTGCCCTGGATTCCATTACATTACTCGCAGGCACCGATGGAGGAGGACTTTTTAAAACAATCAATAAAGGTAGTAACTGGGTTCCAATCAATCATGCGGATTTGAATAATCAAACGGTGACCTCTTTGATCAAAGCTGGAAATAGAATTCTATTGTCCACACTTAAGGGAGGGGTTTTTGTTTCAACTGACCAGGGAATTAATTGGAGCTCTTTCAATGACCTGAATACAGCGGGGATTGATAGTACCCAATCCTTATCATACAACGCCAGCACTGACGAACTTGCAGTGATAAATAAAAATGGCATTTATATTTCATCCGCTGTAAGTACGACGAATAATCCTGTCTATATATTATCAAACTCGGGTCTGCCTTCGATACTAAATGTAAGATCCATTTCAAATAATGGAAATTCATGGTATATAGCTACAGATAATGGCGTGTTTAATACGATTGCAAGTTTGATTAGATGGGAAAGTGTCAATTCAGGATTACCAACTAATCAATCAACCGTAATCATACCATTTAGATCCAACCTTGTAGCTGGTACTCTTAAAGATGGTGTATTTAAATCAGCCGATAATATGATATCGTGGAAAGAAATGAATACAAATTTTAATAATCGTGAAACCTATGCTATGGAAACTAGCGGCATTACGGTGGTCGTAGTTGCAACTGATAACGGTGTTTATGCAAGCCGGGACCTGGCGTCCAGCTATCAGAGAGCCAATGTTGGATTGACGGATAGTTTAAATGTGACTTATTTAAAATTTGTAGGAACTACTTTATTTGCCGGGACTAAAAAAGAAGGTGTCTTTTCGAGTGCAGATACAGGCAGGACATGGACTCCCTACAATACAGGTCTTCCAAGCCTCAATATTAAAAAACTGTTTGCCTCAACTACAAGTACTACTTTATATGCACTGACCTCCAGTGACAGTTTATTTGTGAATGCAGGCTCAGGATGGTCTAGTCTGCAATCCGGTCTACCATCCAGGACCACAATTACCTCTATGGCATTTTATGGTAATGCTATTTATTTAGGCACATTTGGGCAAGGTGTTTTTGTGACCACAAACCAAGAAAGCAATTGGGCTTCGACTAATCCTGGATTAGCTAATTTGAATGTCACTTCTTTAGTGGCTAGTGCTACCAGAATATTTGCAGGCACAGATGGATCAGGGGTATTTGTTTCAGATGTTTCGCCGATCAATTGGCAACAAACCGCACCAGTCTCCATTTCACATACTACCTTGATGGGATTGGATGGAAATAGAATTCAGGAAATGGGTTATTATGCTAACTATATTTTTGCAAGTTATAAAGGAGGATTATTGGCAACGGCAGATAATGGTAAAACATGGATAGCTGGTGGTAATCAATTCAACTTACCTAGTTATACCAATGTCCATGCAATCACATTTGTTACCACCCGGGTATTTGTAAGCACAGATAATAATGCAGTTTATTCCAATGCATTATCCGAACTACCTGTCGTATTGGGTATTCATGACATCGATCATAGTGTAAGCAATGCGATCGCCATAAGTCCAAATCCTAACCAGGGTAATTTTACGCTTCAATTGAATGGTTTAAAAACAGATATCAGAGGAGTAGCCATCTTTGATAATATAGGAAGATTAATGTCGGATTTTACTTATGCAAAAGGCGAGAAATCAATCAGCATCCACACCGCCCATCCACCAGGGATTTATTTTATTCAAATCCGGACCAAACAAGGGATTGGAATCAAGAAAATGGTTATTAATTAAAACAACTGAATAAATATTAAGGAAGAATGATTTTATCAGGTGGATAGTAGCAAGATTCCTCTTTTTTGTTATTCATCGATTTAAAGATTTCTGAAAATTTTTGTATAATAATCATATTTAATTTAGCCCTAATCCAAGCATTTGGCATAGATTGCCCAAAGGGTCTGATGATTCCTATTGTCGTATCAGATCACGACGATAAATATCGTGATACTGATAGAATCATCAGTCACTCGTAGGAGCCGACCCTTGGAAAAATGCCCGCCTGACAAACAGAAAGTCGGGCAGGCAGTTCAAACGCAATGCAATAGAAACACTTTTTAGATGCCTGCCCGACTTTTTATTATTAATTAAAGAGTCCGGCGGGCATTTTTCTCAAGTCGGGTCACTGACGCTTGCGGTAAGGATGCCGATAGGATAATAGGGAGTTCAACATTGATAAATTTATTTTCCCAATAGGAAAATAATTTCATCATGCTGACTGACGATTTTGTCAGCATCCCGACATTAATCCTCAGGATCCGAAGGAGGTAATCATTGCATTCAAATGCATAATTACGGTTAAGCAACGATTTATATTTATCTTCCGGTCGACCGTAAAGTTATTATATTACCTCTTCTGGCAACAGCACTTTTAGTAGTATATTGCTACGCTCATCATTTCCCACCACAATGACTCCCACAAGATGGGGATAGTATTAGTGACTTTAGTTTGACCTATCAGGACATAAAATTCAAAGGCATCTACAAAATTGATTGAAAGACATATATCTTTAAACTAGCGATCGAAGATTATGAAACAGTATAACCAATATCTTTTCGTGTTTATCATCACCATCCTGTTTATTTGTGCCTGTCACAATAAAATGAAACAAAAGCCTACAATATTCAACCAACACAAAAACATCGTAGTGGCACACCGCGGTGCATGGAAAAATCTTCAATTGCCGGAAAACTCTATCGCCTCTCTTCGCCAGGCTATTAAATTGAACTGTACTGGTTCAGAGTTTGATGTACACATGACTGCCGATGACAGCCTCGTCATCAACCACGATCCTCAACATCACAGTTTAGTCATTGAGGATCATACCTACCAGGATCTGGTGCAATATCCACTGTCTAACGGGGAGTCCTTACCTACTCTCCGACAATATCTGGAAGCCGGAAGGTCTGCCAATGCCGGCACCCAATTAGTCATCGAGCTCAAACCTACCGCAAAAGGAAAAGCCAGGGCTGAATATATAGTCAAAAAAACTTACGAACTGGTCAAAAAACTCCATATGGAACACAAAGTATCTTTTATCAGCTTTGACCTGGACATGCTTGTGGCCCTGGTCGCTTTAGACAAAAATGTAATCACTCAATACCTCAATGGAGATCTTGCTCCTGATCAAATCAAGGCACTTCATATTTCAGGATTAGACTACAATCATACTAAATTCAGACTACATCCTGACTGGATACTCCAGGCCAAAAAGCTTCAATTGATACTCAATGTATGGACTGTAAATAACCGGGAAGACCTTCAATATTTTAAAGATGCCGGCTTTAACTATATCACCACCAATGAGCCGGAACTACTGATGTCGATGATCCATCAGTGATCATACTTATTGAGGAACAGCCACCGCCATATATCCTTCTAATTTGATAGGCTGCGACTCTTTATTTTTATTATAGAGTATTGCCGCGAGGTTGAATTTTAATTTCCTTGTATTTTGTTTTTTGTCATTCGGTTCAAACGGCTTGTCTTCTGTGATCTCAAACACGGAGGCAGATCTTTGTTCTGCACTGGCTGAGCTCCAAACCACTCCTCTTTCGTCGATGTATATAAATTCGGCACTATTATACTGAGTCCAGGATTGTAACCTGGCTGTTTCAATACCAATATCGAACTCCGCTCTGCATTTCAATCTGCCTGCAGGGGACCACTCGACGCAGGCAGTTGCAACGTTGCCTGACGGATCAGTGACTTTCAGGCAATGCTTTGCATCATTTTTAGGTTCCAGGTCTATAGAAGACTGATCGGCTACTTTATTGTCCCAATTATATTTAAAAGGGCCTTTACCAGATACTATTGCTTTGAGTGACCAGGTTTTATCCGTCCCTTGTACAGGCAATAATGACACTTTAAGCCCGGGAAATGTATCAATAAGATTCAAATCTATCGTCTGACATTGGTTGGATACACTACCCTCCTGGTTGGTGACCTCAAGGCATACGGTCGAAAGTTTGAAGGGGTTCAGTGCAAATGCTATTGACTCACTGTTAGAATAAGCTTTGTCATTTAGTGTCCAATTGTATTTCAGATTTCCACCTGTAGTGGCTGGCTGAGTAGATTGGTTATTTGTTTTGACCATTATACTGTCATTCTGAACCTGGAAAAATGATTTCCGACCAACCAAAGAAATCGCACTGTTGGTACGTGCATTTTGCCGGAGCCTCATCAAGAGTGAATTGGGACAATCCGACTGGCAATTCTTATTTCTGAGTTGGCCTGTAAGGGTGAGTATCTGTAGTCGATCATGATTAAAATCTGTATATAATATCTGATCATCCACACCTGCAGCCAGCTTTATTGCTCTCCCACCGAGGGTGCCTTTTACTTCAAATATAGGTTGCTCCCCGACGATCATAGGCAGCTCTATTTTGGTGCAGGTAGTGCAAAGCAGTATCGATACAATGAATAAATATTTTTTCATACACTTAATTTAAAATATAGGAAAATCTAAATCCGATATTCCAGGAGGCCAGGCCCGGCTGGTGGATATTATTTTCCAATGGTTTGTATGCAGAACGTACGGTGTGTTCGGCCTGGAGTCCTATACCGATCTGCCTCATTATTTTATAATCATAAGCTATGACTGTAGTGAGGCTGAAAGTATTCAAAAAGTCATTTTGTAACCAACCAGTATTGAGACTGGATACTTTAGCGCTTGCGAGATCTTTTACAGGTGGATTGTCAGTGAATTGGATTTGATCCACCTTGCCTCTGGCACCCATTAAATATTGTGGTTTTAATCCTGCGACTAACCGATGGCGGTCATTTTGAATGCCGAGATTAATTTGTCCGTGCAGCAATTGTAACCATTGGGGTTTGATTCCATAATTTTCAGATGTACCTCCAAAACTTTGAAACTGATATGCGGTAATCACCTGCGCATAGTGATTGTTATTAAAAGAAGAGCTGTATCCAAGGCCCACGCCATAAAATATTTTTTTAGAAATACCTTTTAACCGATACCAATCGATGCCCAACTGTCCGATCCCGGCACGACTGACACCATTTACTGCCTGCGATGCCATTGACATGCGTATCCCTGACTCTTTCCATGTATCCCTGGTTACTTTAATCGGTCCCTGGGTCAGACTACTACCATGAACCCCTCTGTCATAGGATAACATTTTGAACTTTACATCCAATTCTTGAACCTCAGCGACCGCCTGGCGATGCACTTGATTGACTATAATTTCATCATTGACTGTGTTCAAAAACTGGCCAACCAGGAGAGGATCCTTTTTTGAAAGATCGTTAGTAGGGGAAGGCTCCCTAGTGGCGTTAGAATAATGATCTGGATTAATAAGCACTACTGATTTACTATTTTTTCCTAAAGCCGACTTCGTCTGACCGGATGACTTTTGAGTTGAAGACACAAAGTGATCAGGTTGGCCTTTCCTGAGTTCAATTGCCTCCAAAGATGGTGGGATTGTGAGAGCAAAACTACCTGATTCCCGTATTGGCTCCATATCTTTTTGTGCCATGGGTTCATTGTTTTCAATCAGCTGGGTGGGAGGTGCGACAGGAAGTGGGGCAGATTTTGATGACAGAGCTAATAGTCCATAGGCTATCATCCCACCTACGATAGTGCCGAAGAACAGGATCCACAACCATCGCCGTCTTTGATCCTTTTTTTCCTGAGCTATGATCATGGATTCAGCCTGCAGCCAATGATCCATATTGAGAGAACTTACTGGTTGAAGTAGATGCTCCTTATAGACTTTGTCTATCCAAGGTTCATTTTTCATAAGTACTGATTTTTAATGTTGGTATTAATGTTGGCTTTTTGCGATCTATTGAGACAGACACAAGGTCTTGAAGTTGTTTCCTGGCTGTAAACAAATGCCATTTGGAGGCACTTTCAGTGATATTGATTAATTCACCGATATCCTTGTGACTATATCCATCTAGTACAAAAAGATTAAATACAGTAGAGGTCAATGGATTTAATCGATGGATATACCCTAATAGCTCTTCCACATTTAGATTGGATTCGGCTTCATTATAATCGACATGGATGCCATTCAAAGCGATATCTTTTTCATAATTGCCGGATTGATATTGTTCGTTCAGTTTTTTTTGCTTGCGGTACTCGTCTATCAAGGTTCGGATCATGATCTGTCTGATCCATCCTTTGAAAGGGAGGCCCGGATCAAACAAATGGATATTATTTAATATTTTAAGGAAAGCTATATTGACTGCCGAAGCTGCCTCATTTTCATCCTGACGGTACCGCAATGAAATACTCATAAGATAGGGATAGCAACATTCATATAACTTGAACTGTGATCTGCGATCATGTTCTTTACATCCATCCAATATGACTTTTTCTATGTCCATATATTAAATCCTAAAGGCCCGGGTACCAAAGTACTCAGGCCTTCTAACGAACGATGAGCCTTTTATCTTCCTATGACTAGTTTTTTTGTTTTCATGACACCTTGTTGCTCGAATACGATCTGATAAACTCCCGGGGGTAAAAAAGACAAGTCCAAATCTCCCCGGCCTGCCCCTGCCTGGATACCAATATTTTCTTTATAGACCATTTTGCCATATAGATTCATTATAGAGATTGTACCATTATGATTTGTATCGGTGATGACCTCGTAGATTACTTTATCCGGTGAAGGATTGGGATATACACTTAAGGATATTTTTTCGGTTTGAAGTCGACCATTGGTATCCACTTTATTTTTATCTCCTCCAGGTGAGGTCAGTCCTGCCCCTGACTCGATTTCTATTTCTACGCAATCAGTCGATTGACATCCGGCACCATCGACGACGCTGATACAATATTTGCCAGTTTGGGTTACAGAGATGGTCGCATCATTGGAGCCGGTGGACCATTTATATTTCATCGGTGCCTGTCCGGTCACACGGGGTACGAGCTTGACTTCTTTGGCGCTCATGGGTTTGACTATAATGGATACTCCGCAAGCCAATGGCAGGTTATTCAATTCGATTTTGACACATTCCCTGAGTTTGCAATTGAGTCCATCGCTGACAGTCACACAATATTCACCGGATTTTTCTACGATGATTGAAGGAGTGGTTTGACCGGTGCTCCAGGAATACAACGTAGGGATAAAGGTTGG
>Ga0138256_10004410_pt1 | contig 14959 bp, 16 predicted proteins | sample KNB2016incub_MG_FD_105486 | JGI IMG/M metagenome (GOLD analysis project Ga0138256, IMG submission 105486) | Active sludge microbial communities from wastewater in Klosterneuburg, Austria - KNB2014incub_MG | ecosystem: Engineered > WWTP > Activated sludge > Unclassified | place: Austria... | reverse complement strand
GGTTCTTGACAAAGATTTTAAAACTAACTATAGTGATCTATATCTTATGAAGACAACAGTTTATACGATTACAGACTGCCCATTTTGCAAGCAAGAAAAAGATTTTTTAACTGCTCAAGGTATTCAGTTTGAAGAAAAAAACGTTCAAGAAAACAGACAGTTTCTCACGGAAATGCTCGAAGTTTCTAATAAATTCGCAGGCGTTCCATTCACAATAGTAGAGAAGGACTCAGGAGAAAAAGTAAGTCTAAGAGGTTTTACTCAAAGTGAATTTGAAGAAGCTCTTGGCAAGACGCCAGCGGCTCCTGCGACATCGGCTCCAGCTGAAGCCCCAGCCCTAGACGTCGTAGCTGCTCCAGTTATCCCTACGCTAGACACACAAGTACCAGATATGCCAAAAACAGACATGCAGATGGGAGATATCCCAGGATCAACTCCATCATCAATGCCTGATGCGGCACCTAATATGCCAAGTATGCCAGGAATTGACGAGATGCCAAATATGTCAACCACACCCGCTACTCCGGTAGCATCTGTCGATCCAGTGGCTGCACCAGCTTCTCCTGTCGACCCAGTAGTGGCACCAGACCCCGTGACACCAGCTATGCCAGCCGATTCGTCAGCACCAGCAAATCCACAAAGCCAACTTGATGGGTTGCTTGCTGATCTACAAACAAAAGCACAGCCAGACATACCAGAATTTCCTTCTCAGGCACCTCAGGGAACCGCAACACAGCAGCAATAATACGGTCGTTACTTTATCTTTTGCACAAACCCTTGACAGTCGTTTTTTAATAATGTTATAGTCATTGTATGCAGAATGATGATGCTAGTACTGGGTTTGTGCACGATCTACAAAAGAAGCTTCTTAATGATGTGATTGCTGCTGTTGAATCTGGCGACATGAGTATGTCAGAGATGCGAGAGGCGGCAAAGTTTATTCTTGATAAGACTAAAACGATTGCTGAGGCTGATGTAGATGCTTTCTTGAAAGAATTGAGTGATAAGTGGTCAGTATTTAAGAATACTCAGGTTGTTGAGGGTGGGAAGGCGGTAGAAGATAAAGAAAAAGAGGTTATCGATAAGCTGTCCGCTTACATTAAAGACATGGATGTAAATCCAGCTACAAACTAATTATTTTATATGGCAGACACATTACGAGAGGTAGCACAAGAAGCAGTAGCAAAAACAGAGCGATCAACATTTGATTATAAAACTGATCACGGAAAGCAGGTAGCCGGCGCTTTGCGAGCAGAAGCAGATAGAGATGTCTTTACAACACTTCAGATTGCCGCAGGCGAACAGGTGAGTCCTGCAATACTTCGTGCGAATGTAGATGTATCGATTGGTATTTTGAGGGCTGACGGCAGCGTCGATGCAACTGGTACAGGATATGCTGAGCGTTTAGTCCGGGCTAAAGGAGCTGTAGATAGAGCAGAGAAGTATTTTGACGATCAGGTTGATTTCCGTGATTTCTTAGGCACTACCGAGGGGAAGGTTGTTGTAGAATCCACCGGTAAATTTTTGCTAACTCACCCAGCACTCACTGAATACTTTGCAAATATTACCAATACAGCGCAAAGGGAAAACGCAGCAAAGCTCCTTGCTGAACAGTATCTCCAAGATCCTTTTGCGAGAGAAAAAGTTCGTCAGGCACTTCTGGATTCAAAATTGAATAAGGGAGAGGTGGGAGATGACTACTCGGAGACTGAAGCAAAGAGGGCAGAAATGGATGCTAAGTCGAAAGAGCTTGAGGCAACGATTAGACAGCTTGAAGCGGAGACAAAGCTATTAAAGAGTAGAAGAGCCGAGTTTGACAGGACGCCTGATCTAAGAAACCCAACACGAATAGGAACAGAGTTTACTACTATTGCAGGACTTCAAGCAACTATTGCGACTCAAGAGGGCGTTGTTGCTTCAAAAACATCACAAATAAGAACAACTCAGGCTGCCATAGCTGCTTTAAGAGCTCAGTACTCTGCGACTGATAAATCTGATACAGCTGCGAGATCTTCAATTCAAGGTGATATTACAACGAAAAATGGTGAGATTACCCTAGCTCAGGGGGATATAGATACAGCAGCACAAAAAATTGCAACAGAACAAAAGAAAATTGATGCATATACAGAAGACAGAAAATCATATGACGACAAAATTGAAGCATTAGTTCAAAAGATTAAAAGCACAAAAGAAGATAAACAAAAGATGTCAGATGAACTCAGAGAGCTGACGATGAGGAAAACCCGTTTGGAAGCTGGCAAGGGTCGTAATGAAGAGCTTGCAGTAGCTGAAATTGAAAATATCTTTAAGAAGGGTGTTGAGCAGGAGCTTATGGATAGATTGGATAGGGCGAAGGCCGCTGCGGATAAGGCTATGGAAGAATCTGCGGCTAATGAAAAGGATATTGATGAGAAGCAATATCTTGAGCTACGTGCTAAAAGACACAAAACTGCCGATGGAAAGATCGATGGAAAAGCTATCAAAGAAGACTTTGCTGCTATGAAGAAAGATAGTACTGAGTACCACGTTATTCAAGACCCAGCAGATAAAAATAAAGTGCTCATTGTTGAAATGCCTGCCAATGGATGGCCTGCAACAGGTGGACCAAGCGGAAGTGAAAAATATTATCTGACCGGACCAGAATTCGCGATGCTTCAGATGATGAATAATACCAATGAATTTGGTGGAGGATTTATGCTCGGGAAATTAAAAGATGCTGAGTGGATGAAACAGCAGTCACAAGACTTCGCCTCACAGGTATTGCGAGAAAAGATGTATGCAAGTAGAGGGTGGCTGCGCAGACGTCAAACCGGCGTAAAAAGATTAACATCAGCAGAAATCGTAAAGATAAAAAATAGTACATGGGGAGGACAGATGCTAGAAAACGCTCTTGAAGCAAACAAAACAAAGGCAGCAGAATTAGACAAAGCTCTTGGAAGTGAACTTCTTACTGGTCCTGGATCATGGAGAGAAAAACTTGGCAAACTGAGTAATAAACAAATCGGTCTCCTGGTGTTGCTTCTAGGAACAAGTGGCGCATTATTAGCTCCCGCACTAACATTTGGGGCTCTTGGAAGTGCCGGATCAGCTCTTGGTACCGCACTTGGATCATCGAGTACTGCAGGTGCAATAGCTGGTGGTGGAGCAGGATTGGTAATAGGTCATGCAGGAAGATCAAGATCTGCGTAAGAACGTTATGCTACTTCTACATCAAAGCCAAGCATTCTGAGAACGACTTCTTTTCTATATCGGCGGTCTCCACGAGTATTAATACGGATAGCTGGAAGCTTTCCTCGTTTGCCCCATCGTTTGATGGTGAGTGGTGATACACGAAGAATATCTGCAACCTCACGGATGGTTAAAAGATCTGGTAAGTCTTCGAGTGATAGCTTTTTATTGCTTGTGCCTTCGATTGACATAGACGGTATTATAAACGAGCTGTTATATCCTGTCAATAGTCTGGATTGCTATAGCGCTTAAATTACACGTAGCACTTTGAAGAAGACGAATGTGACAGCGTAAAACAGAAGTACCTGGAAAAGGGGGAGGAATAACGTGAGAAAGATTGTCACAATAGCATGAAGAAAGAATGCTTCGTTATGAATTGATGGAAGCAATCCTTTTAAAATGAGGAAAATAACAACAAGAGTTAATAATGCTTGCGGCTCGAAAAACGTGAGATTGATATGAAAGTAGAGAGCCGCAGAAAGTAATAACGCAGCTACTACTAAAAATATCTCCTTAGAATCAAAGTAAAAAGGTCCGATTCTCATATGTTATTGATACAATGCTTTTCGCACATATTCGAAGTACGGTGCAAGGGTAGTTGTGCCTGATTTAAATTCAGTTTCCCATGCCTTGTAATCGTTGTCGTCTATAGGCATAGTGCAGTTATAGTTTCCTTTAGCTGCTTCTGCTGGACAAGGATGTACGCCAGCTCCTGCTGTTGGTGCAGGGGTTGTTGCACCTGGTGTGGTTCCACCAGCACTCGTGGGAATTGGTGTTGTAACGGGTTGTCCTGCGACAGGACATGTTGGAATAGTGTGTGCTTTTACAGCATCGACTGCTGCTTTAAGGTCGAGTCGGCCATGGCCGAAGGTAGTATCCCAGCCAGCTGCTCCTAAGTCTTTTGCTGTACACTGCAACGCATTTTGAATTTGATCTGGAGTAAGCGTTGCATCTATAGATAATAGAAGTGCAATAGCTCCGGCTACATGTGGAGTTGCCATACTTGTTCCAGAAATCGTATTGTATGTGTCAGGCGGCCATGATGATTTTATCTGATATCCTGGTGCAGCAATATCGACAGAGTTACCTCGGTTAGAGAATGATGCTGATTCGTCGGTTGATGTTGTGGCCGCAACTGTAATAGCTTCTGGATATGCGGCAGGGTAGGTATAGTCAGAACTTCCTCTTTTTGCAGGATCATTGTCTGGGCACTTTCCAGACTGTGGTTGATTCCAACAATTTCCTGCTGCTACAGCAACAGTTGTTCCAGTTCGTTTGGCATTAATAATGGCATTGTGGAGTGTTGTTGAATCGCCAGGACCACCCAAACTAAGGTTAACAACTTTATTACCATCGGCAACGGCTTTGTTAATACCAGCTGCGATATCGGCGATTGAGCCAGAGCCACCTGCGCAGAGTACTGCGTATCCGCTGATACTTACAGTCCAGTTTACGCCAACAACTCCCTTTGCATTATTTCCAACAGCTCCAATTGTGCCAGCGACGTGACTTCCATGATTGCCCGTATCGTTTCCAGAGGTACAACCTGCGCCTATTCCTTCACTTTTTAGTACGTTTGCTTTTAAATCTGAGTGTGTTGTCTCAACTCCAGTATCAACAACAGCAGCTTTTACTGTTGCCAAGCCTGTTGATTGTTCCCACGCTGCTTCTGCATTAATAATTTTCATTCCCCACATGCTTCCATATTCTGTATCGTTTGGCACTTTAAATGCACTATATATATAGTTTGGCTCAATGTATTCAATAGCATCCATTGCGTTGTAGTCGGCGAGAAGTGCTGTAGGGTTTGCAGTCGAACTAAACGTATATATATATGTGTTATCAAACATTGCTGCGACGGTTGGGCTATTATACGTTTCCATTGCTGTCGCTGATGCAAGTGAGTACTTGTCTTCTAGGGCCTTAATAGTACTGTACTCAACTTGAGTTGAAGATTTTATGCCAAGACTTTGTTTAATACGAGAAAGAAAAGTCGGGTTAGATTCTTCTTGACTAATAGCTGCCTGCAAATCAGCAGGTGCTTTGCCGAGTTTGTATTTAACTACAAACTGCCCTGGCTCTATTGGGGCAGCGGCTAAATTATAGTCGCGAGTTTGAGTTTGAGCTCGAGCGGATGATGTCGTATGAGAAAAAAATACAAAACCACCAACGACTAGCGAGAGCATTATAAGCAAAGTGAGTGGAGTTGTTTTATGTTTCATACGATCAAAACGCGTAAAATGTGTAATTTGGCTCAGCGTATTCGACTTCAGGTAACTTTTCATACACACGAATGGCTTCTTCTGGAGTTTTGTCTGTACTGATTTCTATCACAAATAGGTTTCTTTGATTTTCGTCTTTTGCATCGAATACGCGAGTTTTGTTTTTTGCCCCCACTTGAGCATCTGCTTGTTGTATGCGTGTAAGTTGTTCTTCAGGAAGCGTTTTATTGCCCATCTTGTATTTGAGGTTGTCAAAAAGAAGTCGAATAGATCCAAAGGTACTCGACTTTATTGTTTTTCTTTCTTCCACCTTGAGTTGAAGTGATTGGGGAGAGAGATCACTTTTATATTTGACCAAAATTTGATTTGGGGCTGCCTGAGTGGTAAAACTATTGGTAGTGTTAGACTTGGGGACTGCGGCAAAACCCAGAGGAGCAGTTTCAAGAAACAATAGCATGGCTAAAAGTAAGCCAAGACCAAGAACAATGGTGTAATGTTTTTTGCGCATATCTTATATACATATTAAATTACAGCAATTAATGTTGATTTGCAAGTCAATAGACCGTGGGCAAAATAGGGTATCTTCTTGATTTATTGCGCGGGTTGATATACAATACAGATTGTTCAAAGACCGCGGGTCGTCGCAAGACATAAATTACCAATAAAGTTCCAGCGGTAGAACACTCATCATGGCAAATACAGAAAAACGCGCATATGTGGCTAGTTTAGTTGATTCATTGAAGGAAAATCCTCAGTTTGTTGTTATTGGTTTTGGTAGTACAAAACACAAAAAACTAGAAGAATTTAGAGCAAAATTACGCGCACTATCATCAGATGCTTCGGCAAAGTCGGGAATGATGATTCTCAAGAACGCATTATTTAAGGTCGCAATGGAGAAATATACAACAGAGGCAAAGGCATTAAACGCCGACTCTGCTTTAAAACTCGCCGAAGGCGCATCAGATCAGTCGGCTATTCTTTTTCTTTCTGAAGATTGGATCACAGCACTAAAAACACTCAAGGCATTTTCTAAAGAAGAAGAGGGAATGCAGTTTAAGGTAGGTTTGATTGATGGTGTGGTATACGAAAAAGCCGGACTTTCACAGTTGGCCGATCTTCCAAGCAAAGAAGAATTGGTTGTTAAAGTTATCTGGTCGCTTCGAGCTCCAGCTTCTAAACTGGTCTATGGGCTCAAATTTAATGCAATGTCGCTTGTTACAGTTCTTAAAAATGCGGCAGAAAAAGCTAACTGACATTATTAGTTGATAATAATTTATTAGATCGATTGTGTGAAGGAGGTGAATAAGGTATGGCAGATGAACAAACAGAAGTAAAAGAAACAACAAAACTTTCAGCGAAAGTAGAAAAGATTGCAAAAGAAATTGAAGGGCTTACGGCGCTTGAATTATCAGAACTGGCAAAGCACCTCGAAGAGGTGTTTGGCGTGTCGGCAATGCCAGCAATGGCTGCTATGCCAATGGCCGGTGCAGTAGCTGGTGAAGCGGCTGAGGAAAAAACCTCATTCAATGTAGTACTTACAGATGCAGGTGCAAATAAACTCGCTGTTATTAAGGCGGTTCGTGAGGTCAAGCCAGATCTTGGTCTTATGGATGCAAAGAAGCTTGTCGAAGAAGCTCCAAAAGAGATTCTCGAAGGCGCTAAGAAAGAAGATGCCGAGGCAGCAGTGGCTAAAATCACAGCAGCTGGCGGTAAAGCTGAACTGAAATAACAAGACCAGGTCTTGTAAAAAAAGGCCCCGGATTCCGGGGCCTTTTTTTGTAAAAAGGCAACCAACATATAAATACCTCTTGACTCCTCTTTTCCACTATGGTCTACTTATACGTATGAACACACGTCTCGCAGTTATTGCTGGTACTTTACTCGTTGGCGTCTCCCTTTTTGTAACCTCCATGATCTCAAATAATTTGAATAATAATACACTCACAACCTCATCAAGCGCTCAAGAGGTTTCTTGTAAGATAAGTGGGACTGTTCGTCAAAGAAATAATGGAGATGGTACACGATGTTTCTTTTACTTTGGTACTTGTCAGAAATCAGGGGAAGCCAATAGACCAATTCGAACAAATTGCTACTCTACACGTGAAGAAGCACAAGCAGCTGCCCAAACAGCATGTTGTGGTGTAGGTAGTGCTCCTACAGCGACACCTTTGCCTACAGCGACAACAGCTCCAGGACAGCCTACTCTAACTCCAGTTCCTGGTTCATGTTCCTCAAATCTTGAAAATCCTGGAAAGAAATGTGGTGAAGACGGCTTTGCGTGTTGTCCAGGCAATTTGTGTACGAATACTGATAAGGGCGCGATATGTGGCCCAAAACCAACCCCTCCACATTGTGATGCTTCTGCAAATTACCCTGGTTCAACATGTAGTCAACTTAATTGTTGTTCAAAAAAATGCTTCGAAGTCCCCGGTTATGGCGCATTGTGTGCTGCTGAACCTACTGCAGCACCCACTCTTACACCAACTCCAAAAATAGACCTTACCGCTTGCTATAACGAGCCTTGTAAGTTTGGAGCAGATGGGAAGGCGTCATGTTCAAACGGAAGAACCTGTGTAGTCATTGGTGATGCAAAAAAAGTTCCTTCAGATGAATTCTGTAATGGATCGACAAACTGTCGTTGTGTGCTAAATGTGCAATGTGCATTACCAGGTGGATACGACCCAGAAAACAAGGAAAAAGCATCGTGTTATTGTCTAAATCCTGGCAAATGCGTACCATCAGATGGCGATTGGGATAAGTATTCCTGCAGGGATGATGCTAAGTGTAAGTTAATAGATCCAACCTTTAAATGCATAGGGGCTGGCACAGATCCGTTTGGTCGACCAATATTTGGGACTTGCGGGAATGATTACTGTCCCGATCCAACAGCTACACCAACCCCATTTCCACGTCCTGGATTTGTCAAGCAGCCATCAACTCCAGTTACTGAGCAATTCCCATATTTGTTAAAGATTGATAGGAGAGAGCTTCCACGATACATTTTGAGAGCAATTGGACTACAGTAATATCTACTTTAGTATTTATTTCGTTTGACTTTATTTATTACGATGTTGTATCCTCAGTATAACTATGTTGAATATGAATAGAAGTAACTTTTTAGTACTAGGGTTTGTTGTTTTATATCTTCTTTTTTCTTCATATTTGTTTGCACCTTCAGCTGATGCCCAACGTGGTCGAGGGGGTAAGGCATGTGGTCAGGGATGTGTAGATGATACAGAATGTATGGTAGGAACATCTTGTAGCAATGGACAGTGTTATCAGACAGGCTGTAATCCTGCTGCTGGTGATTCTGCATGTTGCAAATCACAACGTCCTAGGAATCCGTCATCACCGACGGCGGTTCCTCCGGGTGGTGGGGTAATTGTTCCTCCTCCTGGTGCTACGACACCTGGTACGGTTGTTCCTCCTGGAAAGGGCGTTACTCCTGATACGGGTCTACTCACACCAAAAGTTCCTATGACACCACCTGTTGGTGGGGGAACAGTAGCAGACTGTTCAGGGCCTGTAGAAGGCACAAAAGATGGTCTGGTAGATTTGTTTGACTTCAATCTTCTGCGTAAGGAATTCAGTGGAAGTGTGGCGACAGTTATGTGCGATTATGATACAAATAAAGTTGTAGATTTGTTAGACTTTAATATATTACGAATAGCGTTAAACGCGCAAAAATAACGATTTAATGAATAAGACATCTAGGCTCACCGTACTAGGGCTCGTTTTTGTATTATCCATGTTATTTTTTTGGCAAGCTATTAACACCTATCTTCTGCCTTCAAAAGCTCAGCTTGCACCAAACATGAAAATCTTTATTTCAGAGAAGGCGATTCAGTGTAATGACACTGTTGGAGCTCTCTGTCTCGTACATATATTTGGCTCAACCGATCCAACTCTTGGAGTGGGCGGGGTAACTGGCGCACTTAGCTTTTCAGAGAATCTTTCACTCGCAGGAATAACACAAGAAGGATTCTGTGGACAATCTGCATTTAAACTTGAGATTCCTCTTAAATATTCCCCAGTGACCGGTGGGCTTATGTTCTCAATTGGCACACTTCGAGGTGATAGTCTTTTAGTAGGAGGTACAAAATGTATAACAACTGTAGGATTTAGAAGAGTACCCGCTACGGCCAATGGAGCTCCGGCAACAGATGCAAAAGTTGCGCTTGCTGAATCGGCACGATGGCAGGCAGTAGGAACTCAGAGTATCGTGCCAGATGTTGATGTCGCGCCTGTGCCTATTACCTTTAACCCTGGCGCTCCAATTCCAAGCATTACAATCACACCACCAGTTATTGGTGGGCCTGTTGTGCCTCCAGTTACGCCTCCAGCAGGAAGTTGCGTAAGAAAAGGTGAGGGTGATTGTACATGTGATGGAAAAATAAACGTGCTTGATTGGGAAGTGTTAAGAAGCTCAATGAGAAGTGAGGGCGGCTCGTGTGATGTTAATGGAGATAGCATAATAAATAGTGTTGACTTATCAATCTGGAAGAAAAATCATGATTAATAAAAAAATCACCCCTAGGCTAGCGTTTTTCATTGTAGTTGGTCTTGTGACAATGGCTTCAATGGCAAAATTTGTTAATACTTTTATATTTAGAACGAATGCGGCGCAAAGCAAAGTAACTGCAGATTTTGCGCCAGCGACAGGTACTCTTGGTGATTCGCCATTTAGAATCGTACTTAAGCCTGTTAGTACAGCAGAAAAAGTATCTGGCGTTGATGTAACGCTCAGTATTCAAAACGGTACGCTTACTTCATGGTCTCCTTGTAAATCAATTGACGAAGGTACGACTCCAGTCATTAAACCTCTAGTTGAAAATATCGGCGCAACACCTCGATATAGCTGTGTCGTACTTGATAAAGATGTTAATCTTGTGAGTGGATTGGTTGTTTCTGGAGCAGTACAATGCTCTGGAACTGCTCCAGTCATTATTAGTCTCGACACAGTAAAGTCGCAAGTGAGTGGGCCTGTCGAGGGTGGGTTATATGCATTCAACCCTGTTCAAAACGTTACATATACCTGCACTGGTGCAGGAGCAACGCCAACACCAGTTCCTTCAGATATAAGCGCAGAATTTGAGCCCACAACATGCAAGGGTGACAAAGGAAGTTCTTGTAACTATGCTCTTACTTTAAAGTCAAATGATGGTCTCAAGAAAATATCGGGATATTATGTAAAGGTGGCATTTGATAAGTCAATATTGAAGGGAAAGGCTATTGCCAGCCCAGCTTCTGTCAAGGGGTTGCTGGCGCAGGTTGTAGCACCAACACCTCCTTCGGCTATTAACAATCCACCAATTGTTGCCCCAACGGCTACGCCTATTCCAGGTGTTCTGACTCCAACCGTAGCAGTAGCAACGCCTACGCCTGGTTCAAATGATGTGACTCCTGGTCTTATCGCTACGCCAACAGTAGGCTTGACTGCAACTCCAGCATTGGGAACACCTACTCCAACAGTAGTAGCCGGCACCCCTTCACCACAACCACCAAAAGAGGCTACATGTAGCATGGTGAACACTGATGTAGATAATGAAAAAGGAATTATGACGATGCTTTATGTCTGCGATAGTGCGAGTACAGATCTAAAAACGTCTCTTACAAGTACCCTAACATTCGATTCAATCGCAGAAGGAGAGGGTACTTTGACCATTTCTGAAGTCCAAGTTGTTGGCCCACAAGCACTTGGCGGGCTTTATAGTGTAAATAAGGGAACCGCCAAATATATTATTGGCCAAGGCGGAGGTAATGTTGATGTAAAGCTTAAACTTCGTATGCAAGGCATTGTAAAGAAGCCAAGCAAGAGAGATAGTATGCAGGTACGCGTTGGCGTAGGCGATGGCGGCCTTGCAGAGCCAGTCTACAAAACAGTTGAATTTAAATCAGATGATAATGGCCATTTTAATGGCACAGCAAGCTTTAATCTTCCAACAAGAAAAGATTACAAGCTCTTAGTTAAATGTGAGCATTGTCTACAAAGAAAAGTCTGTGACAAAGATGCAAAAGAAGAAGAAGCCGCTTCATACAGTTGTGATAAGGGTAAGGTTGAACTTAAGAACGGCTCCAATAATTTTGACCTGAGTGGTATAGTTCAATTAGCATGTGACATCCCAGCTGGTAAGCAAGATGGCGTATGTAATTCTGCAGATTTCGCACTAGTACGAAATCTGCTAGGTAAAACCGACGACGATGCGATTAGAAAGGCAGATCTCAATTTTGACGGCATCGTCAATGCCATTGATTTCTCACTCATGACTGCAGCGAGAATTAATATAGCAGACGTAAAATAATATGATAGAAGAATTAAAAGAACATAAATCACTACTTATTGCATTGCTCGTGGCTCTGCTGATTGCGGCTGTCGGCATAACAATGCTTCAGAAGAAATCTGTTGACAAAAATGCAGATGGAACTCCAAAAAAAGTTGAAAAAAATAATGACGGCTCAAAAAATATTGTTGCAAAAGGCATGCTCAGCATTGAGCCGACCTCCGGTCGCTTTATCTACGAAGTGGGTGAGACCGTAGGAATGTTAGTACGCGGTAGCTCAGATGGTCAAGATGCAGTTGGATTTGACGCCGCTGTAAAGGTCAATCAGTCATTATTGGTTTTTAGTAAGGCAGAATCAAAACTAGCAAATTTTGATACCTTTCATAATGCAAATCCCGACAGAGTATATGTAGGAGGAATACGAAAATTAGATAGTAAAACCGCGAGCATATTTGACTCTGCCGAGCTCACAGAGCTCACATTTAAAGCTCGCAAAGAAGGTCATGCTCGCCTCGATTTTATATTTAAGCCAGGCGAAACAACTGACTCAAATATTGTGCTGACTTCATCAAAAGACGGCTTGGGCGAAGTTAAAGGAGCAGATATATATGTTGGAAAAAAAGTAAACCTTACTACTACTTCTGCATTAATTCTGCCTTCAACAAATATTAAGGTAACATTAAAAGCACTAACCACCGAATCCGCCCAACTTGATATTGCCTTGGGCGAGAAGTCAGAACCCAAAAAGTTTACATGGGGCTCAGGAACGCTTTCAAAAAATGTTGAAACATCATCTGGATTTGCGTTCCAAGTAGAAAAAGGAAATGCCAATGCAGTGGTAGTGTACTATGCGTTAGAAAAAACATTAAACTAAATACATATGGAAGAAGACAAAGAAATAAAAAATAAAATGTTGTTTACAGGCCTATTTTCGTTAGTAAGTATAGTGCTTGTGGTAGGCGGTATTATATTTATTGCTCAGCGTAAATTACCTTCAAAATATAAGACACAAGAAAAAGCACTTGTGGACAAGTTTGTTAAGCAGATCGAACCAACCCCAACACTAGCGCCTGTCACGGGTATTCTGAATCTAACTATTAAAACAGTCAAGCCGGTCTATCAAAAAGGAGATCTTGTTACTATTGCTGTTATGGCTGATTCTAAGGGTGATCATATTACTGGTTATGATGCAGTTGTGCGATATGATCCTACACTTATGAAAGTAGACAAAGTAACTTCGTTAGTTGAGGGTATGGATCTGTATCAAACAGATACCCCAGAAGAAAAACCGGTATATAACGACTTAATTATTACAGGAATTCAGGGCCTTGGGCAGAAAGATCCATTTCTTTTTACTGGAACACCAATTGCTGAGGTTACCTTTAGACTTCTCAAGTCGGGGAGCGCTATGGTTGACTTGGTATTTATGCCAAATCATACTGCCGATTCAAATCTAATGAATACACAGACGCAAGATGTGTTAAGTGGCGTACAAGGAGTTACTTTTTCAATCAAATAAATGAGATATACGTATATTATTGTCGCTTTAGCTGTAGGAATGTTCTTTTCTATTGCTCCTTCGTATGCTCAGGTTTCAGCCGCAACACTTAAATTTGATCCAACTACAGTTGCAACAACGGTAGGTGAAACATTCAAGCTAGATGTCGTCGTCGACGCTCAAGAAAAAGAAATTCTTGGTGTCGACGCACAAATTGAATTTGACCCATCTATCTGCGAAGTAGAGAGTATTACAGATGGCGATTACCTAGAAGTTGGTATAAAAGAGTTTACTCAGCCAGGAAAAATTTATATCGCAGGGGTTGTTTCTAACCCAAGTGAATCTGTAACAGGTGAAGGAGTTCTTGCAACAATCCAATGCAAAGCTCTTGCGGCAGGAAAAACTACATTTAAATACACATGTACAACAGGAGAAACAAACGAATCTAATATTTCAGAAAAATCGACCGATGCCCCTGATCTTATTGAGTGTGCACTTAATGGGGAAGCGGTCGTAACTGTAACAGGTGGAACAGCCAAAAAACCAAAAACATCTACTGGAAGTGCAAAAACTCCTGCAGAATTGCCTCGAACAGGCATTGTTGAAGACTTTCTCTTATATGGTATCATCGGATGTGGCTTAATGAGTATTGGTTATGGCACTAAAATGTTAATGCGCATATGAACAAGAAATCACAAAAAGTAATAACAATAGTAATTGGCCTCGTTTTATCATTGTTGTTAGTGTATATCGGCTTTCGAATAGTTCAAAAAAGAGGCTCTCAAGCTGGCGCAGCAACAGATTTTAAGTGTAGTCGTTCTAAAGATACAGAAGCAACGTGTACTTGGACCGACAAAATCTGTGAAGCAGGAAGAACGCTTTATGCAAGTACGCCTCCCGAAGGTATAAAAGGATGCAATCTTGTATTTATTAGTGAAGAAGCAGGGCAGCCAGTTGCATTGGGAGATGGAAATTGTTCTCACACAGTGACTCTTTCGCCACTCATTGCAAAACAAAGCTATTGTGTGGCGACAGCAGGAAACGAAGAAGCCATTATAGAAGTTCCATCTTCGACAGAGGGGACAAGCGCAACAAATCAATCTGGCAATGTTGTGCTTGATGTAACGCCGACCCAACCCATATCAAATGACGTTGCGCTTCCAACCACAAGTCCAACCGATGAAAATATCCAAATAACCCCTGCGGCAACACTCCCAACCCAATCGGTCGATATGGTTGCCGCAACCGATGTCGAAGTCGATGCTTTTTACACAGACACAACTCACTTAGGAGACGACTGGGGTGACTGTTTAGGCTATTTCAAGAATGTGAATAAACAGATAAGTAGCAATCAATGTATTCGTGGCTACTACCGACACTCTGCAACACCAACTCCATAAACCCACAGATAATAGAGCCATTACCCCCGATACATGTTTTTACGTCGATATACCATATATTATATATCGCCCTAAAACATAGAGCTCAACCCACAGGTCTCATAGTATTCAGAACCAATAGTGGACGCTTCAAGCACGCGTAGAGAAACAACTTTCCCAAGCACAATTGGCAGCAAAAGCTCACCTGAATTCGACGATTTAATTAAAGAGATTTTAAGGAATGAGAATTCCCGTTAAGAAGCTAATTACTGGGCTTATAAAGGTTTGCAATATCGATCTTCCACCAGCAAAGGGAAGAATAATAAATAGCAGCAAAATAAATCCGTAGCG
>Ga0138256_10004409_pt1 | contig 14960 bp, 16 predicted proteins | sample KNB2016incub_MG_FD_105486 | JGI IMG/M metagenome (GOLD analysis project Ga0138256, IMG submission 105486) | Active sludge microbial communities from wastewater in Klosterneuburg, Austria - KNB2014incub_MG | ecosystem: Engineered > WWTP > Activated sludge > Unclassified | place: Austria... | reverse complement strand
ATCGCCTCCTTCGCCTCGGTATAGTCATCCCACTTGTCCAGGGACGCCTTGTCGATCGGGCTGAGCTTCCAGCGCTTCAAAGGATCGGTTTCGCGGGCAAGGAACCGCTGGCGCTGTTCTTCGCGCGTCACTGAAAACCAGTATTTGTATAGCCTGATGCCGGACCGGACCAGCATGCGTTCCAGTTCCGGCACCTCGCGCATGAATTCCAGATATTCCGATGGGCTGCAAAAGCCCATCACCCGTTCGACGCCCGCGCGGTTATACCAGCTGCGATCGAAAAAGACGATCTCGCCCGCCGTCGGCAGGTGCTGGATATAACGCTGGAAGAACCATTCGCCCTTTTCCTTGTCGGACGGTTTGGTCAGGGCAACCACGCGGGCATAACGCGGGTTCAGATGTTCCATAAAGCGTTTGATCGTGCCGCCCTTGCCGGCCGCATCGCGCCCTTCCATCAAGATCACGAATTTCTGGCCCGTCTCCTGCGCCCAGATCTGGACCTTCAGGAGTTCGGCCTGCAACAGCGCCTTTTGCGCTTCATACTCGCGCACGCCCATCAGGCGTCCATAAGGATAGGCACCGCTTTCAAAGGCGAGCCGCACCTTGTCGCGGTCGGGCGTTGGGAAACTCTGCGGGCCTGAGCCTTCGGGCGCAGGTGGCACAGGGGTGGCGTCTTCAGGCAAAGCTGTTTCGGTCATGCGGCGCGTCCTCCTCAGATCAATCCGCGCAGTATCGCGCCATTTGGCCGCAGCGCGCTTTGACGCGCATCAAAGCAGAAAAAAATTTCCTGCTGGGCGCTGGCGCGTCCAGAAGGTAGCCTTGGACTGCTCAAGTCGGAGGGAACGATGGTGAAACTTTATGGCGTGGCCCGGTCGCGGGCAACTCGGGCGATCTGGCTGATGGGCGAGATCGGGATAGGGTATGAGCATGTGCCGGTCATCCAGGCCTATCGGCTGAAGGATCCGAACGCGCCAGATGCGCCCCTGAACACGCTGTCACCCGCCTTTCTGGCCCTGTCGCCCGCGGGCGCCATCCCGGTGCTGGAGGATGAGGGGTTCGTCCTGTCGGAATCGGTGGCGATAAATCTTTATCTGGCCAAGACCTATGGCGGCGATCTGGGCCCCCGCGACGGGCGAGAGGAGGCGTTGATGCTGCAATGGGGCCTTTACGGCGCCACCGCGATCGAGGCGGATGCGCTGGTCATCCTTTACGCCATGGGCGAAGGCCGCGCCGACGCGGCGGAGGTGACAGCGGCCCGCGCCCGACTGGCACGCCCCCTGGCAGCGCTGCAGGCGCATCTGGTGGCGGAAGGTCACATGGTCGGGCGCCGCCTCACCGTGGCCGACATCAACATGGCCGAGATGGTGCGCTATGCGGCCGCGGCGCCGGGGCTGGTTGACGACTATCCCGCCGTGAAGGGCTGGCTCGCGCGGTTGCACGAGCGGGCGGCCTTCAAGGCGATGTGGGCCATGCGGCTGGCCGAGCCGGAGTGAGGGGGAAAGTCGCGGTCCCGCCGGCCTGCGGCTTTTCATTGAAAATATACGATGGAATGTATATTATGATATGCATTCCATCGGAGAACCGCCATGACCCGCCTTCTGACGCCCCATATCGCCACGATGACCGAACTGCGCGAACCTCATAAGGTGTTCGAACGCTCCGGCGGCAAGCCGGTGGCGATCCTGAAGAATTCGCAGCTCGTGGGGTATCTGGTGCCTGCGGCGGCGGCGCAGCCTGATGAGCATCGCCCGGCGACGATGGAAGAGGTGATGGCCCATCTGCGTGAAACCCGCGCGAGCGTGCAGCCCGTCCTCGACTATCTGAAAGACAAGTAAATCCCATGTTCACGCTGACGGTCGAAATCGTCGTGGCGATCCACGACGATTTGCTCAATCCGGGAGAACTGCCAGGCCGCGCCCGCGACAAATCTCTGGAAGGCGCACTGGCACGCGTCGACAACCGGCTGGCATATGGGCTGATCGGCGATGTCTTCGACCTTGCGGCGGCTTATGCGGTGGCGGTGTCCCAGGGGCATTGCTTCAATGACGGCAACAAGCGCACCGCCTTTCGGACGATGAACGCGGCGTTGATGCTGAATGGAACGCGTATCATCTGGAACACCGAGGAGGTGGGCCAGATCATTATCCGCGTGGCGCAGGGGCTGATGGATGAAGGCACATTGGCGGAGTGGTTGAGGGGACGATAGCCCCACCTTGCCCCCCTTCCCTCCCTCAGGCTATTGTCGCCCCTCAAGAACAAACCTGAGCAGCGAGCCCCCATGCCCAACGATCTCCTCTCCGGCGGAACCTCGACCTATGACGCTTCCTCGATCGAGGTGCTGGAGGGGCTGGAGCCTGTCCGCAAGCGCCCCGGCATGTATATCGGCGGCACGGATGAACGGGCGCTGCATCACCTCGTGGCCGAGATCCTCGACAATTCGATGGACGAGGCGGTGGCGGGCCACGCCAACCGGATCGAGGTTGAACTCCATGCGGACCATTCCGTCACCATCCGCGACAATGGCCGCGGCATTCCGGTTGACCCCCATCCCAAATTCCCCGGCAAGTCGGCGCTGGAGGTGATCCTATGCACGCTGCATGCGGGCGGCAAGTTCGGCGGCGATGCCTATCAGACCTCGGGCGGTTTGCATGGTGTGGGTGCCTCGGTCGTGAACGCGCTCTCCGACAGTCTGGTGGTCGAGGTCGCGCGCAACAAGGAACTCTTTGAGCAGCGCTTTTCGCGCGGGGTCCCGCTCGGCCCCGTGGTCAAGGTCGGCGCGGCCCCGAACCGGCGCGGCACCAGCGTGACCTTCCATGCCGATGAACAGATCTTCGGCCACCACCGCTTCAAGCCCGCCCGGCTGATGAAGATGGTGCGCTCCAAGGCCTATCTCTTCTCCGGCGTTGAAATCCGCTGGAAATCGGCGATCCCCGATGGTGACACGCCCCTGGAGGCGACCTTCCACTTCCCCGGCGGCCTTGCCGATTATCTGGGCGAGCTTTTGCACAAGTCCACCACCTACGCCGACCGGCCCTTTGCCGGAAAGGTCGGCTTTCAGGAAAAGTTCGGCGTGCCCGGGCAGGTCGAATGGGCGATCAACTGGACGCCTTCGATCGACGGATTCCTGCACAGCTACTGCAACACCGTCCCCACGCCCGAGGGCGGCACGCATGAGGCGGGCTTCTGGAGTGCGATCCTGAAGGGCGTGCGCGCCTATGGCGAATTGACCAAGAACCGCAAGGCCGAACTCATCACCCGCGACGACATGCTGGCGGGGGGTTGCGCGCTGGTGTCATGTTTCATCCGCGAGCCGGAATTCGTGGGTCAGACCAAGGACCGGCTGGCCACGACCGAAGCCGCCCGTCTGGTCGAAGGCGCGGTGAAGGACCATTTCGACAACTGGTTGGCGTCCGATACCAAATCGGCTGGCGCAATCCTTGATTTTCTGGTGCTGCGCGCCGAAGAGCGCCTGAAGCGCCGTCAGGAAAAGGAAACCGCCCGCAAATCGGCGACCAAGCGCCTGCGGCTGCCCGGCAAGCTGACCGACTGCACCGCCAAAAGCCGCGAGGGGACGGAGCTGTTCATCGTCGAAGGCGACAGTGCCGGTGGCTCCGCCAAGGGCGCGCGGTCACGCGAGACGCAGGCGCTCTTGCCCCTGAAGGGCAAGATCCTGAACGTGCTCGGGGCCGCGTCGAACAAGCTTTCCGACAATGCCGAAATCCGCGACATCTGCGAGGCGCTCGGCGTGTCGATGGGCACCAAGTTCAACGTCGACGATCTGCGCTATGAAAAGATCATCATCATGACTGACGCCGACGTGGACGGCGCCCATATTGCCAGCCTCTTGATGACCTTCTTCTTCACCCAGATGCGGCCCCTGATCGACAAGGGGCACCTCTACCTCGCCTGCCCGCCGCTTTACCGGCTGACGCAGGGGGCAAAGCGGATGTATGTGGCCGATGATGCCGAGAAGGAATTGTGGCTGGCCAAGGGGCTGGGCGGCAAGGGCAAGATCGACGTGCAGCGCTTCAAGGGTCTGGGCGAGATGGACGCCAAAGACCTGAAAGACACGACGATGAACCCCGAGACGCGCAAACTGATCCGCGTGACGATCGACGAGGATGAGCCGGGCATGACCGGCGATCTGGTCGAACGGCTGATGGGGAAGAAACCGGAACTCAGGTTCCAGTATATCAGCGAGAATGCGAAGTTCGTGGAGGAGCTGGATGTTTGAAGTCAGACGTGCGTCTCAAACCGTACAGGCCTCCCGAGTTGCACCCACCGTTTCATTTCACTGAGGCGTTCAGAAGTCGGGAGGCTCAACGCCTCTTTTTCTGAGTGTCCCTCGTGGATTTTTTTCTCGGTAATCCAGCCCAGGCAAGTCTCATAGTCAGCTTTTATTCTGCTTGGGCCGGGGGCATCGAGCTCGGCTTCAACCCGCAGAAAGTCGCGCACTTTCTGGATGACCACTTCATATCTCCCCCTGTGCGCCGCAACATCCTGACCAGCCAAATCGGATAGGCTGCGCTTAGTATCGTAGGCATTCTGCTCAAATATTAAGAACTTCTTCGGACTGGGCAAATCAACAGAACAGCGCCTTATGCCTAGGTCTAGCCCCAACTCGAACGGCATATTCATCCTAAAAAACTCATCAGCAACCGAGGATCGACAGCAAGAAAGGTCATGAATTGAGAATTTTGCGTCACACGCGAGCATGAAAATTTTATCTAAACGGTTTTCACCATTTTCAAGCCTCTCGGTCGCCAGTCGCGGACTAAGACCGCAGTAAACAACTGTGAACAGCATCGCCTCCAGAAGCGGGGCGTAATTGTCATCAAATGGGCAGTTAATAAATACGTTTGTCTCAAATGGCAAAACTGCACACTACCCCTTCGGAGGATGAGGGTCTTTACCAAAAGAGCTCCTCTCCCGTATGCGCCCGTCGCGACCATGAACATAAAGTTCAGTGCCTTGATTTTTCGCAATTTCGCGTGCGCGATCAACGGCTTCTTTTTGGGTCTGAAATACGCCGGAGGCGCGCTCAGCTCCGGCCTTTCGGACACTCCACTTCCCACCGTTCGGTACAACGTGTTGACCCTTTGATGACATATGTCACACTCCCTAACAGCCCATCCAATGTAGGATAGGCTGTGATCTTTTTCCAGAAGTTAAAGCTGCTCCGCTATCGAATTCCTAGTTGGGTCTGGCAGTCACGCACCATCGTTCGATCGCACTCCTCCCCCTCACAACAACCCCGCCAACTCCTCCCGACACAGCCGCGCAAACGCACTCACCGTCGGCAGATCCCTTGCGCCGGGGGCCGTAAGAAGCCCCATGCGGATCGGCTTTATCCGGCCGGCCAGCGGCACGAACTTCAGCCGCCGCCCGTCCGGCGCGGTATCGGTATGGGGGCGCAGGTTGGCGATGGAATAGCCAAACCCGTTGGCGACCATGGATTGCACCACCGCAATGTCGCGCGACCGCTCGAAGATGAAGGGCTTGCGCCCTGCCCCGTCGAACAGCGCCAGGAAATAATCGACGCTGTGCGGCAGGTCGAGCAGGATGAACGGAAATTCGGCCAGCGCGGCCGGTGTCACGCTCTCCTGATTGGCCAGGGGGTGATCCTCGGCGAAAAAGGCGAAAGGCGGCAGTTCGGCCAGACCGTCGAAGGCCAGATCGGTGGGGATCGCCAGATCATAGGTCAGCGCCACGTCAAGACGCGCCTCGCGCAGGCCCTCGATGATCGCCATCTGATGGGATTCGATCTGGTGAAACTCCACCTCTGGATAGGTGCGGGTGAAGGACCGCCGCAGCCGCGGCAAAAGGATCTGGGCGAAGGTCGACAGGCACCCCACCGTCAGGCTGCCCTTGATCATGCCCGACAGGCGGTTGGCCGCCTCGACCATCTGGCGCGACTGGTCGAGGATCTGGCGGGCATGGGCGATCAGCGTGCGGCCCTGCGGCGTGGGAATCATGCCCTGGGCATGGCGGCGGATGAAGATGGGCAGGCCCATCTCGGCCTCAAGCTGCGAAATCGCGACCGAGATCGAGGGCGCTGAGACGCGCTGCCGCTCCGCCGCGATCGTCACCGATCCGCAGTCGCCCACGGCCACCAGATATTCCAGTTGGCGCAGCGTGAACCTGAGCAACCCGACCACCTTCCCTCATCCCGAGGCCAAAGCCTACCGGGATCGGCTGAGAAGCGAAAGCCGTTGCTATTCGTCCCCCGGCACGCCGTAGGACGGCGCTTGAGTGGGATCTTCGGCACGCTGGACATAAGCCGCCATCTGCGGGCGATAGACCTGCCAAGCCGCGCGCAAGTCGGCGATGGGGTGATCGGACCAGTCGATACGCAGATCGGCCAGCGGCCAGGACAGCCGGTCGGCAATCTTCAGCCCCGCCGAATGCACCGGCCCAGCCTCGCCCCCCGCTGCAAGCCCCGCGTCAAGTGCCGCCATCAGCCGGTCACCCAGATGCCCGCTGGCCACTTCGAACGCCCCAACCATCACGGCCGGCACCCTGTCATTGGCCAGAAGATTGCCCCCCGCCGCGCAATCCACCCCCTCGGCCTGCCCCCAGATGCCCAGAACCTCGGGCCCGGAATGGATGGCCATCTGCCCTGCCCGGTCGATCACCAGAAGCTGGCGATAGCCGATATGGGCGCGGCCCGCCGTGATGCGGACCAACGCCGCCGCCGCATCCTGCCCGGCCTCCAGCGCATCCAGGAGCATTGGCCCCAGCGCCGGATCGGTCACGTTCTGGCTCGCGACCGCACCCACCCCCGCCCGCACATGGGCGCAGCGCGCGGCAACGGCGGGCGAGGAGGAGGAGATCACCATCCCGAACTGCCCGGTCCGGGCGCAGCGTGCGATCAGCGAAAAGGTCATGGCACAGTCTTTCTGCAAGCGCCGGGGGTTTCACACCCCCGGACCCCCGTGGGATATTTGGGGACAGAAAATGAGAGCTCGCCATTTTCTGTCGTGAAATATCCTCGGGGGTCCGGGGGCAGACAGCCCCCGGCCTTGGGTTCAGTCGGGAATGACGGCAGTGGCATCGATCTCCACCAGCCAGTCGGGGCGGGCGAGCGCGGTGACGACAACCCCGGTCGAAACCGGATGCACGCCTTTGATATATTCGCCCATGGTGCGATAGACCGCCTCGCGGTGGCGCACATCGGTCAGATAGACCACGACCTTGCAGACATGCTCCATCTTGCCGCCGCATTCCTCGACCAGCTGGCGGATGTTTTGCATGACCTTGTGGGTCTGTTCGACCGGATCGTGGCTGTTGATATTCTTGGCGGTGTCCAGATCCTGCGGGCATTGACCGCGCAGGAAGATGGTCGCGCCGCGCGCAACGACCGCCTGACAGAGGTCATTGTCGAGCTTCTGTTCGGGATAGGTATCGCGGGTGTTGAACTTGCGATGACGGTAATGCGCCACTTCGGCCTCCGGTTTGGTGTCTCTCAGGGGGGCGGGGCCTTAACGGCCATCCGCGCGTTTTTCGGCCTGGCCATCATAGGCCATGTAGGACCGCCGCGTCGCGATATGTTCGGCCACATAGCGGGCATCGTGCCAGACGCCCCAGATGAAGCTCGACCCGCGCCGCGACAGCCAGGGCAGGCCCAGGAAATAAAGGCCCGGCTCGCTCGACACGCCGCGCTGGTGGCGGGGGCGGCCCGTCTCGTCAAAGACATCCACCTTCAGCCAGTTGAAATCGAGCGCGAAGCCGGTGGCCCAGATGACGGTGGTGATCCCGGCCGCGTTCAGATCAAGCGCGCGGATCGGGTTGGTGACGCAGTCAGGATCGGGGTCGAAGTGGCGGGCCTGCGGCTCCTCGGGCAGGTTGAGCCCGTTGCGCGCGATATAGGCATCCGCCTCGTCCAGCACCGACAGATAGTTCGCGTCGCCCCCGGCGATATTCTTCGCAAGATCGGCGGCGAAGGTCAGCTTGCCGTCGCGGCAGGTCTCCGTCCGGCCCACGAGGGTCATGCCCTGCCCCGCCAAGCGCCTGAAATCGACCGTCTCGCCACCCTGGGCGCCGCTGACGGCGATGGTGACATGTTCGGTCCCCGGACGCGGGGCGGGAATATCCCACTTGCCCAAGACCCCCAGCCACCAGACGAAGTCACGACCCCGGTAGCGGCGCGGTGGACGGTCGTGCGGGCCGACGGACAGAAAGACCTTGCGCCCCGCCGCAAGGAGTTCACCCGCGATCTGCGCCCCGGACGAACCGGCGCCGACCACCAGCACCGCGCCTTTGGGCAAGTCCGCCGGATTGCGGTAGGCGGTGGAATGGATCTGCAAAAGACCGGGCGCGGCGGGAATGATGGCCGGGATGACGGGCCGCTGAAAAGGTCCGGTGGCCGCATTCACGTTGTTGGCCTCGATCACGCCCTGGGACGTCTCGATCCGGAACCCCGGACGATGCTCATTCCGCGCCACGCTCAGCACGTCGACCCCGCAGCGCACCGGGGCGCCGATCTTTTTCACATAGGTTTCGAAATAATCCGCAACGCGCTCCTTGCCCGGAAAGGCATCGGGATGCAGGTCGTCATAGCCCAGTCCCGGAAAACGGTCATGCCAGGCGGGTCCGTTGGCCACGAGACTGTCCCAGCGCTCCGACCGCCATCTTTCGGCGATGCGTTTGCGTTCCAGCACCAGATGCGGCACGCCTGCCTGACCCAAATGCTCGCTGGCGGCAATTCCGGCCTGTCCGGCACCGACCACAAGCGTATCTATCCTTTCAACCGACATGTCGGGTTCCTTTCGGGCGGTCCGTTGGATGGTGTTGTCCCGACAGGGCTTAAGCCACGGCCTGCGCCGGGATGCGGCGCGCCAGATACTGGGCGAATTCGTAGTTCGGCCGTTCGAGATGACTGAGCGGGCCGGGCTCACCAAGGTCGGAACAGAGCCCGCGATAGACTTTCTCGGTGCAGCCCCTGTCCTCGACGTTCACATCATCAAGAAGCGCCTTCACCTGCGCCAGATGGCCTTCAGCCGCGGGATCGGCCAGCCAGTCCTCCGACATGCCCATGCCGAAGAGAACCTTCACATGGCTTGGCCCGTCGGGCGTCAGCGACAGATACCAGAAATATCCCGGCGTCAGCGTGATGAGGAGCGAGGGATAGATCGCCAGAAGCCAGGTCTTGCGCCGGTCGTCGCCCTTGAGCGTGGTGTTCGACGGGTGCGCCAGCGCCAGCGGCACGGTGTCATTCTTCAGGATCCAGTGATAGTTGAAGGCCGCGCCACCGGTCGGGCAAACCATCTCCTCCAGCTTCGACGCCCCGCCGATCGTGCCCGCATGGCAGACCGGCAGGTGATAGCTTTCCATGAAGTTCTCGGCCAGAACCTTCCAGTTCGTCGCCCAGCGGAAATTTTCGCGATAGGTTTCGCGATAGCCGGTCATGTCGAAGGGCGCGATCAGGTCCGTCGCTTCGCGCAATGTATCGGCGGGCTCTGGCGCGTTGGGGTTCAGCGTCACCATGATCCAGCCCTGCCAGACAACCGCCCGCACCGACGGCAGCCCCAGGGCTTCCTTGCAGAAGCTGTCGTTCAGCGTCATTGCGGGTGCGCCACGCAGACTGCCGTCCAGATTGTAGGTCCAGGCGTGATAGGGACAGACGATCGCGCGGACCGTGCCGCGCCCCTGCAAAAGCGTGGACATGCGGTGACGGCAGACGTTCGACATGGCCCTGACCTGCCCTTCGCGGTCGCGCAAGACGACGATCGGCTCGCCGGCGATGTCCATCGTCAGATAGTCGCCGGGATTGGGAAGGCTCTCGGCGCGGCCCGCGCACAGCCAGTCGGCGGCAAAGACATGCTTTTGCTCAAGCGCCACGAACTCGGGCGAGGTATAGACCGACTTCGGCATGGCGAAGGCGCTCTCGAACGGGACGGCGACGTTGGCATGAAGCGCCTCAGCGGGGCTGAGAGAGAGGGTCTTGTTCATCACTGTCACTCCTTCGTGCGGCTGTCGCTTGGGACCAACCCTGCGTGAAACGTCGTCCATCCTGTCGCATCATTGCATGAGGTGCGGCTTATGGCGCGTCTTTCAACGTCTATATGATCGCCCCCGGTCCTCGGCGCCATGACCGTTTGCTTCATCGCTGATTAGGACAGGCCTAATCCGGCCCAGAAAGGTGTTGAACGAAGGGCAAACGTCAGGTTTTCCATACCCAGGTCGGGGGGCAAGCCACTTGCCGGGCCGGACCCGCGCGCCTAGCCTTGCGGGCATAACACCAATCGAGTTGCCCCATGAAATCCATTCTTGCCGGTCTTGCTCTTGCCGTCCTGCCCTGCACCTTGGCCGCAGCGGCGGATTTTCCCGATCCGAGCCGGATTGCCGACGCGCAGGCCGGGCTTTCGTCCTACCACGACGTGCTGTCGGATATCAGTTGCGATGCCCCGACACTCAAATCCCATCAGCTGATGTGCGAAGATGACCGGCTTTGGCAGATGGGATTGCTGGACAGCTGGGCCTGGGTCTATGCCGTGGAACACGCCACAGGAACCGAGGCCGACCATGCCGCCCCCGCCTGGGATGACCTCTTCATCGAGGCGCGCGACGCCTGCAGCGATGACGCCTGCCTGATCGACCTTTTGATCCAGCATACGAACGACAGCCTGGGCGGAACCTCGCCCTATATGAACTGAACCGGCAGGGCCATCAGGCCCGCCAGGTGATCCGCCCTCCGGCGATGGTCAGCGCGACGTCCAGCCCGGCAATATCGCTGACGGGCGTCTGTTCGATATCGCCGGACAGAACCACGATGTCGGCCGCCAGACCGGGGCGCAGCACGCCGGTCAGCTTGTCCCAATGCGCCGCATGGGCACCCCCAGCCGTGTAGGCCTGTAGCGTTTCCATCAGGCTCACGCGCTGATCTGTTGCGCCCGGTGCGGCAAAGGGCTGCCGGGTCAACGCCGCGCCAATCCCGCGCAGGACGGAAATATCCGTCACCGGCCAGTCAGAGGCGTAGGCAAGCGGCGCACCCGCCTCGGCCAAGGTCCGGGCCAGATAGGCATCCTTGAGCCGTGCGGCACCGATCGTATGGATCGCAGGTTCCAGTGCAAAATCCATCACACCCGGCGCATGGACCGGCTGGACCGACGCAATGATCCCCAATTCCCCCAGACGCGGAATGTCGGCGGGGTCGATCAGTTCGATATGTTCGATCCGGTGGCGGCTGTCGCGGACGCCGTTCGCCTTTTGCGCGGCCTCATAGCCGTCGATGATGGTGCGCACCGCGCCATCGCCGATGGCATGGACGGCAATCTGCATGCCCCGCCGGTCAACCTCGGTCGCGATCTGGTTGAACCGGGCAGACGGGAACAGCGGCTCGCTCCGGTGGCCTGCATGACCCACATAATCGTTCAGCATGAAGGCCGTGCGGCTGTCCATCACCCCGTCCATGAACATCTTCACAAAGCCCGAAGACAGCCAGTCGTCGTTGAACGCGGCCCGCATCGCCTCGGCCCGTTCCAGTTCGTGCAGCTCCATATGTGGCTTGAAATGGAAGGGCACCTTCACGCGCGCGGTCAGGCCGCCGTCGCGCTGAAGCCCGCGCAGAAGTTCCAGCGTGTAAAGGTTGCCGTCCATGTTCACCATCGAGGTCACGCCATGGCGCGCGCAGTGCGCCAGCCCGCTCGCCACCTTGGCCCGGTCGATGGCCTGCTCGGCCCCCGATGGCCAGGGCGACGGCTCGCCCCCCGTGGCTATGCCAAGGTTCAGACGTTCCTCGCCACCCAGGGCGATCACCGGGGCGAAAGCTTCGAATTCGCGCAACTCGCCCGTGGCCAGCCCGTCGTCGCCCATCACCACTTCGTGCCCACGCGGCATGGCGGCCCCGTGCAAGATACCTGCCGCTTTCAGTGCGGCAGTGTTGGCCCAGACGGTATGATGATCGTGCGCGGTGATGGCGATGGGCCGGTCGGCGATGATTGCATCAAGGTCGTGGCGGTTCATCGGATGGTCGAGCATCGCATAATGCCCGCCCTGCGCCATCAAAAGCGGCTGGTCGGGATGGCTGGCCGCATAGGACCGGAAGGCGCGCGAAAGCCCATCCGCCCCTTCGACCCCGCCAAGTTGCAGATGGGCCAACTCGGCCCCGCCCAGCACCAGATGCAGATGGCTTTCCACGAACCCCGGCAGCAGCGTCGCGCCACCACAGTCGACGATCTCGGTCGTGGATGCTGCCAGCGCCTCGATCACCGCAGGCGCGCCCAGCGCCAGGATGCGCTCGCCCGCCAGAGCGATGGCGCCTGCCCGTGGGCGGGCCGCATCCATCGTCAAAATCCGTGCATTGGTCAGGATCAGGGTCGGCGTCATGGGCACCTCGGGCGGTTTATGATCAAATCTTTGCTGACCCTGCGTCAAAATTCAGCGCCCTTCAAGCCCAAGAACACGCAGTCCGCACCCGCACGGCAGCCGTCGCATGCCTCAATTCCGAGTCAATTGTGCAACAGTTCCATCTCTTTGGCCGTATCTTCTTCACAATGCTTACAGATTTCACACTTATCTTGAGAAACGCGCGCTGTGGCGCAGGCTGAAGCGGAGAGTGGTTGTGAAGCCCTGGGTTAAGGGAACGGCGATGACGGAGTTCCTGTCGCGTGAAATGCTGGCCGAGATGGAAGCCGCCCGCAAGCAGGCGCTGAAGAAGCGCTCGCGTCTCAGGATCATCACCGGGGATGACACCTATCCGGTTCTCAGGATGCTGGCCGAAGGCTTCACGCTCGACGCCGATCAGGTGGCACAATTGCGCGGGCTGGTCGATCTTTACGACGGCGCGCGGCATCTGGCGCAATGTCTGATCATGGCGTCGGACGTCGCGGGGGGCGAACTTGTCTGCACGATGAAATGGACGCGCCGCAATACCGACGTGGCCCCGCTCGACTATGTGCGCGACGATAGTGCGCCGGTGGGCTATCTGCCGGGGTTCTGAAACCCTCACCGCCGGATTTCGACCAGCGTTCCCACCGGCGTCACGCGCCACAATTCCTCGATCTCCGCATCCGACAGGGCAATGCAGCCCGCTGTCCAGTCGCGCCTGAGCGTCGGCTTGCCAGCCAGACTGTTCGGCTGGCCGTGGATCATGATGTCGCCACCCGGATCATAGCCCCCCGTCCGCGCGCGCTTCACATCATCGGCCTGCGGGTAATCTAGCCCAAGCGACAGATGGAACCGGCTCTGGCCGTTCCTGCGGTTGATACGGAAGGTGCCTTCGGGGGTGCGACCATCGCCTTGACGGACCTTGTCACCCTCCGGCGCGAAGCCCAGCGCGATGCGGTAGTGCCGCACCGCCTTGCCATCCTGAAAGACCGTCAGCCGCCGCGCGGCTTTTTCCACCAGGATCCGGTCAATCTGCCCGACCAGCGGCGGGGCGTCCTTGACCGGCGGCGGGCCGACCGGCGCCTGCATCAGCGCCAGCGCCCCGATCCCCAAAGCGACGATCAGCAGCAGAAGCCGAAAAAGGCTGCGCGTTCCCTTCATTGCAAGTCGGCAAAGGCCTTCTGCAGGCGGGCTACGGCTTCGGTCACATAGGCGCGCGGGGTGGCCAGATTGAACCGCAGGAAGGTTTCGCCCCCGGCCCCGAACGTCACCCCATGATTGGCGGCGATACGCGCATCCTGTTCCACCCGACGGATGAACTCGGCCGCCTCCATCCCGGTACCAGTGAAATCGACCCAGGCCAGATAGGTCGCCTCCAGCCGCATCGAACCCAGACCGGGAATGGCACCGATACCGGCATCGAAAATCTGCCGGTTGCCATCCAGATAGGCCATCAGCCCATCCACCCAGGCCGCGCCTTCGGGGCTGTAGGCCGCCGTCGCCATGTGGATGCCAAAGGAATTGGGCGAAATGCCCATCGCCATCATGCGCCCGGCAAAGACCGACCTGAGCTTTTCATCCGGAATGATCACATTGCCGGAATGGCAGCCTGCGATGTTAAAGGTCTTGGTGGTCGCCGTCATCAGCACCATCCGGTCCAGACAATCCGGCGCCGCATTGGCCATCACGACATGCTTCTGCCCCGGATAGACCAGATCATGATGGATCTCGTCCGACACCAGCAACAGGTCATGGCGCTTGCAGAAATCGGCAACCGCGCGCAGCTCGTCCAGGCTCCAGACCCGCCCGCCGGGATTGTGCGGCGAACAGAGGATCAGCATCCTTTCCCGCCCGGTCATCTGCGCGTCCCACGCCGCAATATCCAGACCGTAACGCCCGGCTTCGTTCTTCAGGCGACATTCGACCACCTGCCGCCCCGCCGCTTTGATCACACGGGCGAACGCATGATAGACCGGTGTCATCAGCACGACCCCGTCGCCCGGTTGGGTATAGGCGTCGACACACATCGCCGTGCCATGGACAAGACCATGGGTGGTGAAGACCCATTTGGGATCGACAGCCCAGCCATGGCGCGCCTTCATCCACCATTGGACCGCCTCCAGATAGGCGCGGTCATCGCCGAAATATCCATAGACCCCGTGCGCGGCCATCTTCTCGACGGCCTGTTGGACACAGGCCGGGGGCGGGAAATCCATGTCGGCCACCCACATGGCGATCCCGTCATCAGGTTTCACGCCAAACGCCGCCTCCATCATATCCCATTTGGAACAATGGGTGCCGCGACGGTCGATGATACGGTCGAAATCCATGAAACCTCCCTGAACGATTGGGCGCAGACTGAAACGGATTGAAAAAGGCCGCAAGCGCCCGACCCCTGGCGGGATAGCCGAAAGAACAACGGCCCTCAATCTGGGCCCCGGCAGAACATTGTATTCATCACATTTATCCCGAAGGAATGTTTTACCGCTTGACCCCCGGAAAGGTGGCCGCATATCCCCGCAAAACCCCACAAACCTGCGCCATTGCACCCGAACGCACCTTGTCCTAAATCGAACGCCATGACCCTGCGCCAGATCCTGATCCATCCCGATCCCCGCCTGAAGAAGCCCTGT
>Ga0138256_10004408_pt1 | contig 14960 bp, 9 predicted proteins | sample KNB2016incub_MG_FD_105486 | JGI IMG/M metagenome (GOLD analysis project Ga0138256, IMG submission 105486) | Active sludge microbial communities from wastewater in Klosterneuburg, Austria - KNB2014incub_MG | ecosystem: Engineered > WWTP > Activated sludge > Unclassified | place: Austria... | reverse complement strand
TATTAACTCCAGGTCAGCCCCCTCATCCGGCCTGTCGGCCACCTTCTCCCCCTTGCCAGGGGGAGAAGGGACAGGGAAAACGTTGACTCTGAAACTACCTCAGTCTACATCGCGTGAAGTATGGCATTGAGTAACGGTCGATTCCGCATCACGGCGTTGTGCGACGACCGTTTTTGATCGGGATTGTGACAGATGCGTCTTCGCGGCCGAGCTTAATCGTCCTGGTCGTCCGAGTTTCCTCGGGCGAGCCTGCCTTCTGAATTATGTCCAGAACCGCAGTTCCGCTGACCGCTTTTCCCAGCACGAATCGAATAGTGGCTGTGTATTCCCCGTTACTCGCGATCCGGCAGATGTATTGCTCGAATCGTTTGGCACTTCCCTCGTTTGCGGATCCACCATCATCGTGAACCAGACGGCCGCCATTGGTCGTGGATCGGTTCTTGAAACTGCAAACCTGTCCATCCGGCTGAGTGACCATCAGATCCAGATCCGCTGAGCCCACCCAGCGGAGCACGAGCATCAAATCAACCATTGATGCTTCGCGAAGTTGTTCCCGGATTTGCTCGGCGTCAGCGGACTGACCGGCCATGTCGAGCTGGGACGCGATTTCCGTGACAACATTTCGAGCTTCCTGATGGAGCACCGCAGCGTCATCGGACCAGACATGACTCAGGATTCCACAACGCGCCCAGACGCGGTATTCTGGATTCTTTGACTTGTCCGCCACACTCCGTGCCAGCAGCCACGACTCCGGGAGTTCGGGATTGAGTTCAGTGGCTTCCCGGCAGAGACGAATCCCGTCGTCCCAGGCCTCGAACCGAGACATCAGCGCGACTGCGATCAGAAGCTGAGGAATGTCGGCGTTTGCGAAATCCATTCGTGATTCCAGCACGCGGGCAATGTCTTTCGCTGGTCGTTTCGCCAGTTTCATCTCCAGAGCCAGCACATCGTACATCCAGGGTGCCGCCAGATCATTGCGGATGCCACTCTGAATGGCCTCGATTGCCGCATCGTACTTTCTTCGCGCATGCAGGATTGACACGGCTTCGGCCAGGATTTCAGCCGTAACGGACTGTTTGGTGAGGACATCGTCCCACACTTTTGCGGCGGGGCGAGGATCTGCAAGGGCGGCTTCCACAATTCTGCGCGCGGTGATCTGTGGCTTCTCTGGAGCCCGTTCGTCCCGCGCAAGAAAAACGGGCGTGTATGTCGTCCGTTTGGAGACATGCGCACCCGTTGTTTTTCTGGAAAAATCTGCCTCGAAACTCGCAGGCTCTATTTTATGGCTGGTTTTTTTTTGATGCTGTTGAGCGAATGGTTTGAAATTCCGCTGTGGGCTTTCTCTACAGGAAGAGACATGAAACCGCCGCCACCGCCGCCGAATCCTCCCATACCGCCGCCGCCCATTCCTCCCATTCCACCACCCATTCCGCCACCCATTCCACCGCCCATGCCTCCCATTCCCCCGCCCATTCCTCCGCCCATTCCGCCGCCGCCGAGTTGCATTGGTGGAATTACCAGGTCGCCGACCTGATACACTCGAGTCACCAGGTTCTCTTCGGCGTCAGCGTACGTCTGCGTCGTGATGAACATAACTTCGTTGCGGATCATATAGGTCAGTTTTGGATCTGTCTGGCTAAAAATGATTGCCAGTGCGTTTCGCAGTGTGATTCCGTCCAATTCGATATCCTTGATGGAGACATCCTGCAGTGAATCAATGGACTCTTCAGACAAGGCCCCCATGTCCGGCAGGATGGTCATGCGATAATCCGCTCCGGCACCACCGCCCGCCGCACCGTACGTCGTTGTAAAGTGAGCGGAGATCTGTTCCAGAATATCGCTCAGGGGATTTTCTCCTGGAAAACTCAGATTCTTGACTGGTTCGTCCAGCATTCGTTCCAGCCACAGTTCCGCTGGCTTTTCTGAACGCAGTGAGACGGATTCGTATTTCTTTTTGCGAGTCAGCGTCAACGCTCGCCAAACATCGGCTGGCGGATAAATGATCGGTGGCTCGTCAGGAAATGGAACATGGGAGAGTTCAACCTGGTACAGAACTTCCAGAAATCGGTCTTGCCGCAAATTTCTCAGGCGATACACCTTGCTCAACTGACCGGTTGCTTCTGACATCATCAAGGCGGCTGTCGCCGTTCCGTTGCCGGGCTCCATGTCGAGCGCAAGGCGGGCCTGAACCTCGGCGTCCTCGTAGGCGTCGAAATCACCGTGTGCGGCGCGATCAAGCAGACCACGGACCTGACTAATCAGAGCCTGCAGACGTTCCTCTTCCAGACGCATTTCGGACAGGACTCGACGTTCGGCTTCCTGGACGGCTCGCGATTCGTTTTCCTGACGTCGTTGAATAGCGACCGTATCCTTCCGAATTTGCACGAAACTGAGCGCATCGATCACGCGTCGTTGCAGTTCGTCGCGTTTTTCAGGAGCCAGTTCGGGAGCCGAACGAATCGTTTCAAGCAAATCCTTCAAGCGGGTCTGGGCAAACTCGGGTTGTTCTCCAGCAATGTCTTTCGCTTCCTGGATCGCTGCAGTTGTCTGCTGCGCCAGCTTTTGCGTGGCGATCTCAATGCGCTCCTGGGCCGCGCTTAATGGCGTTGTATCATTCGGCAGTGGAGGCCCAAGGCGGTCGTCGCCGGAAGCGGGCAGCAGTGGTTCATCACTTAATTCATCCATCAGAGCCGTCAGACGGATGTCCCCACCAGCAAGTTTGCTTGCTCGCCGAGCAACATCCAGGGCTCGGGATTTGTCGCCATTGTCTGAAAGCTGTCGAGCCGTCACGATCGAACGATTGACAGTCGCGGCAAGTTCCGCAGTAACCGACTGCAGACCCTTCACGCCCACGATCGGTGAGACAAGTCCCTGCGACGCTTCCGCCCGTTCAAACAGGACGCGAACTTCGCTGCCAGTCGCGCTGGTGGAAGCCAATGCCGTCCACTGGCATGTCTTTCCACTTGCGTCGTTCGCTGTCAGAGTCAATTGGCGTGCGGGAGCACCCTCGCCAAACACAATCGTATGTCGGTCGGAGCGCAGAGCGACTTTCGCCGGGCAGGCCAGTTTCAAATTCGGATCTTCGGACGTCAGATTGCTGACAAACTCAGGCGCAATCGATGCGGCGTCTGCCAGTTCCCGAGCGATTGTGTCTGCGTCGAGTTTTGTCGGTTGCTGCGATGATCCGCCAGTCAAATTTGCCAGAATGCCCGACAATTCCGTATCAACCTTTGGTCCAAGCAGCAACGCATGGAACGAGACCTCTGCTGACATCATGTTTTTGACGAGCAGTGACAAATCTTTTTCACTGAGCAGATTCGAAGAACTCATCCCGTCGCCGATGTACAGCAGTGAGGCGGGAGCGTCTGCATCGACCAGGGAAACGGCTTGCTTCAATGATGATGCAAGATCAGTCGCACCCATCGGAGTGCGGTCTGACAGCTTCTGAACGGCGTCGCCATATGCCACCGAATTCGGAGCCACAAAGCCTGTCGTAAGCTGTTCGAAGGTGGAATCAACTGCGGCGACCAGAATCTCATGATCCTGCGGGAACGCACTCGCCAGGGATCTCAGCACCTGCAGGCTGCCGTCGCGGAATCTTCCGGTCTGGCTGGCTGAAGTATCCACTATCACAACGTGACGCTTGACAGTCGCAGAAGCTCGGAGCGACTTGATGGCCACGGCAAAGTGGTGCTCCGCATCCTGACTTGTTCGGAAAACCACAGCATCCGAATCGACTGACTGCGGCTGTGAATCCGCCATGACAGCATGACACAAGGCAGAAAGGCCAAGGCCCAGTGAACAAAACGAACCAGCCAAATGCCGCATAAAAATCTCCTCAGGTTCATGATGGCGAACCATTGTCGGACAGAATCTGCACCGCACTCGTTGCGCAGGGTGCTCCGCTCCGAGGCTGTGAAAAAATGGGTCTGGCTCCGAACTTCGCTACTGTTTTGGTCGGAGATTCGATTGGTTGTGAGGTGCCTGACCCAATTTTTCACAGCCGCGCCGAGTAGTCTACAGTCGTTCTCGGATATACATAAAAGGAAATCCCTGCAAAAACAGCAAGAACCTGCGACCTGGGTTGAAGTTAACGGACACCGTCGTTGAAGCCGCTGAACCCCTCAAACTCTGACATTGGGTCAATTCTGCGGATTATTCCGCCGATATCAATTGAGAGGCGGCTCAAGGCTCGACAAGTTTTCGCAAATAATCCGGTATGCCGCAGGGGGCGGGGTGCTTCATGGGGCGGCATACCGGTGATTACCTGCTGGGCGTGATTTTTCTGAGTGCCGGGTTCCTGATAACCGTGTCGCACGGCACAACAGGCTCCGCCAACCATATTGCTCCCGATGGTTTCCAATTGAACGTCGCCGCGCCTTGGAATGCGCTTGCGAAAGAACCGGTTTCGTCCGGCATGCACCGTTTCCGTCCATTACGCCAACAGATCGCGGTGATCCGGAATATTTCGCCGGGCTCGCGAATCGTCATCGGCAGCCTTGACGTCTCGGGGGCTCGCCATGCGATTCGTGTCAAAGTCGCGACGCCGGATAGCGACAAAAGAGACGTGCCGACGAATTCGCTGCAGGTTCATCGTTGCTCAGCTGCGGACGCCCGGCGACGCCACCCACGAACCAACCCGCGATCTCATGCGGCTGACGGTCATCGCCACACTTTCATTCCGATCAATGATCGCGGTCGCGATGCGATCGGTGACGAGTGCCGAATGAGGGAATGTGGTTCGGACACAACGTTGGATTCCCGCATTTTTCTGACACCCCATTTTGGAGCTGCGGGGACCGTCGATGAACCGGTCCAGTGTCACGTTATGGGCGAAAGCCTGCGAGTTCGCGTCTACGCCGACCAGAGATTCATCCGCAAATTCAAAACCGATTTCTTCCACCTGGCCAGATTGCAACGCATGTCGGCTGCTGTTGAAACTCGAGCGTTGCCGATTGTCGAAGAGTGGATCGGAGAAGTGGCGGACATCGACGGTGATTACAAACTATCGATCGTCATTACCGATCTCGATCGGAATTCGCAGTCAGTTCCGGAACGCACGCCGATTCATGGGTGTATCCGCGAGGCGGACTTTCAGGGCAATTCGGATTTCTGCGGCGACATCATTTATGTCGATCCCGGCATCCTTGAACTGCCGACAGAGGAACTCGCGGGGCTGCTGACACACGAATTGGCACACGCGGCGATCTGTTCCATGTTTTACAGCAGGCTGCCGAACTCAGACGGAAATAGCGAGGGATGCGGCATTGATCCGCCAATGTCGCCAATTCCGTCGTGGATCAACGAGGCCGTTGCACATTTTGCGGAGCTTAAGTGCTGCGAGGAGTCTCGGAACTTTCAGCGGCGGATCGAGCAATTTCTCGCGGACACGTCCCAAAGTCCGATCGTCGCCGCTGAATCTGTGCTGAGTCTTCAGCATCGTCGCGCAGGAACTCGATGCGCCTCGACGTGGTTCCTGTCTCAGTATTTGAAGTCACCGCACGCGGTTCAGAAATTCCTGCATTCAGGCGAGATGGCGCTGGATCGTCGCATCGCGAACGTCGCGGGCCAGCCTTTCGATCTCGAATTCCGACGATGGACGTTGTCGATCGCGGCGGCTGATCAGGACTGTCTGATACCGAATAGCAGGCAACTGACTGCGTCTGACACGGCGTTGACGTTTTCGCTGTTGGGGACGGCGTTCACTTCTCTCGAATGCCCCGCAGACGTGACGACTCTCATTATTGAGGCCGATGCAACAGCCCAGTTGCAGGTGTCCGTGCTTGAACCAGCGACCACTGCGACAGCCGCGCCCTGACAAGGCTGTGGGTGCGCACTCTCCTGTTTGCTCTGACTTCAGGTCTCCCCCGATGATTGTTACGATGCCGTCTTTTTGAGAAGACAATGGACGACGAAAAGAAGCGAGTTTCACGATTCCGCCCGCCCGCAACTCAATGGTTTCAGAGTCAACGTCAGATTCAAGACTCGCGGCAACCCTGGGAGATCGCAGTTTGCGGTGATTTGACTGATCGACAAACCGATTTGCTCGAACGATTCACAGACGTCCCGCGCGGCAGCAGGGGAACCGTCTATTTTGATTCGTGCGGCGGCAGCGTGTACACCGGAGTGGCACTGGGAACCCTCTTTCGACTCCGAAATCTGCGTGTCACGGCAGTCGTGATCGGTGAATGTTCCTCAGCCGCGCTATTGCCTTTTGCGGCGTGCCAGCGGCGACTGGTCACGCCGCACTCAACGATGTTGTTCCATCCAATGCGCTGGCAGTCTGAGGAAGACGTTCGTCTGGAGGAGGCGACGGAATGGGCTCGACACTTCAAGGAAATGGAATCTCGGCTGGATGCGCTGCTGGCTTCACTCATGAATCTGCCCTCCGAAACGCTTCAAAACTGGACACGTCCCGGAAGATTTATCTCCGGCCCGGAACTCGCTGCCGCAGGTATCGCCACACTGTTTGATCCGTTCTCTGAAGCCGATGCCTGGAAAAAAATCCAGAATCTGTGAACAATGCTCACTGCAGGTGTTGTGAACTGAGTTCTGTTTTTCAGGCGGAGTGTCTTCATGCGGATTTCAAAGTTGTTGTGTTGTGGGATTGCGAGTATCGCCGTGGCGATGATCAGTGTGACTGGTTTCGCTGCGGACAAGGCTCCGTCAAAAATCCTGATGCTGACGCAAAGCGCGGGGTTTGTGCATGGCAGCGTGAAACGCCCTGACAATGGCGAAAAGAAACTGGCGGCTGCCGAAATCGCCATGATTGAGCTGGGTCAGAAGACAGGATTGTTCACTGTGGACTGCACGCAGGATGCCGCTGCGGATTTCACCAAAGAGAATCTGAAGAACTACGATATCGTGATGTTCTACACCACGGGCTCACTTCCCATCGCCGACGCCGATCGGGATTACTTCTTCAAGGAATGGCTGCCAACCAAAGGCCACGGCTTCATTGGATTCCACTCCGCCGCCGACACTTACGGAAACTATGAGCCATACTGGGACATGGTTGGCGGAACATTCGACGGGCATCCATGGGGCTCCGGGACGACCGTGACGATCAACGTACATGACCAGGATCACCCGACGATGAAGCCCTTCGGAAAAGAATTCACGATTAAGGACGAAATCTACCAGTACAAGAACTGGCAGCCGGAAAAAGTGCGTGTGCTGATGAGCCTCGACATGACCCGTTGCAAACCGTCGGAACCGCGACATGTGCCGGTTGCCTGGGTCAAGTCCTACGGTGAAGGCAAAGTCTATTTCAACAACCTCGGCCACAACGAAGCAACATGGAAGGATCAGCGATTTCTGGATTCCATCACAGCCGGCGTGAAGTGGATTCGTGGCGACGTGGAAGGCGATTCCACACCAAATCCTGAATTGAGCAAAGCTGAGGAAACAGCCGCCAAAGCGGCTGCCGCTGCCTCCAAAGCCGCTGCCGACGCAGCGAAGTAGAATCCGAACCGGGACACAACCTGCAACGCAATCCGCCAGGATCGACAATTCTGCATGACTTCAATCTCGCCGCTTTCCACGTTGTCCCGACTGCTCATCACAGGTCAGGATCGCGCCAAGTATTTGCACAATTTCTGCACGAACGAGATTAAGGCACTGCCGTCCGGACAAGCGGTCGAAGCATTCTTCTGTGATGTCCGGGCGCGTGTCATTGCGCATGGTTATGTGCTGGCCTTCGATGATCGGCATGAATTTTGGATGCTGGGAGGTGACGAGGCCGCCGTGCAGCAGCACCTGAAGCGCTACATCATTATGGAAGATGTCGCGGTGTCCAGCGCGACGGGCGACTCGACTGCGTCCGTCGCGATTGGCGATACCGCAGTGGCCACGCTGCTGAAATTGACCACTGCGGAGAGTTCAGTCTTCAATGAACCACTCCGTTGCGCCGACGTGGAGATTCTGCATTTGGACAACAACACGGAAAAGGCTGTGGCCTTATCCGTGACGTGGGCTGATACCGCCATGCTGTGGTTGGCGGGAGCCTCCGCTGGAATCGCTGATGCTGATCAGTCTCAATTCGAACGCCTCCGAATCCGCGAACGGTTTCCAATCATCGATCAGGACATGACATCCGACAACATGGCTCCCGAGGCGGAACGGAACGGCTCCGCAGTCAGTTACGTCAAAGGCTGCTATCTCGGACAGGAACCCATTGCCCGTCTGGACGCGATGGGTCACGTCAATCGTGCTCTCCGTTGCGTGCAATCGTCCGCCAAACCGGACGAATTCCTCCAAGTGACGATTCTGACGGCTGATGGAAGCACGGCAGGCGTTGTCACTTCCTCCGCCAGCAACGATAACGGATCAATCGGCCTGGCACTCATTCGCAGCAACGCAACTCAGGGACCACTGCATTGTGTCATCAACGGGCAGGACATCGCTGTGACGATTGATCGCTAGCCGGTAAGCACCCATGCGTAAGTCTTGGGGCATAACATGGCGAGCGGTGGGTGTCAGCCCACCGAGTGGCCCGCATTTGACTCGGAGGGCTTACGCCGCTCCGCTCGCCGGGTTTGCGGCGACCGGGAACGTCACTCCCCTGATTGTGAATCCTGCGATTATGTCATTTAACTTATGCACGGGTGCTTACTCTGTCATTCATGAGTTGACGGCTGGCAGGGAGTGGAAAGCGCAGCTCGAAACATGAGAGCTTCATTCGCACCACCCTGTCCAGCCTCGGCCCGCATAATTGTCACAATCGAAACGGCGATCGTGAGTTTTTAACGGCGTTCCGGAGTGCAAGGAAATTCTGCCGCCATTCGGGTAAACGTGACCAACGCTTCAAGTGCGGCCGTTTGCGCTGGAAGATCTTCAGCGACTGAACTTCAAGCCGATCGCGGTAGAATGAGATTGTCATGTTTCTAAACATCGTCAATTCACTTGATTCCTGGTTCTATCAGACGAAGAGTCTGATTATGCACCGTTTCAATCACATGAGCCCACAGGATTACTGTGTGATGCTGGTGATCACCATCGCTGTTGGCCTTGTCATGCTGGGAGGAAAACGCTGACCGGAGGTGTCGCTGAAGTCGTGAGACTGCAGATCGAAACTCTCGCGAATTCCATGACGACGTCCATTGATCCTCACAGCATCACCCACGCACTGGCCAGTTCGTCAGCACCTGAGCGTACACTTCACGAATTCGCTGCGTCATGTTTTCATGACGAAACTGCTCCGTGAAACGATGTCGTCCGCGATCTCCAAGACGCAGACGCACATCTGAATCCTGAGCCAGCTGAATCATCGCCTGCGACAGTTGAGTGATATTCCGGGGCTCGACGAGTAGTCCGGTCTCGTTTGGAATACACACTTCCGCCGCGCCGTCGATGTCGAAACTGATCACTGGTTTCCCCGCAATCAGAGCCTGCGGAAGGACGCGGGCAAGTCCTTCCCAAACGCTCGTATGCACCACAACGTCCATCGCATGGAGATAATCGCCAACTGCCTCAGGCGGCACGAGTCCGGCGAAGACAAAATGATTCGTCAGACCCAGCTCAGCAATTCGCTTTTGACATTGCTCCATCAGGAGGCCGTCCCCGACGAGCAGAAAACGGACGTTAGGCACAGCTTTAACAACATCCGGAGCGGCCTCGATCAGGTATTCGTGTCCCTTGAGATGAAACAGCCTCGCCACTTTTCCAATGACGATATCCGATGGTGCAATGCCGAGCTCTTGTCGCAACTCGGTCGGATCTCGACGCGGCGTGATGAAGTGATCGACATCCATGCCGCTGAAGATGGTCGTGAACTTTTCACGCGGCGCAATTCCGGCGGCGACGTACTGATCGATCATAGCGTCGCACACGCTGATGAAGTGCTGACACCAATTGGCGGCTCGTCGTTCGGCGAACTTATAGGCGAACTGCGCCACCGGATTCTGGCCATAATGAAATGACGCGCCATGAATCGTGTGGACGGCAGGCAATCGCAACTGATGTGCTGCCAGCCGTCCAAGAATGCCACCCTTGGAGCTGTGAGTGTGGACGAGTTCAGGCGAGAAGTCAGCAAACGCCCGACGAATGGCGGCCAGTGACTTCCAGTCCTGCAGTGGATTCAGGCTGCGATGCAACTCCGGAAGGACGCGAAGATCGAGACCTCGATCACGGGCTTTTTGCTCCAGCGATCCTTCCGGCCCCAGTCCCGGCCCGGTAATCAGACAGACTTCATCGCCGAACAAGTGGTGCTGGTCATCGACGTTGAAGAGCGTGTTTTCCTGCGCGCCGCCGATGATCAGTCGAGTAATGAGATGGGCAATTCGCATGGTGTTGAGTTAAAGGGGTCAGACCCTCTGCTGACGGTGATCAATGGTAAAAAACACTGGCAGTTTGGCTTCGGCAGCCGGTATGAAAGGGTCTGACCCCATTAAATCAACGCGATCTGAAGCGACTGGTGCTATGCAATCCGGGACCAGATGGAAAGCTCTAATTCGACAGCGCCAGTTTTGGCGGAAACCGAGCGTTTTTGCAACCCGAAGCGTGAGTTTTGAAGTTGCGCATTTTTGACTTACGGTCGTCACCGGCAACGAAACCACTGCAAAAATACTAACCCGAAGCGCCAGCGAGGCAAACACTTCACGCGGAAGGGCAGACGTAACCTGTTTGCCTCGCTGGCGCTTCGGGTTAATATCAGGACAGTTTGCGCAACTTCAAAAAGCGTGAGCGAGGGATTGTACCTAGCTCATTCCCTCGCCTACGCTTCGGGCTACTATTTCGAAAAAAGTGGCGCTGTCGAACTAATCACGCCGCCTTGCGCGTCTTCTGTGGTGCAGGCGCAGGCTTCGCGGTCGCATCCTCAGCAGGCAACTCAGGCTTGCGAATGATGCGGACCGGCTCCATCGACGCGGGCTGATGGCTGGTGACCAGCGCCAGAATCGGGGGCATCAAAAACAAAGACACCACCAGACTGGATGCGACTCCCAGAGCCAACAGAACGCCGATGCTGAACATCCCCTGATGAGCCGCAATGATCAGGCTTCCGAAGCCGACAATCGAAGTCAGTGATGTCACGATCACGCTGCTGAGCATATCTGCCGATGGCTGATACGTTGTCTTTCCCGCTGCGATTTGACGGCGACAGTCGGCGACCAGATAAATCCCGTTGTCGATTCCAATCGCAAAAACCAGCGGCAGAGCGATCAGGTTGAGCGGATTGAGACTCAAGCCGAGCATCGCCATCAGACCCAGCATCAGAATTCCGCCGGCAAACGCCGGCACGAGTGTGAGAACGGTGTCTCGCAGGTTGCGATAGTCCAGCACGGCGGCGATAAAAATTACCAGCCCCAGGCATATCAGCACCAGCAGTGAGGGATCAATCGTGCCGTTGCGTTTGTATAGCGTGTAACCAATGAACGCGGCCACAGCCACTGGCGGAATCACGGTAAGCAGTTTTTGTCCGGGTCGCAGGTAGTTCAGCAACAACAGCATCGAGATCACTGCCAGAGCGTAGAGTCCGATGCTCGCATAGGTGTTGTGCATCCGTCCCGCAGATTCCAGATTTTGCACGGGAACGCCAGTAACTTCCGGATCGACGGTACGCAGTTCTTCAACAAAGTTCGCCAGGGCGGCACCGTCCCACACGTCGGCTCGAGGATAGATTCGCAGTGCCCAGTGCTGGATGTTGTCCGAATCGACTCGGACATAGCGATTCTTCAACTCCTTTGGAACGTCCCGAAGTCCGACGGGCTGAAAGTCATTGGCACGGGCGATATCGGCGTATTCTTTGATAAGCCAATTCGCCACCATATCGTTGTACGCCGTCAGGATATCACTTGAACGACGACCAGGTGTGTTTGAAAGATCTTCCAGAAACTGATCCAGGGCTTTGGCGGCTCGCTGTGCTGTCGGACTGTTTGACTTTTTGACGGCGGCAAATAGCGCATCGACTTCTGGTCCCACCACGTTGTGACTGGCGGGTGCCATGGCTGGTGCCGATTGCGGAATACTGCTGGCGCTCTGTTGCAGTTGTTGGATGAGTTGCATCGACTGGCTGTCCGGCGTTTCCGGCAACTTACTGGCCCCGTCGCTGACGCGCGCAACCGATGGCAGTGCCTGGAAACGCTTCCGCAGGGTGATCGCATCTTCCCACGTGTGCGCCACGGAGACTGCGTACAGAACCGTTTCAGACCCCGATTCCGCCAGGCGACGTTCAGCCCTGACTGCGGCCAGATTCGGATCCTGAAGATCCAGCAGGTTTGGATCGTAGTTGATGAGGCAACTCACGGTGCCGTCGGAATATCGGAACGCCTGATAACCAAAGAGAGCAAGGGCCGTGACGACAACCGAAATCGAGATCACGGGCCACGCCACGATGGCTCTTCGCAGAAACGAGGCGGAGAACGGTGCTGGCAGTCTTTCGACATCCACGTCGGCATCGGACAACACGATCAGTGCGGGCAGAAAGATAAACGTCGCAAACGCGCAGAGCAGCACGCCCATTCCGGAGATCATGCCCAGTTCCGCGAGTCCCGGGAATCCCGTGATAATCGCCGTGCAAAAGGCCAGCGCAGTAATGATGGCCGACGTCAGAATTCCCATGCCGGTCGTTTCCGCAGTTTCACGGAGAGCGTCTGGCAACTCAAGGAGTTCCTGCCGCATGGCGAGGTAGCCGTTGATGAATGATACGGAATAGTCGATTCCCAGGCCGATGAGAAAAATCGAGAAGCACACGCTGATGATGTTGAGATGGCCGATGACGAGTGTCGCGGCTCCAAATGTCCATGACAGGGAAACGATGAGCGTGAGCAGTGCCAGCATGGGATGCCGCACTCCACGAAACGCCAGCAGCAGCATCCCGCCGACAACGAAGAACGCGACGATGCCTGCGTTGCGCATATCGACTGACGTGCTGTGCATTTCATCATGTTCGAGCGTCGGGATGCCGGTCAGGGCGATCTTTAGTCCGGGATAATCTGTTTCACGAGCGGCCTGGACTGCGGCGATGTGTTCCCGCAGCCGCGTAATCACTTTCGAATTGTCGCCGGGAGTGGCCTTTTGAGACACGGCGGCCAGTTGCAGCACGCCGATCGTGTTGTCATCGTTTATGACGTACGCGGTCGCATCATCGCTGAGTTTCTGGTCGGACGCGATGTCCATCAATTCCGGAAGCGGTGACATGAACGACTGCGTCTGAGGCGTCGGGCTTTCCAGCGAACGCCGCATGAACGACGACAGACTGGCCGCAAATCGCTCGACAGATTGATAGGTCGAATCGGGGACAATGCCGTCGCGCTGTTTTTCCACCAATTTCTTTCGCAACGACGACGCGAGGGTTTCCGTGCGAATATAATTCCAGTTCTGACCTCGCACCACGGTGTCGTAGCTGCGCACTCGCGAGGCTGTTTTCTGAAGCTCCGGTGCCGAAAGAAACTGCAACGCTTTCTTTCGCATGGCTGTCAGATTGACGCTGGACTGCACGTTGGCGAAGAACTCGGGTTCGCGTTTGAGGCGTTCGCCCAGATCATCAATCACAGTCTTAATCACAGTCGCGTTGGGTGACGGCGTTTCGACAACCACGATCAGATCGCTGTCAGCCGCGAATGTGTTCGAATACTGCTTCCACGTCGCCGCGAATCGGCTCGATGGATCCATCAAATTTGCGCGACTGGTTCGTACCTGCAGGTGAATGACGGTTTCACCGACAGCCGCACAGGCCAGCAGCAGGGCGAACCACAGCATCAGCCGCGGCCGCGTCGAGACCGTCGCCACTGTCCAGCCGAGGAGTCTCGCTGGAAGTGACCTTGGGGTCGCGTTGTCCGATGGCCGACTCATGACCATTCCTGGCCAAAATGTGAGAGGTTATTGAGAAAGGATGATCGCCTACTGGCAGTTTGCATGGAAAATCAGATCATTTGAATTTCTGCAAGAGGTGCCACGTTCCCGTTGATGGGCGCACGCTGTTGCGCAGATGCGATCGTAATCGAAAGATCGGCATAGAGGGACAGCATGCTGGAGTCGAATTCACTGTCTGGTGGTTTCGCTGGTTTTTCTTGAGACTCTCTGCAGACCGGTCGCGGAAAATGCCCATCCTGTATGCAACAATGCCGGTTGTGCTGACTACCACGGTGGATTTCACACATGATTTGATGTCTGTAGCAGAATCTGCCGATGTTCGTGTTCAACATGGAATTTGATTTGAATCCAACTGCCGATCAAACATCCCGTGGACGGTTTCAAATCCTCACGGCACCCGGACCGGGCGCGGTGGCGGTGCTTGAGTTGACCTGCGACTCAGTGGATATCGCTCAGTTCGTCCTGCGGCGCGTGTCCACGACAGGTCGCCTCGGCATCCGTATGGAAATCGGTCGGATTTGTTACGGGCGCTGGAATGAGGAAGATCTTGTCGTCGTGCGAACTGCGCAGACCACATGGGAAGTTCAGTGCCATGGTGGACTGGTAGCTGTCCAGCGGATCTGTGGCGATCTCCGGCACGATGGATTCACGGAACAGACAAACATCGCTGTCGTCAACGCCGTGGAGGAAAACGAGCCCATTGCGTGCAGAGTCCGGAACAGCGTCCGCCATGCCATTCGCGCGGCGCTGCCAGAGGCCGGAAGTCGCAAAACAGCCGGGCTGATTTTGGCACAGGCCTCCAATGGACTGTGCGATGATCTCACGCTGCTTCGGACCACTCAGCGAGACGCAGCCGAAGTCGATGCTGTACGAAAACGCCTCGCAAGCTGGCGGGACGTCGCCCGGCATCTGACCGAACCGTGGCGAGTTGTCCTGGTCGGGCCGCCAAACGTCGGCAAGTCGTCGCTGATGAACGCGATCGCGGGAATGGAGCGATCGATTGTTTGTGATCAACCCGGAACGACGCGCGACGTCGTGGAAGTCGATGCCGTAATCGACGGCTGGCCGTTTCGGTTTGTTGACACTGCTGGATTACGCGAGAGCACTCAGGATCAAATCGAAGAATGCGGAATCCGGCAGTCGATACT
>Ga0138256_10004407_pt1 | contig 14962 bp, 14 predicted proteins | sample KNB2016incub_MG_FD_105486 | JGI IMG/M metagenome (GOLD analysis project Ga0138256, IMG submission 105486) | Active sludge microbial communities from wastewater in Klosterneuburg, Austria - KNB2014incub_MG | ecosystem: Engineered > WWTP > Activated sludge > Unclassified | place: Austria... | reverse complement strand
GATGGCACGCGCAGGTGAAGCACATTGCCGCCCCTGGCGCGGGAGACCCGCACCGGCTCAGTGATGGCGGCGATGCGCAGGCCGACGATCTCGGTCCAGCGGGATTGCAGCGTTTCAGGCGCCGGGCCGGCGTCCTTTAGAAGGGGGCGCAGCGCGCGCGCGAGCGCTGCGCCCATGGGGCGAGCGGGACGGTAGACGGGAACGGCGCGGGTCTGCGCCAGCCGGGCTTCGGCCTCGCGCTCCTTTTCCCACTTTTTCCAGTCGATGGTCATGGGCCCTTCTTGCCAGCATTCGGGTTTCGTCGGAATGGCCCGGGACAGATAGTCTACGGGAATGATGACCGCTCACAGCCTCAGGAAGATGCTCACCGCGGTGGATCGCTGGTATCGGCGGCATGCGCGCGTGCTGCCCTGGCGGGTGGGGCCGGAGGCGCGGGACGCTGGCGTGAAGCCCGATCCGTATCTGGTGTGGCTGTCGGAAGTGATGCTGCAGCAGACGACAATTCCCCATGCAACGCCTTATTTTGATGCGTTTCGCAAGCGCTGGCCCACAGTGAAGAAACTGGCGGCGGCGCGCTGGGAGGATGTGTCGGCTGCATGGGCGGGGCTGGGCTATTATAGCCGCGCGCGCAACCTGCATGCCTGTGCAAAAGCAGTGGCGGAGCAGGGCGGTTTTCCACAGGACGCCAAAGGGCTTCGCGACCTGCCGGGAGTAGGGCCTTACACGGCGGGCGCAATCGCCTCAATCGCGTTCGACGAGCGCATCGCGCCGGTCGATGGCAATATCGAGCGGGTCGTCTCGCGAGTGTGGGCCATTGGCTCAGACGGGACCGATAAAGGTTGGCGCGCCGCGAAGGTCGAGATCGGCGCGCGTGCGCAGGCGATGGCGGATGCCTTGCCTGCGCACGCGCGTGCTGGCGATCTTGCGCAGGCGCTTATGGATCTGGGCGCAACCGTATGCACGCCGCGCAAGCCGAACTGCCTGATTTGCCCACTCAACACGATGTGCGCGGCGCGCGCTGAAGGCGATCCCGAACGTTATCCTGTGAAGGCGGACAAGAAGGCGACGCCGACGCGGTATGGATCCGCGTTCGTGCTGATGAATGGCGACGAGGTGCTGCTCGTAAGGCGACCGCCGAGCGGGTTGCTGGGTGGGATGGTGATGCCGCCGACATCCGCTTGGAGTGAGACGAAGGCGGATGATCCTCTTGCAGAGGCGCCCGGAAAGTTTGCGTGGGTGCAGGTCGGCCAAGTGCGCCACGTCTTCACACACTTCGCGCTGAAGCTTGACGTCTGGCGCGCCAACGCGCAGCCGCGCGCGAAAATAATAGGCGAATGGATGTCGACTGATGATGCGCTGGCCGCCTTGCCGACCGTGGGCCGGAAGGCGGTTGCGCTGGCCGTTGGTGGAAGCGGTAAGCGCGGCCGCTAGCGAGCACCAAACAAAAAGGCCAGCCTTTCGGCCGGCCTTTTCAAACGTCGATCGCTTGATTGATCTGCGTTTTAATTCTTCGCTTTGACTTTCTTTATCTTGGCCGCGGCAGCATCCGCTTCCTTCTGGCGAGCGCCGGCGAGGATGCCAGGCAGGCCGTAATTGCCTTCATGGCAAGCGTATTCGTACAGGCCGTCCGACGGGTAGAAGGCAAGCTCAGCTTTCCACGTCTGGGTGTAGGTCTCCGGATCATCGACGACGAACTGATAGACCACGTCGTGGTCGCTCGTGCGCGTCAGACGCTCCGTGACAACGCCTTTCTTCGACAGCGGGAACGACATGGTCTCGCCCTGCAGCGGTTTCACATTGACCGATTCCATCACGAACGTGTCGCCTTCCCACCAGCCGACTGTATCGCCAAGCCAGGGCGCCATCGTCGCGGGACGGTGATGCGCGCGGGCTGTCTCAGCGTTGTCGAAAATCGGAATGATGCGCGCATCGTGAACCATCTCGACGAGGATCATCAGGTGCGTCGGGGTCTGAACGAACTGGTAGTTATTGTTGTAAAGGCCGTTGAGCATGCCTGGCCCGCCCATGTTGGAGAAACCGATCAGGCAGCGCTCGGGAACTGCGGTTTCTTCCGGGCCCTCATACGGGGCGTCGCCGGTCATGTAGCGCGCGGAGTTGATGGCGCGCTTCTTCGCCTGCGCAGCGGGGTCCTTGAAGGGCAGCAGACCATTGGCAGGCTCGATAATGTAGGACGTGCGATACTCTCCATTCACCTTCGCAAGCCGATCGCCAGGCTGCGTCCAGAACGTGTCGTAACCTTTTGCGCCGAAATCCTTGCCGCCCTTTTCCGGGGCGCCGGCGTTCGGATCCGAATAGCGCGTGTTCTTGTTGAAGCCTTCCTCATTAGCCGCAAAACCAGCAACGCCGGTATTGTCGGCGATCTTCTTGGCTTCCGCTTCGGAGACGACGAGGCTGCGGCCGGGCGCGCGTTGCAGCGTCGTGACCGATGCGTGAGTCCAAAAGCCGGTCAGATCGGGCTTGCCGTTCGCAGCCTTTGGAGCCGGTTGAGGGGCGCCCGCTTCGCCAACCGGCGCTTGCGCCAGCGCCGGCATTGACAGGACAGCAATGGCAAGGGCTGTCACTGCAGGCTTCAAAATTCGCATAAGTCAGGTCTCCCGAATGGTGCGCGGCTGCCTGCGCGCTCTTTGTTTGCAGCTGATGGCTGCCGCCACGTAAACGAAAACGCCCACAATCAAAAGGGCTTGTGTGTCAAATGGTTGGGATATGGCGCCGCACGCGGCGCGTCCGTTCGGCCGCGCGCAGCAATATCGGCATGGATTTGTAAGTCGCGCCGACCGCCATCCGGACGTGGTCCGCAAGGCGGTCGGGCTTGGCCCTAAATCCTGATCAGGCCAGCGCTGCTTTCACAGCAGCAGACGTGATGGGAATGTGCCGCAGGCGCGCGCCAACCGCGTTGTAGATCGCATTGCCAATGGCGGGGCCGACAATGGTGGTCGCCGGTTCGCCAAGCCCGACGGGCGCTTCCGTGCTTTCAACGAAGCTGATGTCGAGTTCGGGAACATCCGCGAGCCGCAACGGCGTATAGGCGCCAAGATTGCGCGCCTTAACGTTGCCATTCTCGAACTCGGTGCCTTCGTGCAGGGCAAGTGAGAGGCCCCAGAGTGAGGCGCCTTCCATCTGCGCGCGGGCGCCATCGGGGTCAACGATTGTGCCGGCGTCAGCGACAAGCGTCAGCTTCTCGACCTTCACCGCGCCCGTACCTTTGTTGACATTCACCCGCGCCACGCACGCGACCCAGGTTGGCATGTCGCGTTCCTGCCCGAAGGAGGTGGCGAGACCGAGGCCTGTGCCTTCGGGAAGCGGCGCGCCCCAGCCGGCTTTCTGCGCGGCGAGTTGAACCACATTGGCCTGGCGCTTGGCGCCTCCGACGGAGTTGGGGGCGGAGCCGGCATTGGCGCCTTCAGCCGTGAGCAGCTTCAGGCGGAAGGCGACAGGGTCGAGCTTCAGCTTGTGCGCCGCTTCATCCATGAAGCTTTCAAGGGCCCAGTTGGTGAAGCCGGGTCCGACCGAACGGAGCCAGCCGGGGCGGAAAGTTTCGTTTGCGAGATCGTTGGAGATTGCGCGAACCTTGTGGGCGCCGACCGCGTACCAATGGTTCGCGCCACTGATGGCGAATGGGTCGAACGGTACGTCCTTTTCGCCCTTCGGCATGAAGAACGGGGCCATTACTTCTGTCGGCCAGCCGCAGGCGACATGCTGCTCCATGCCCGTGACGGCGCCATCCTTGTCGAATGCCATCTTCAGCTTTTGAACAGACGGCGAGCGGACGCTGTCGAACTTCACATCGTCTTCGCGCGTCATCACCATCTTCACCGGCTTGCCGATGGCTTTTGCGGCGAGGGCGGCGCCTACGGCATAGTCGCCGTTGAGACGCCGGCCAAAGCCGCCCCCAAGACGATAGGTTTTCATCACGACGTTGGTTTCGGGCACTTCGAGCGCCTTGGCGAGCCATGGCAGGACAAGGCTCTGCCACTGGTTGCCTGTGTGGATTTCCCACTTGCCGTCTTTCTGCAAGGCGAGGGCGTTGAGCGGTTCCATCTGGAAGTGAAGCGCCGTGGCCGTGGTGTATGTCGCTTCTATCGTGGATTTTGCGGCCTTGAAGGCGGGGGCTGTATCTGTTGCGCCCGTGGCGAGGACGGAGCCCTTGCTTGCATCCAAGATCAGCTTGGCCGCATGATCCTGCAGATCCTTCTCAGAGACATTGGTTGTCGGCCCGGGCGAGTACTCGATCGTGACAGCCGCGGCCGCCTTCTTCGCGGCATGCCAGCTATCAGCGATCACCATCGCCCAGCCGGGAACGGTGTTCGAAGGGTCTTTCAAGGCTATGGTCTGGATGTAGCCTTTGATCTCCTTCGCCGGGGCATCCATGATATAGGTGACCTGCGATCCATTTCGCGTCGGCGGCAGGATCGGGCAGCCATAGACCATGCCCTCGACCTTCGCATCGATGCCGTAGATAGCAGCGCCGGTTGTTTTCTCCACGATGTCGAGCGAGGTGACGGGCTTGCCGATGAGCTTGCGGTCTGCTGCAGGCTTGAACGTGATCTTGGCGAGGTCATCTGGCGTGTAGGTCTTGGTCAGACCGCCCTTGCGAATGATGTCCTTGTAGGAAATCTTCTTGTCGCCGGAGATGACTTCGCCATTGGCGGCCGTACAGCTGGCGGGGTCGACGCCGAGCGCCGCAGCGCCGGCTTCGATCAGGGCTATGCGGCCCGCCGCGCCTGCCTGGCTGTAGAGCGGATAAGTCTGCCACACCGACCAAGAGCCGCCGGTGACCATGAGGCCCCATTTCGGGTCGCTGTCGACATGCGCGATGCGAACGTTTTCCCACGGCGCTTCGAGCTCGTCGGCGAGGATGCGCGCGAGCGACGTACCGACATGCTGGCCCATCTCGGCGCGGATCACGTTGACGGTGACGATGCCGTTATTGTCGATTGCGAACCATTGCGTGGGCTCGAAGGGCGGGGCGGTGGAAGCCGTCTCGGTGGTGCAGGCCGTCAGGAAGGAAAAGGCGACGCCGGTTCCGGCGGCGGCGATGAGGAAGCCGCGGCGGGTTAGGATAGGCGCGTTCACGGACGTATCCATGATCAGGCTCCTTTCATCGCATTGGCGGCCTGACGAACGGCGGCGCGGATGCGGGTGTAGGTCATGCAGCGGCACAGATTGCCGTTCATCTGGGCGTCGATGTCGGCGTCGGAAATGTTCGGGTTGTCCTTCAGCACGGCGGCCGCCTGCATGATCTGGCCGGACTGGCAGTAGCCGCATTGCGGAACCTGCAGGTCCTGCCAGGCCTTCTGGACGGGATGCTGGCCTTTCGGATCGAGGCCCTCGATCGTGACGATCTCGGCGCCTTCGACGGCGCTGAGTGGGGTGACGCAGGACCGCGTGGCCTTGCCGGCTATATGCACGATGCAAGCCCCGCACATGCCGATGCCGCAGCCGAACTTGGTGCCGGTCAACCCGGCGTCGTCACGTATCACCCATAGCAATGGCGTGTCGGCATCCGCCTCCACCGTCATCGACTTTCCGTTGAGCTTGAAGCTTGTCATGTACAGGCGCCCTCTGACCACTGAAGCAGGCTCGGCGCGTCCCGTTCGAAGTCCGGGCTGTGCAGGCGCCGGCAAGCTGTTTCCACTATCGTTCGCTGATTGTGATGCTTGTCCAGCGGCCAACGCGTCCCCAAAATCGGGTTGGAGGGGCCTTTCGGCAAATTATGCAACGATCAGAAGGCGATGCGCACGGCGCTATCGTTTGCTGCATATATCGCTTTTTTGTGCACATCGCATCGGGCGTCAAACGGCGAGGCGGTCGTCGCCGTCAGCGTGACTCGCTGCCGGCGACGGCGCATGGTTCGGCGGCGACAAAGGAGACGAAAATGCTCGATCACATCGGACTCAAGGTGAGGGATGTGGAGCGTGCGCGGGCGTTCTATGATCAGGCGTTGAAGCCGCTGGGCGTGAGCCTCGTCATGGAAGTGCCGACGGAGAAGACAGGCTCGGCGCCCTATCTCGGCTATGGCGAAGGCGCGAAGCCTTACTTCTGGATCGGTCAGGAACGGCGCGCGACGGAGCAGCTGCACGTCGCGTTCGTGGCGGCGAGCCGTGCGAAGGTCGATGCTTTCTATAGCGCAGCGATGGCGGCGGGTGGGCGAGACAACGGCCCGCCTGGATTACGTCCGCATTATCACCCGGCTTACTACGGGGCGTTCGTGCTGGACCCTGACGGGCACAACATCGAAGCTGTCTGCCACACGCCCGAATAGGGCGACGCCAGAAACTTAGTGCGGAGCGGGGGCCGGTTGCGCCGGCGCCGTCGGAGCTGGCGTGGTCGCCGGCGCTGTCGGAGCGGGAGCGCCCGGAGCGGCAGGAGCTGCGCCCGGAACCGCAGCAGGAGCAGCGCCATCGGCGGGAGCCGCCGCGCCTTCAGCCGGAGCAGCAGCGCCTTCCGCCGGAGCGGTCGCTGAAGCAGGAGCGGTCGCTGAAGCCGGAAGCGGAGCAGGCAGCGGCACGCTCTCGGAGCCCAGCGTACGCAGGTACGCGATCAGGTTCGCGCGATCCTGCAGGCCGGTAAGGCGGCTGTTGATGCCGGCAAAGTTCATCGCCGTGCCCGAAGCGAAGGCCTTCGGACGCTCGATGAAATGGTCGAGCTTCTCATAGGTCCACTCGCCGCCGACGGCGGTCAGCGAGCCGTTGCCCGTCGAATATTTGAAGCCGGCATGCGAGGCGACCGGACGGCCGAGAACGCCATAGAGGTTCGGGCCCTGCAGGTTGGCGCCGCCTTGGTCGAACGTATGGCACTGGAGGCACTTCTTGTGCTGCTCCTCGCCTTCATGGATATCGGCCGTGGAAATCAGGGTGAAGTAGTCGCGCGGACCTTCGACGGCGGGTCCTTCGCCGCCGGCATGCGCTTCGGGCACATCGACGAAATAGCCGGGCTTCTCATGGTGTGCGGTGTGGAACAGGGAATGCGAGGCCTCATTCAGGCCGATCACCGCAAGGCCGGTCCCGAGGATGCAGAAGGCGATCTTGTTGAAGCCCAGATCACTCATGGTCTGACCGTGCTCCAGTCCCTGAAAAAAGCGGGGCCCCAAAAACGTCGATTCGCGCCCGCACGCGGGGGGCTTTCTTGCATTTTAGCCGGAAGGCAGCAACCGGAGAAAGCCCGGCGAAATGACGCACATTCAGGCGGCTAACCCTCTATTTCGGTTGCCCTCTCCGGCTGGGCAGGGGCATAGAGGCCCAATGAACAAGATCGCCTTCCAGGGGGAGCTGGGCGCCAACTCCCATATCGCCTGCCGCGAGGTCTATCCGGACCTTGAGCCGTTGCCGTGTGCGACGTTCGAGGACGTGTTCCAGGCGGCGGCCAGCGGCGAGGCCGAACTGGCCATGATCCCTGTGGAGAACTCCATCGCCGGCCGGGTGGCGGATATCCACCACCTGCTGCCGACTTCGCCCCTGCAGATCATTGCCGAACACTTCATGCCGATCCGCTTTCAGTTGATGGGGCTGAGGGGCGCGAAACTGCAGCAGATCAAGGGCGCGCACAGCCACATCATGGGTCTCGGGCAATGCCGGAATTTCCTGCGGTCCCGGGGCATCGTCGCAAGGATCAGCTCGGACACGGCGGGCGCCGCCCGTGAAGTGCGCGACCTGGGCGATCCGACTCAGGCGGCCATCGCCCCGCGCTTGGCGGCGGAAGTGTATGGTCTCGATATCCTGGCCGAGAACATCGAGGATGCGGCCCATAATACAACGCGTTTCGTGATCATGAGCCGCGACGCCGTCCAGCCCGAAAAGACGCCAGGCGTGACGTGGGTGACAGCCTTTGTCTTCCGCGTCCGCAACGTTCCGGCGGCGCTCTACAAGACGATGGGCGGCTTTGCGACCAATGGCGTCAACATGACCAAGCTGGAGAGCTACCAGCTCGGCGGGTCGTTCAACGCGACGCAGTTTTACGCCGAAGTCGAGGGCCATCCCGACGATCCGGCCGTGCAGCGCGCGCTCGAGGAGCTTGGGTTCTTCTCCAATCAGGTGCGCCATCTCGGCGTGTTCCCGGCCCATGCTTACCGCTCGACAGCGGCCGGGCGGGCGTAGGCGCCCTAACTATGACAATCCGGACACGGACGGTGTTCGCCCCGCCAATGTCACAATTGGGGGGCGGAAATGATGTCTGCGCGTTCTCACGCCGCGGCGCTTGGGTCGATTTTGGCAGAAAATCCAAGCAATTTCGGCGCTCAAAATAATCGACAAGTATTCGTGCGCACCCTCGAAGAATTCGACACCTTTCGGACACAAATATTGATGCGATCCTAAGGTCGTTCATCTTGGTGTGGCGTCGGCGCCACCTTGGAATTCTTAATCCAGAACTTCAGAGGAACTGGTTTGGCGGCTGCCTATTTAGGCTGCATATCGACCTCACGCTGGGTGGATAGATAAGCCGGACCGGATGTCTCCAACAGGAGAAGCCGGGGCGGTTTGGAACTGAAACCAGAGCGGGTGTCACCGGCGGGATCACGCAATCCCCTCGGAACCTGCTCCAGACAACTGGAGTCTTCCCCATGAAACTGAAACTTGCTCTCGCCGCCGCGTTCATGCTTGTCGCGCCGGCCGTTATGTCCGCTCAGGCCCAGACCTCCGGCGTCTATGTCTCGGGCGGTTACACGCATTTCGACGGTGACGGCGGCGCTGAACTTGGCGGCGTTACGGGCCGTGTCGGCGTGAACTTCGGACCGAACTTCGCTGTCGAAGGTGAAGGCACTTTCGGCGTGAAAGACGATGGCGGCACCGAACTCGACAGTGAACTCGGCGTGTTCGCGGTCGGCAAACTGCCAATCAATCCGCAGTTCGAACTGCTCGCCCGCGTTGGCGCGTCGCGCATCGAAACTTCGCCGGGTGGCGATTTCGACGGCCTCGCCTACGGCGCCGGCGCCCAGTGGAACCTCACCGCCGTGGACGGCATCCGCGGCGACTGGACCCGTCACGATTATGACGAAGGCGACACCGACGCCTACTCGCTGTCTTACGTGCGCAGCTTCTAACGGCTTGCGCTCAGACGAGAGCGTTCTAGTACGAGACGCCCCTGCGAGCGATCGCGGGGGCGTTTTCGTTTTGAAGCGGCGACGATTGCGAATCGGCGCAAGGAATTCCCGTGACCGATATCCTGATCCACCCCCTGATGGCCGGCGACGCGGACGGCTTTGCCGAAGCGTTCGCGATCTATCACGATGCGATCGAGCTCACTGAACAGCGCACAGAAACCGAGCTGCGCAAGCTGCTGCTGCGCCCCGACTACCGCTTCTTCGTCGCGCGGCGCGACGGTAAGATGATCGGCATGTCGGTCGCCTATGTCCCGACCGAGGATTATTTCTGGCTGTTCGAATACGCAGCCGTCGTGCCGGAGGCGCGCGGCGCAAGCATTGGCGCGCAGCTCTTTCTCGCCAGTCGCGCCATCGCCGGTCCGGGGCGGATGGGCCTTGTCGAGGTCGACGCCAATTGCGGGACCGATGCGCAAGCCAGACGGCTACGCTTCTACCAAAAGCTGGGCTGCCGTCGTATCGACGGGCTCAATTATCAGCTGCCGCTTGAAGCCTTCGGTGAGCCGCCGGCGATGTGGCTGCTGGCGCTCGCCGCGCCTGAAATCGGGACGCTCGACGTGAATATTGTCGAGCGCTGGCTACGGACGATCTATGAAGATGTCTATGCCAAGCGGCTAGACGATCCGCGTCTGGCGCAGATGATCGATCGGCTGCCTGACGATGTGCCGCTGGTTGCGATCTAACTCCGCTCCAGCCACGCCTTGATGACATGGTGCGCGACCGCGAAGGGCATGGGTGGGAAGGCGTCCGGGTTTGTGCCCGCCATCATCGATGCGGTTTCAGTGCGTGTGAACCAGCGGGCTGTTTCAAGTTCCCACTGATCGACAGTGATGTCGTCGTTATCGGCTTCGAGGATGAGTCCGATCATCAGCGAGGAAGGGAAGGGCCAGGGCTGGCAGAAGAGGTAGTCGGCCTTGGTCGTGCAGCGAATGCCGGCCTCTTCGCGTATTTCGCGCGCGGCGGCCTGTTCGATTGTCTCACCCGGCTCGACGAAGCCGGCGAGACACGACCAGAAGCCGGGACGCCAAACCTTTTGACGGCCGAGCAGACATTTGTCGCCGCGCACGGCGAGCATGATCACGACTGGATCGGTGCGTGGGAAATGCTCGACGCCGCAGTCGTCGCACTTCCGCTTCCAGCCGGCTTCCTCGATCCGCGTGCGCGCGCCGCAATTGCTGCAGAATGTGTGGCGGCGATGCCATTCGAAGATTGCACGGGCGGTCGCCGCACAGCCGCCGTTGAAGGCGTCGAGCGAGGACGCAGCCGTGCGGAAATCATCGAACACGCCGAGGCCCGAGATGGGCGAGCTATCGAGGTTGAAGGACGACGGCATGTCGAGCGCGAAGACTGGCGAGCCTTTCTCGGTTTCACCGAGGAAGATGCGCCTGGCCTTGGGCGACAGCATGCCTGCCTGTGGGCCCAGCCAGAGCAGGGGGCGACCGGACGGTAGCGGCGCGCCGATCTGCAGAGGGGCGGACGGCGGCGCGGAGCCTTCGACCAGAAGCAGCCCCTCGCGCATCATCAGCACGCGCGCGTTTTCGGAATTGAAGGCGGCCTCAAGCCATTGCGGATCGCGGCGATGATGCGCCGCACGGTCCAACCCCGCCGGAACAAGCGGGATGGCGGCGGCAGCCTTTGAAAGTGGCACGGATCAGAGCTTCCTGATGTTCGACCGGAAGCTCTTTATCGCACGCTGTCCGGCAAGGACGCCATAGATGATGAAGGCGATCACCGTGAAGCCGGCCCAGCAGATCCCGAACCATTCAAGATAGCGCATGAAATCCGCGCCTTCGAGATAGCCGCGGTCCATGCCGCCCAGGATGACACCCGTTCCGGCGATGAAGAACATCAATGACGTCGCGAGGTACTTCCACAGCGCCAAGAGAACGGCCCGCCGACGAAGATAATAGCGAACCGGGAAAACGACCGCGCCATAAAGCCCCGCGAAGGCGAGGCAGAGAAGCGCCACCATTGCGACGATGCGATCCGTATCGACATTGCTGTGGCCGGCGGTCGCAAACAGCTGCCATGCGGCGATCGCAAGCCAGCCCGGAATCAGGAAGAGCCAGTCGATGTAGCGGAAGGGCGGAATGTCCGGCAGCTGGCGGATCGGCTTTCCGCCCGAGCCGGCGCGGCCCACATAGTCCTTCACTTTTGTTGGCGCAGCGCGTTTCGGGTTCACCGCCTCGTGGATCAGCTCGCCGATCGCGTCGTCGAGCTTCTGTTCTTTTTCCTCCAGCGTGATGTCGTTGGCGGCCGCAGGCGCTTGCGGCGCCGACACGACGGCGCCGACTTTGGCTTTCAGCGTATCGGACGGACGTTTGCCCGCGAGGCCGCCCTCCGACTTGCCCGCCAGCATGGCGAGATGTTCGACCAGCTCGTCCATGTGCGCCATCGGGTCCGGGAAGACCTGAATCCAGTTGCGGTCCGCCAGTTCATAGAGATAGGCGCCGCGCGGCTGCGTGTTCTCGATCAGGATGGGGACCACGGGCTTGGCCAGTTGGTCGGCGACGGCTAGTTCCTTCTTGAGCTGGCGGGACGAGTTGCATTCTTCGGAAAAGAAGATCGCCAGCATGTCGGAATTGGTGAGGGCTTCGACGATGGTTTCGCGCCAGTCGGCGCCGCCTTCGATATCGGCGTCATACCAGACGCCCACGCCCCGCGCCTCGAGCCGGCGAACGACCGACGCTACGAACTCCCGGTCGGCGCGCCGGTAGCTGATGAAAATATCGTATTTTGTTGATAGTTCAGCCATACCCACGCATCCCGACAGCAGCGAGGTTAATCATGGCCCGCCGCGCTGTCGCGCAGGTTTTGCGCGCGATATCCACCCGGCGTCCCCTTATTGCCCCCGACTCAGTCTGTAACATTGCAGAGCGCGTCGCGCCTTCCTATAAGGCAAGTGCAGGTTGGTTGCGGACGAGCGGTTCGCCAACCCGGTCAGGTCCGGAAGGAAGCAGCCGTAACGAGTTTAGCTCGGGTCGCGACCAGCCTGCACCTATCCCCCTTCCACAGCTGAAATTGGCGGTTTTGCGCAGGCGGGTTGGCGTCGCGGCGTTCGATGCGCCATATAGGGAATATGGCCGCGAAGAAGCCCCCGAAACCCCCGTCTGACGGGCCGGAAGACGATGTTGCGGAACCCCGCGACACGATGACCGCATCCATGTTCGGGGACGAAGTTTCACCTGGAAATTCTGGGGGTCCGCCCGCCTATCAGGTGCTGGCGCGCAAATACCGGCCGACGCGGTTCGAGGATCTGGTCGGCCAGGAAGCCATGGTCCGGACGCTGACCAACGCGTTCAAGACCGGGCGCATAGCACATGCTTTCATGCTCACCGGCGTGCGCGGGGTAGGCAAGACCACCACGGCGCGGCTGCTGGCCCGCGCGCTGAATTACGAGACCGACACCATCCATCAGCCGTCGATGCAGCTCGACCCGCCGGGTGCCCACTGCGCCTCGATCATGGCGTCGACGCATCCCGACGTGTTGGAACTCGACGCGGCCTCGCACACGGGCGTGTCCGACATGCGCGACCTCCTCGACGGCGCGCGCTATGCGCCGGTGAGCGCGCGCTATAAGGTCTACATCATCGATGAGGTCCACATGCTGTCGACGGCGGCGTTCAACGCGCTGCTCAAGACTCTGGAGGAACCGCCGCCGCATGTGAAGTTCATCTTCGCGACGACCGAGATCCGCAAGGTTCCGGTGACCGTGCTGTCGCGCTGCCAGCGTTTCAACCTGCAGCGTTTCTCGACCGAGGCTCTGAGGGAGCATCTGACGAGCATCTGCGCGAAAGAGGGTGCGAAGGTTGCGCCTGAAGCGCTGGCGCTGATCGCGCGGGCGGCTGAAGGATCGGCGCGGGACGCGCTGTCGATCCTCGATCAGGCAATCGTGCAGGGCGACGGCCGGGAAGTCAGCGTCGAGCAAGTCCGTGACATGCTGGGGCTGGCCGATCGCTCGCGCGTACTGGACCTGATGGAGAAGGTGATCGCAGGGGATCATCAGGCGGCGCTGACGGAAGCTGCGGCATTGCTCGAGCAGGGCGCCGATGCGCCGGTGCTGATCAAGGATCTGATGGATGTGGTCGTCGAGATTTCGCGGGCGCAGGCGCTGAAGGATTCCTACGCCTATGTCGGCCCGGCTGATTGGGCGACGCGAACGAAGGCGATGGCTGGGCAGCTTTCGCCGGCGCAGTCGGCACGGATGTGGCGGTTGCTGCTGCTGGGTTTCGAGGATTGCGCGCGCGCCCCCGATCCGCCGGCGGCCGCGCAGATGGTTGTGCTGAGGCTGGCGGCTGCTGCGAGCCTGCCGCCGCCGGAAGACGCCATGAGGCTTCTGGCGGGCGGGGCCGCTGTGCCGCCCCCAAAGTCCCAGCCTGAACGCGAGGCTCAACGCGAGCCGGGGCGCGTTGAAGCGCCGACCGCTGGCGCGCCTGAAGTTCCGCATGATGACCACCACGAGGTGGTGCGCATGTCGTCGCTGCGAGAGATCATTGCGCAGCTGGAGGCGCGGCGGGAGATTTCGCTGAAGTATGAGATCGAACGGTTCGTGAGGCCGGCGGAGATCGACTTCGGGCATTTCAACTACACAGCTGCGCCGGGCACGCCGTCGAACCTGTCGCAGAAGATCAAGGACTGGCTCGAAAGCGTAAGCGGCGTCGAATGGGAAGTGCTTCAATCCGGCGATGGGGCGAGGGAGAGCACGAGCGAGAAGCGGACGCGGCGGAAGACCGAGAAATTTCAGTCGGCGGAGGCGCATCCGCGGATCGCCGAGGCGCTGCGGGTTTTTCCAGGCGCGCGGGTTCTGCGGGTGGACGATCCTGAAGCGCAGGAAGAGATTGACGATACGCCGGAGCCGACACGACCGAATGTCATTCATGTCGATTTCGGGCATCGTGAACGTCTCGAAGAAGTTATTCCTGATCCCGAAGAGCGCGAGGACGACGAATGAAAGACCTGTCCGACATCATGCGCCAGGCGCAGCAGATGCAACAACGCCTGCAGGAAGCACAGGAGAAGATGGAGCAGATCACCGCGGAGGGGTCTTCGGGCGCCGGGATGGTGAAGGTGACTCTCAAGGGCAAGGGCGAGCTGGCTGCCCTCTCGATCGATCCTTCGTTGCTGACGCCGGGCGACAAGGAGATGGTCGAAGATCTTGTGAAAGCGGCGCATTCCGATGCGCGGCGCAAGCTGGACGATGCGATGGCCGAGGCGATGAAGAATGCAACCGGCGGGCTGGGCGGGATGCTGCCGGGCTTTAAGCTGCCGTTCTGATCCTCAGCCCTGCTGTTCGGGCGGCTTGTCCCGGCGCAGCGAGAATTTCGGCGTCGGCGTGACGTGGGGCGTTTCTTCGGACGGCGTCGTCTTCTTTTGGGCGGGGCGGATGCGGCGATAGATGCGGTAGCCGAGCACCACGAACAGCAACGCCGCTCCGCCGAAGAAGATGAACGGCATGTAGCGCGGGTTCAGGGCGATGTCGCCAATGAAGCTGAGGCCGCCGGGAATAAATCCCAGGACAAGCAGGATGGTCGGCGCGGCGATGCCGAGGGCCATCAGGGCTATTTCGTGCGGTTTGAATTCCATGGGCCGGGTCTAAAACGATATCGGGCGGAGCGGAAGCGGGTCAGGCACGGGCGCGCGATCCCGCCGCAAGCGGGTTGGACGGCAGTAAGGGCCGAGAGCGGCTAGCTGGTATCGGGATGGGCGAGCTTTGCGTGACAGGTTTGCGCAAAGCGCGGCAGGTGGCCGGCGGTCGCGACCTGACGCGCGCGCCGCGGCTGCGGGACGGGCGGCGCGGGCGAGGGCAAGCGTGCGTTCGCGGGCGCTGGCGCCTGCATCGCTCCATCG
>Ga0138256_10004406_pt1 | contig 14962 bp, 13 predicted proteins | sample KNB2016incub_MG_FD_105486 | JGI IMG/M metagenome (GOLD analysis project Ga0138256, IMG submission 105486) | Active sludge microbial communities from wastewater in Klosterneuburg, Austria - KNB2014incub_MG | ecosystem: Engineered > WWTP > Activated sludge > Unclassified | place: Austria... | reverse complement strand
TATGGAATTTGAAAAAGAATTTAATATTTCTATTCCTGATGAGCAGGCAGAGACCATAACTTCAGTTGGTCAGGCTGTTGCTTACCTGGAAGAACATGCCAAATAAGAATTGGAATGTCCCGCATTAACGGGAAAAATTTTTATACCGCCTTCTGACTGTCATTAGCAGCGAAGGCGGTTTTTTACTTTAGTATTACGTCTTGTATTTTATATAAATACACTATCTTAACATTATATGGAATTAAAAAGAGTTGTAGTTACAGGAATGGGTGCGTTAACACCGCTTGGGAATAATGTTCCTGAATACTGGAACGGGTTAATTAATGGAGTATCGGGTGCCGATATGATAACTCTATTCGATGCTTCTAAATTCCGTACAAAATTTGCCTGCGAAATAAAAAACTTTCAAGCTACTGATTTCCTTGATCGAAAAGAAGCAAGGAAAATTGATCGCTTCACACAATTGGCTTTGGTTGTTAGCGACCAGGCAATGACTGATGCTGGTTTGAATAAGGACAATATTAATCCTGACAGGATAGGCGTTGTTTTTGCCAGTGGTATTGGCGGTTTGATAACCTTTCAACATGAAGTAACTGACTTTGCAAGAGGAGATGGAACTCCCCGTTTTAATCCCTTCTTTATTCCAAAAATGATATTGGATATAGCCGCAGGGCAAATCAGTATGCGGCATAATCTGCGGGGTCCAAACTTCGCTGTTGTTAGTGCTTGTGCCAGCAGTACAAATGCCATTATGGATGCATTCAACTTGATTCGCCTTGGCAAATCAGATATTATTGTTACCGGAGGAAGTGAAGCTGTTATTAGCGAAGCAGGTGTTGGCGGCTTTAATGCAATGAAGGCAATGAGTGAAAGAAATGACGATCCCAAAACTGCCAGCCGTCCTTATGACAAAGACAGAGATGGTTTTGTAATGGGAGAAGCTTGCGGGATTCTGATTCTTGAAGAACTGGAACATGCAAAAGCAAGAGGTGCAAAAATTTATTGCGAAATAGGTGGTTGTGGAGCCACAGCCGATGCACATCATATTACAGCACCACATCCAGAAGGATTAGGAGCTAGAAACGTAATGATTGTTGCTTTGGACGATGCTGGAATGCAAGCAAACGAAATTGATTATATAAACACTCATGGCACATCTACACCAATTGGTGATGGGGCAGAAGTAAAAGCAATAACAGCGGTTTTTGGTGAACATGCTTATAATTTAAATATCAGTGCTACCAAATCAATGACAGGACACTGCCTTGGTGCAGCTGGAGTTATTGAAGCTATTGCAAGTATACAGGCGGTTCTTACGGGTATCATTCCACCAACAATTAATCATTTTACGGATGATCCTGAACTAGATCCAAAACTTAATTTCACTTTCAATAAAGCACAAGAACGGAAGGTACGAGCAGCACTCAGCAATACATTTGGGTTTGGCGGGCATAATGCTTGTGTGATTGTGAAGGAATTCAAAGGTTAATTTATAAATCAGTTAATTGGGAAATTGAAATAGAGAGATTGAACGAAAATTGACTACTTTTTTAAAGTGAATGATTTGAAAAAATAAGGCTTTTGGATAAAAGCACTAATCAACCAATTAACAATTTAACTAATCACCCAATTTTCGTAGCTTAACGCCTGTGGATTTTCTAAAATTTTTTTCCGGTAAATACACCGGCTCATCTTTTAAGAAGGAATTAAAAAATATTCTTGGCTTTAAGCCTGGAAATATTTCTTTATACCAGACAGCACTCACACACCGATCCATTAGAGAAAATGCAGACGAGAATAATGAAAGGCTTGAATATCTTGGCGATGCCATCCTTAGTGCATTAGTAGCCGATTATTTGTTTAAACGTTATCCATATAAAGAAGAAGGGTTTCTTACAGAAATGCGGAGCAAGATGGTGAACCGCCAGCAGCTAAATGAAATAGCAGTTCGGATGGGATTGAAAAAAGTTACCCTTTACAATAAAATGGACGGCGCATTAAAAGTGAGCCAGATATTTGGTAATACATTGGAAGCATTGGTTGGAGCTATATACTTAGATCATGGATATAAGAAAACATCCAAATGGGTAATGGAATGTATCATTTTGCCGCATATGTTTATGGATGATTTGGAAAATCTGGAGATCAATCATAAAAATAAACTCTATGGTTGGGCAAATAAAAATGGTAAAGTGCTTGAGTTTGAAACGCTGAATGAAAAACTGGAAAATGGCCGTCGCTTGTTTACGGTTGCAGCAATGGTTGATGGAAAAAATATTGCTGAAGGAAAGGCCTTTAATAAAAAAGATGCTTCTCAGATAGCAGCACAAGTTGCTGTAGATAAATTAGGAATTGTAAATGCAGATTCAGTAGCAGAAGGTTACTGATTTTAATATTTAATCAAAACAAAAAATTGAAAATGAAAAAATTAGTCTTGGTTATGGTTGTGGCCATAGGTTTTATGGCATGTAACAGTCCTGAAAAAGGAGAAAACGGTGTAACCTATAAAACACCGGTAGAATACAATGATTATATAATAGGAAAACAAACTATACTGCTTGAAAAAATAATGAAGTTTGCTGATGCTGCAAAAGTTGATCTTGATTCAGCAGATAAATTATTGGACAAATACGCTTTAGAAGCTACAGATGTCCTTAAAGATATAAAAGGAATGCCGGGCTTCAGGAAAGACACTACATTTAGACAAGCAGCTGTAAATTCTTTTACCTTTTACAAAAAAGCTTTTACTAACTATTACAAGGATATTGTTCGCATTCGTAAGGAAGCTGCAGATGATGCAGATGCCCAAATAGATAAAGTATTGGAAAAACTGACAGTGGAAGAAGAAAGGGTTGATAAGGCGTTTCATAATGCGCAGAAAGACTTCGCTACAAAGAATAAAATGAAACTGATGGAGAATAAAATGCAGAAAGATATAGATAATATGGAATAAGAACCGATTAGCTAATTTCTCCGGGAGAAGTATTTTTCTTCCGGAGATTTTTATTTAGTAGGCTTTTCCATACATAATTCTATCAGTACTCCGTTGGTTTGTTTGGGATGAAGAAAACATACCAGTTTATTATCAGCACCTTCTTTTGGAGAATCGTTCAGCAACACAAACCCTTCATTTTTTAACCTTTCCATTTCTGCATAAATATCAGCTACATCAAATGCAATATGATGTAAGCCTTCGCCTTTTTTTTCGATGAACCGGGCAATCACACCATCAGGGTCGGTGCTTTCCACCAGTTCTATCTTTGTTTCTCCCTGGCGGAAAAAAGCAGTATTCACTTTTTCTGAATCAACTTCTTCTGTTTTATAACAGTTTGTATTGAGCAGTTTTTCAAATAAAGGAATTGATACGGAAAGTTTTTTTACTGCTATTCCGATATGTTCTACTTTTTGCATGATGTTGTTGACCTGTTTATTTTCAGATATTCAAATTTAAGGTAACAGTGCGGAAGTTGTAAATTAGAGAAATAAAACAAGGCCAAATGAAATGTTTTTTTATTATTAAAATGCTTCTTCTTTTATCTTTTTTTCTTGGATGCACTACCTCAGATCAGGCTATTCTACAGACTAAAACTAAATGTTATGCAGGCAAACTAATTGATTTAAAGAAATCGGAAATTTATAATGAAGTAATGGAAAAATTTGTTGACACTTTTAAAGTAATGAAATCTGATAAACGATATTTTGGTGTTTCAGAAGTTGTAAGTAATAAAATAGATGAAGCAATCTTTTTTAATGAGGGTCAATCCGAATGTCTATTAATTGTTTTGCAAAAGAATAATTACGGACTTGTATTTGGTAGTGCAAGGATTATAAGAGGTGAACAAAATAGTGGAAGATGGATATTTAAACCAAGCATTGAATACACATATAGCAAAGATTATTTTGAAAAATATCCTGATAATAATTTTGACAACATATCTGAACTTGCTTGCTATAGTGTATTGACAGACGGAGAGGTTAAAAAAAGAAGCTGTGAAATTGATGAAAAGTACTGGTTTGAGGAATTAAAAAGATAACTCACACTATTAAAAACTGAATTGTAGGCTAAAAAGCTGAACAACGATATGTTGCCCAAAGGCTGCCGGATGGAAGCGGAAAGCCCGGAATGCAGCGTAGCGAAATGAGGACTTGCAGCGGACAGCCGGAACAGAAGATGACCAAAGAACCGGAAGATGACAGCCCCAAAATTTCTTTATTGCTCTAAATCGCCCAACACCTGTGGTTTATGCCTTGCGATTTCGGTAAAAACCGCCCATATAGGTAAAATAGCCCTTTCTCTTAGAATGATTTGAGTTAAATTTGCAGTTAGAAACAAAAACGAATAATTACTAGATTATGTTGAATTTTCCTATTTATTTAGACCATAACGCTACTACGCCTTGCGACCCAAGAGTAGTGGATGCAATGATTCCTTATTTCACCAATAATTTCGGAAATGCGGCAAGCCGTAACCATCCGTTTGGTTGGCAGGCAGAAGAGGCAGTTGACTACGCAAGAGAGCAAGTGGCAAAACTGATTGGTGCTGATCCAAAAGAAATAATTTTTACGTCTGGTGCTACAGAAGCCGATAACCTTGCCTTGAAAGGTGTGTTTGAAATGTATGCAAGCAAAGGCAATCATATCATCACTTGTAATATTGAGCACAAAGCAGTATTAGATACTTGTAAGCATATTGAAAAAGAAGGTGGCGAAGTTACTTATCTGAAAGTAAAAGATAATGGACTGGTAGATCTGGCAGAACTGGAAGCGGCTATCAAACCAAACACTATTTTGATTGCATTGATGTATGCGAATAATGAAATAGGTACCGTGATGCCGATGAACGAAATAAGTGCTATTGCGAAAAAGCATGGTGTACTTGTTTTTAGCGATGCGGTGCAAGCTGTTGGTAAAATACCAGTTGATGTAAACAAAGACGGCATTGACCTGATGGCATTTACTGCACATAAAATGTACGGACCGAAAGGTGTTGGTGCATTATATGTTCGCCGTAAGAACCCAAGAGTGAAAGTAACAGCCCAGTTAGATGGTGGCGGACATGAAAGAGGAATGAGAAGTGGTACATTGAACGTTCCAGGCATAGTTGGTTTTGGAAAGGCTTGTGAAATTTGTATGAACGAAATGGAAGAAGAAACAGCAAGAGTAAGTAAGCTGAGAGATAAATTACAAACTGAATTGTTGAAAGTAGAAGAATCATATTTGAACGGCGATAAAGAACATAAGCTGCCACATGTAACCAATATTTCTTTCAAGCATGTGGAAGGCGAAGGATTGCTGATGGGCTTTAATAAGAATATCGCTTTATCATCAGGTTCTGCTTGTACGTCTGCTTCATTAGAGCCTTCGTATGTATTAAAAGCATTAGGCCTTGGAGATGATTTGGCACACAGTTCGCTGCGTTTTGGGTTGGGAAGATTTACAACTGAAGAGCAAATTGATTATACAGTAGAACAGGTAACAAATACAGTGAACAAATTAAGAGAGATGAGTCCGCTGTGGGAAATGTATAAGGAAGGCATTGATTTGGATACAATAGAATGGGCGCATCATTAATATTTCAGATTTACGATTGCAGATTTTAGATTTTGGAGCTGCAATTGTAAAAAGCAAGATAAATCCGAAATCGAAAATCTTAAATCTAAAATTAGCATTATGGCATATAGCGAAAAAGTAATCGATCATTATCAGAACCCTAAAAATGTAGGAACACTTGATAAAAGTAAGGCAACGGTAGGTACAGGTCTTGTTGGTGCACCTGAGTGCGGCGACGTAATGCGTCTGCAAATTGAAGTAGACGAAGCTACTGGTGTTATCAAAGACGCTAAATTCAAAACATTTGGTTGTGGTTCTGCCATTGCCTCTTCTTCTTTAGCTACAGAGTGGTTGAAAGGAAAGTCAATTGATGAAGCAATGACAATTGATAACATGACTATCGTGGAAGAATTAAACCTTCCACCGGTAAAAATTCACTGTTCTGTATTGGCAGAAGATGCTATTAAGGCAGCTATCAATGACTATCGTCAGAAAAACGGAATGGAAGCATTGAAATTTGAAGAAAGTGTAGTTCATTAAGAGAAAAGGATAAGAACATGAGTGTTGCATTAGAGAACAGTATATATATAAGTGATAAAGCGAAAGAAAAAGTGCATCAGTTGATGAAGGACGCTGGTGTAGGAGATGATTCATCTTATTTTGTTCGAGTTGGTGTTGTTGGTGGTGGTTGTTCAGGTCTTAGCTATAAACTGGACTTTGACAATGAAACCAAACCCATGGATCAGGCGTTTGAAGACAACGGAATAAAGATTGTAACTGATCTAAAGAGTTTTCTTTACCTTGTAAATACAACGCTGGATTTTTCGGATGGATTAAATGGAAAGGGATTCTATTTCAGCAATCCCAATGCTAGCCGAACCTGTGGATGTGGAGAAAGTTTTGCCGTATAAGATATTAAATCCCAAGCATGAAAATAAATGTCCCTCTTTTTAGAGGGATTTTTTAATGTCCATAAACAAGCCATTGGCTTGAAATATAAATGCTTTGGCTTATTTTGCATCATACCAAGCCTATGTGGTCAGTTTGTAAAAAAGAGCTCCGTCAATTTTTCAGTAGCCTTACTGGTTATATTGCCATTATCGTTTTCCTGTTGGTAAACGGACTGGTACTTTTTGTGTTTGACGACAATATCCTCGATTTTGGATATGCCACACTAGACCGCTTCTTTCAATTAGCTCCTTGGATACTTTTATTATTGATTCCTGCTATTACGATGCGCAGTTTTTCTGAAGAGTTTAAAACAGGAACGTATGAAATATTACAGACAAGGCCATTAAGTCGCTGGCAGATTATTGGCGGTAAGTATCTTGGAAGTCTGATAGTCGTTTTCATTGCATTACTACCAACCATTATTTATATTTTTTCTATCCAGCGCCTTTCTACCAATGAAGGGTTGGATATGGGAGCAACAATTGGCGCCTATATTGGTTTGTTTTTCTTGGCTGCTGTATTTACGGCAATCAGCATTTGTTGCAGCAGTTTTACAAATAACGCAGTAGTTGCCTTTATTGTAAGTCTTATTGGGTGTGCTTTATTATACTATGGCTTTAGTGCTATCAGTAAATTACCAGCTTTAAGCAATGGTCCTGATTATTATACAGAGATGTTAGGGATAGATTTTCATTACAGAAGTATTAGTCGTGGATTGATTGATACAAGAGATATAGTTTATTTCTTGTCTGTTATATTATTGTTTTTGAGTATTACTAATCGAAATTTATTAAAGCGATAAATGAAGAACATCGTAAATAAAATATTTGCTTCAAAATACTGGTGGCTGTTGCTACTGGTTATTTTATTTGCCGTTAACTATATTGCTTCAACTTTTTATGCCCGGTTTGATCTTACTAAAGAAAAGCGATATACACTTAGTAAGGCAACTAAAGATTTATTAAAAAATCTTGATGATGAAGTGCAGATTGATGTTTTTCTGAAAGGAGAATTTCCGGCAGGATTTAAAAAACTGGCGAATAGTACAGAAGAATTCTTAGGACTGATGAAAGACAGGAATAGTTCAAAAGTTCATTACCGGTTTATTTCTCCGCAAGATGAAGTTGTGGGTTCAAGTACGTTGTATGGCGATTCTTTAGTTTCGATGGGAGCGGTGCCAATAAATCTTACGGTACAGAAAAAAGCTGGTGAAAGCAGCAATATTATTTTCCCAGTAGCTGTAATGCATTATAAAGACAGGCAAGCATTGGTTAATTTATATCCTGGTGCCAGTGGAAGAATATCTCAGGAAGAAATCAATAGTGCTGAAGCGTTAATGGAATATCAGTTTGCCAAGACGCTTGATAAACTGGTTAAAGATAAAAAACCAGGAATTGCATATTCAATTGGTAATGGTGAAGTGACAGATGGCAGAACATACGATTTAGTACAAACACTGGAGCAGGAGTATGTTTTTAAAACAGTAAATATAAAATCACAACCACGAATTCCTGAAGGTGTAGATGTATTATTAATAGTAAAGCCAACTGAAACATTTACAGAAGAGGAAAAGCTAAAGATTGATCAGTTTGTAATGAATGGTGGAAAACTGTTATGCTTTATAGATAACCTGATTGCTGAACAGGATAGTCTTGCTATTAAACCTGAAACAATTGCGTTTGACAGAAACCTGAATTTGACTGATCTGTTTTTCAGATATGGTTGTCGCATTAATACTGACCTAGTAATGGATCTGCAATGTGATTTAATACCAATTGTGGTAGGAGGTACAATGGAGAATCCGCAAATGGAATTTTTGCATTGGAATTATTTTCCCATACTTAATCAGGTTAACAGCAGTAGTAATAAGAATTTGGGGTATGTAGCAAGCCGGTTCGCTAATTCAATTGATACAATACAGGTAGAAGGAATTAAAAAGCAACCACTATTGGTATCGTCGCCCAATTCAAGAATAATCAGCACTCCTGCATTGATTAGTTTAAATGAAAACAAGAATACACCAGAAGATGAAAAGTTTAAACGAAATGCAATTCCTGTAGCAATGCTGTTAGAAGGTGAGTTTACATCGCTGTACAGAAACAGGGTGTCTAAGTCTCAGCAAGATAGTTTAAGTGCTTACGGTTCAGTTTTTAAATCGGCGTCTGCACCAAATAAAATGATAATTGTTGCAGATGGTGATATTGTGTTGAATGAATTTATTCCTCGAGGTAATGATGGGCAACCTGAACCAATTCCAATGGGCTGGAATAAGTATACTTATACAGAATATTTAAAAAAGAGTGACTTTGGTAAATATTTTATCCCAGTAGCTAATAAAGATTTTTTGACAAACTGTCTTGATCAGCTGGTGAACAACCCAGCAATTAGTGAAACTCGTAACAAGGATATAGTGCTGAGGTTGATTGATAGTAAAAAGGTAAAAGAGCAGAAAACAACTTGGCAGTTTATCAATATTGCACTTCCAGTTTTACTAGTTTTATTGTTTGGCTGGGTGTATCAGCAGGTAAGAAAACGTAAATATGCTGCATAGCCAATAATTACAACTTCCCCATTACAACTATCTTTGCACATCGTATAAATTCAAAAAATGACAACCGATCAGATTACTTATATAGTTTTTGGAGTTGTGCTTACTGTGGCATTGATCTTTGATCTTGGGTTAATGAGTAAGAAAGGGCAGAAGGTAACTATCCGTCAGGCATTATACCAGACATTTTTTTGGGTAGGGCTTGCATTGGCTTTTTTCATTTTTATGTGGATTGAGAAAGGTCAGGGGTTAGCATTGGAGTATCTCAGTGCCTATCTGATGGAGTGGAGCCTGAGCATTGATAATATTTTTGTTTTCATACTCATATTTTCAGCTTTTGGAGTAAAAGAAAAAAACTATGGCCGAGTGCTACTTGCGGGAATTTTAATGGCTATTGTTTTCAGAATCATCTTTATTACGGTTGGTGTTGCACTCGTAGAGCAGTTCCATTGGATACTTTACATCTTTGGTGTTTTTCTTGTTTATACAGGGTATAAAATGTTTGTAGCCAAAGGTGATGAAGAATTCAAACCAGAAGAAAGCAAAGTATATAAATGGCTTAAAAAAATTTTTCCCTTAGTGCCACATGACGGCGACGGCAAGTACACCGTTAGAATTGACGGCAAAAAGTTTTATACAAGTCTTTTCGTTGTGGTAATAATGTTGGCAGCAATTGACTTGGTATTTGCTTTGGATTCTATTCCGGCGGTAATGGGTATTTCAAGAGATAAGCTGGTGATTTATACCTCAAATATTTTTGCAGTATTGGGTTTGCGGTCATTGTTTTTCCTATTAAGAGGAGCTGTGAGTAAATTCGATTACCTGCAACAAGGAATAGCCATAGTGCTTGTATTTATCGGAGTTAAAATGCTTTGTGAAAAATGGATAAATGAAATAGTGGATAAACAAATTCAAGTATTTATTTCTCTCGGAGTAATTATGGTTTGTATTACCGGGTCTATCTTCTATTCCTTATTTATTGATAAAAAAAATTCGAAGGTAAAAGCTGGAGAAGTAGAAGATATACCAGACGATATTGATGTAAACTTTTGATATACACTATTAAAAATATTGCTTCAGTTATCAAGAGAGAAGCGGTAATAACAAATGATGTACAAATTGAACATCTTTTGTTTGATAGCCGTAAAATCTATTCTCCTCAGTCATCTCTTTTTTTTGCAATTGTTGGAAGCCGTCGGGATGGGCATCAGTTTATACCAGAAGTATATAAAAAAGGCGTAAGGTCTTTTGTAATTAGTCAAGAAGTTGAGGTAAATAAATTCCCCGAAGCAAATTTTATTAAAGTGGATGATTGTTTGCAAGCACTGCAAACATTAGGGGCTGAACATAGAAAAAAGTTCACTATACCGGTTATTGGCATTACAGGAAGCAATGGAAAAACCATTGTAAAAGAATGGCTTTATCAATTACTGCATCAGGATTATAATATTGTTCGAAGTCCAAAAAGTTTTAATTCTCAAATTGGTGTGCCATTGAGTGTTTGGCAAATGAATGAGCAACATACTTTGGGAATTTTTGAAGCCGGAATTTCTAAACCGGGCGAAATGGATAGACTAGAAAAAATCATCCAACCAACGATTGGGGTGCTAACTAATATTGGCGAAGCCCATAGCGAAGGATTTAGTTCGTTAGCACAAAAAGAAAAAGAGAAGCGATTGTTATTTCGTAATGCAGTCATTCCGGAATCGGTTGTTTTGAATAGTGTAAAAAAGGAACAGCGTTCAACTATTATTTCTGCCATTTATAAAACCTTCGGTATTACTATAACGATTCCTTTTAATGATGATGCTTCCATACAGAATGCAATTATCTGTTGGCAGGTAATGTTACATTTGGGATATGACAATAAAGTGATAGCGGAAAGAATGAAGCTCTTAACACCCGTCAATATGCGACTGGAGTTAAAGAAAGGAATCAATAATTGTTCGATAGTAAATGATAGTTATAGTGCCGATACAAGTTCCTTAGAAATAGCACTCAACTTTTTAGATCAGCAAAGTGCTGATGGAAATAAAGCTGTTATTCTATCTGATTTTTTGCAAAGCTCAGTGCCGGATAAGTTGCTGTATGCACAGATTTTTAAAAGCCTGCAAAATCATGGAATAAAACGGCTGATTGGAATTGGAGAAAATATTTCTGCTTTTTTCCAATCTCCAAACAAGAGTGAGAATATGCAGATTCAGCTTTTCTCATCAACAGATGAATTTCTAACGCAATTCCTTTCTTCTCAGTTTAAAGAAGAAGTAATATTGATAAAAGGAGCCAGAGTTTTCGCTTTCGAACAGATTGTTCAGTTACTAGAACAGAAAGCACATCAAACGGCACTGGAAATCAATCTCAATGCGATTGTTCATAATCTGAAGGAGTATCAGCAATGTTTGAACCCTGAAACAAAGATTATGGCAATGGTGAAAGCCTTTGCATATGGAAGTGGCGGTGCAGAAATAGCTGGCATTTTACAATATCATAAAGTAGATTATCTGGGAGTGGCTTATGCTGATGAAGGTGTTGAATTACGAAAAGCTGGTATCGTTTTACCAATTATGGTAATGAATCCTGAAGAGTACGCATTTGAAACAATCGTTGAGCATAATTTAGAACCTGAATTATACTCCTTTGAATTATTACACTCGTTTGATAATTTTTTGCAGCAAGAAGGTATCAAACATTATCCTGTTCATCTTGAAATTGAAACCGGAATGAACAGACTTGGTTTTTCTGGTGATGATATTGAAAAGCTTTCAGAAAGATTAATTGAAACAAGTTCTTTTAAAGTTCAAACTGTATTTACTCACTTTGCTGCCAGCGAAGATGTATCTCAAGATGAGTTTACACAGCAGCAATTTTTAATATTTAAAAAAGCGATAAAAAAAATAAAGAAAAACCTTGGCTATCCATTTTTAAGTCATATCGCTAATTCGGCGGCCGTTGTTCGCCATCCCGAAATGCAAATGGATATGGTTCGCTTAGGCATTGGCCTTTATGGAGTGGATAGTACAGGCAGCAATCAATTGAACCTTCAAACAGTTACTACTTTAAAATCAACTGTTGCTCAGATAAAAAATTTAAAGAAAGGCGAATCTGTAAGTTATAACCGTAAAGCAATTGTAGAAAGAGATTCGGTAATTGCTACCATCAGAATCGGATATGCAGATGGCTATCCAAGAAGGTTGGGTAATGGAATTGGTAGGGTTTGGGTGAATGGAAAATTAGCTCCTGTAATTGGAACAATTTGTATGGATATGTTTATGATTGATATAACCGACATTGAAAATGTAAAAGAAGGTGATGATGTAATCATATTCGGCACCCAACTGCCAGTACAGCAAATTGCAAAATGGGCTAATACAATTCCTTACGAAATAATGACTGGAATCTCTCAACGGGTAAAAAGAGTTTATTTTGAAGAATAATGATTCTTTAAACCCTTTTTCGTTCTAACATTTAAGAGTTTCTTGACCTTCTCACTGCCGCTTTCTTTCCTATATTTGTGCCTTATATGAAGACACTAAAAGTCCGGCATGTTGCTTTAATTATTGCCACAATTATACTTATCGATCAGGCATTAAAGATCTGGATAAAAACATCATACCCAACTGGTGAAGTGGTAAGGGTTTTTGGTATGGACTGGTTCCGCTTGCATTTTATAGAAAACCCGGGAATGGCTTGGGGTTGGAAGTTTGGCAATGAAACAGGAAAAATGATTTTGACTTTGTTTCGTCTTGCAGCGGTAATTTTTGGAACATGGTATATTGGTAAAATAATAAAACAGAAATACAGTCGTGGGTTTATTATTTGTGCCGCACTTATCTATGCAGGTGCTTTAGGTAATTTAATTGATAGCATGTTTTACGGGATGATATTTGACAAAGGCCTTCACTACGATGCTGCTTTAAATGATTATTTGACTTATCCAGGAATCGCAGCATTTTCTGGTAGCGGATATTCCTCTTTTTTGCATGGCAGTGTTGTTGATATGCTCTACTTCCCGATGTTTAACGGAAACTTTCCAAGCTGGTTACCTTTTGTAGGTGGACAACAGTTTGAATTTTTTAGCCCAATTTTTAATATTGCAGACGCATCAATTTCTGTTGGTGTAATTACATTGTTGATTTTTCAAAACCGTTTTTTCAAAAAAAATATTACTGAGGAAAACATAACAACAGTAGAAACGGAATCACAAACGAGTGATAATGCTCATGTTTTGTAAGTATTGAATAATAAGTATTTTTATTATTTATTCTGTTTCAATATTATTTTTTGAATAAGTGTTCCTGCAGATTCTGCTCTTAAAAAATAAATTCCGTTACTAAGTAATTCCGTTTTATCTATTACAAGAGTATTCACTCCTTCGGTAATAGTAAATTCCTTTTTTCTTACAACTTTTCCTGACTGATCCAGAATTTCCGCTTTAACGATTCCTGTTTTCACGGACGATACATCAAAACTAACTTGGTTGTTGAATGGGTTAATAACGGATAGCAAGGTGAATATTTCCTGCTTGGACGATAACTGTATTATCCTCGAATAAGTAATATGGCCACTCTGGCTAATCATTTTTATGCGATAGAATGTTTTACCGCTTAATTGATTTGGATCTGTAAACAAATAAGTATTTTTTTCAGTAGAATAATCAGTATAGCTACTTACTATACTTATTTGGCTAAAGCTGGTGCCATTCAAACTTTTTTCAATAGCAAATTCTATTGGCTCCGTTTCGTCAGTTGTTGTCCATTGCAAGGCAGCTTTGTCATTAGTGTTTCGACCTGTAAATGAAATAAGTTTTGCGCTTAGAATAGGTCCACAATTAATAACTTTTAATCGAATTCGTAGCGGATCAGTAAAGCTGCAATTAGTGTTTGAAAGATTAGCAATTGTGGTTGCAGCTACTACTCTGTACATATCGCCATTATTAATCATCTGGGTGAATGCTACAGGCACTGTATAAAGTGTTACATATTCCCATGCTGTGCCGTTCCATACCGGCGAGCCGACACCTGTAGCTCCGGCAATATCATTCCATATTGTACCGCCATCGGTACTTCGTTGCCATTTGTATTGTGTATAATTATTAAAGAAAGAACGAATAGTATCTGATAATACAATCACATTACTATCACATACTATTGGATTATATATTGGACCATATTTCATATTTGGAGAGCAAGTGGCAACTGTAATATCATCGAGTGCCCAGTCATTGCCTCCTCCGCCCGGTGCATTATTAAAGTATTTTAATGTAAAGCTTGTTTGTGCTGCACCGGTTAAAAAGGTAAACCCTTTTTTAACCCATCGACCAGAATACAACAGATTGCCAGTGGTATAATAATCAATTCCATCTACTTCAAATGTAATATTAGGTGCTACACCCGAAGAGTCTCCAGGTCCGGTTGGAATGTAAAATGTAGGACCGCTGCCATTCGTTGCTCCTTTTCCATTGGAATCACATCCGCATTTAGAACAGATGTTTCTCATCCAACAGGATATTTCATAATAAGTATTTGGGCAAAGACCTGAAATTGTTTGCTGAAATGCAGAGTCAATCCGATAAGCAGCATTAATGACTAACATATATCCGGCATTGGGATTGGCGACTGTATCTGCAGCAGGGTTACCTGCAATAGGATCGGCAGCACCGGTATGATCGCCAATAATATCCCACACTCCAAAAACTCTGTGTGTGGGTGAAGAATTATCAGGGTAAGCCCATGCATTCGATGTTGTATAATTAACTCTTGTTGAAGTATTGTTCGCTATACCATAATAATAGTCTTGTGGTGAATTGAGATCAAAATAATTATAAGTGTATCCTACAGGCACATTAGCAGACGTTCCCCTGTTTCTGGGTTGTCCACTACCAAATGTTCCATTAAACTCCGTGCCGATTGCATT
>Ga0138256_10004405_pt1 | contig 14963 bp, 15 predicted proteins | sample KNB2016incub_MG_FD_105486 | JGI IMG/M metagenome (GOLD analysis project Ga0138256, IMG submission 105486) | Active sludge microbial communities from wastewater in Klosterneuburg, Austria - KNB2014incub_MG | ecosystem: Engineered > WWTP > Activated sludge > Unclassified | place: Austria... | reverse complement strand
TTATACAAGCCACTGATAAAGTTAAAAGAATTAAGCTTCTTCTTAAAGAACCTGAAATGTCTGACCCATCTTAAAGTTTACCGCACTGCCGTTTTTTAATGAAAAACTAACAGTTGAATTAATAAAAAATATGAACTTCGACGCATATTACAAACCTCATCCCAATTCGTTGAGAATTCTAACCTTATGTTGGAACAGTGGAAGTAAAAAGCTTTCGAGCGCGTTCCCACCGTGCATTAATAGGGTTTTTCCTATTAGCCGCGGCAGTGTCGGTATTTATTCTAAATACAGTTCGGAGGAAAAAAAATGGAATTGATTATAATTATACCAATAGTAGTTGTACTGCTACCATTTGCTGCTTGGTTAGGCTGGTTTTTTAATTCTAAGTTTGGAAAAAATAGTATTAACGCTGCTGCAGAAAAAGCTGAATCAATAATTCAAGACGGTAAAAAAGAAGCAGCAAATATAAAACGCGAAAAACTTCTTGAAGTAAAAGATGAATGGTATAAAAAGAAAATAGAGTTTGATACTGAAGTAAACCAGAAAAAACAAAAGCTTTCCAATCTGGAAAAACAACTTCAGCAAAGAGAAGAAAGCAGCGAAAAGAAATTTGAACTTGTTTTACAAAAAGAAAAAGAGTTAAGAAAACTCGAAAAGCAAGTTCAGGATGGAAAGATTAGTCTTGATGAAAAAACTATTGAGATTAAAAAGCTTGAAGTTGAGCAGAATGATAAACTGGAAAAAATATCCGGTTTAACTTCTGACGATGCAAAGAAAATGCTAATCGAAAATATGATCAACCAGGCAAAGGTTGATGCTGCTTCAACAATCAAAGAAGTACACGATAGAGCAAAAGTTGATGCAAAAAAAGAAGCGCAAAAAATTATTGTTCAGGCAATTCAAAGAACGGCGGCAGATTATTCTATAGAAACCACAGTTTCAGTTGTTCAAATTCAGAATGATGAAATGAAGGGAAGAATAATCGGTAAAGAGGGAAGGAACATTCGTGCGTTTGAATCTGCAACAGGAGTTGATGTTATTGTTGATGATACACCAGAGGCAGTTATCCATTCATCATTTGATCAATTTAGACGGGAGATTGCAAGATTATCTTTAGAAAGATTAATTTCTGATGGTAGAATTCATCCAGCAAGAATTGAAGAAGTTGTTGAAAAAGTTACACAAGAACTTGAAGAAGAAATTCTTAGAGAAGGTGAAAATACAATTCTTCAACTTGGATTACACAATATGCATGCAGAACTTGTTAAACATATTGGTAAAATGAAATATAGATCCAGTTACGGCCAAAATCTTTTACAACACAGTGTTGAGGTTGCATACTTAACAGGTATAATGGCTTCTGAGTTAGGACTTGATCCTGTATTGGCAAAACGTGCGGGATTATTGCACGATGTTGGTAAAACTGTTGATAAAAGTATTGAAGGACCTCACGCATTACTTGGTTATGATTTGACTAAGAAATATAAAGAACATCCAATTGTTGTTAATGCAGTTGGATCTCACCATGAAGATATTGAAATGGAACATCCAATTGCTGCCTTGGTTCAATCTGCTGATGCCATTAGTGGTGCAAGACCAGGAGCAAGACGCGAACCTCTTGAAAGTTATGTTAAACGATTAGAGAATCTTGAATTACTTGCAAAATCCTTTGAAGGTGTTGCAAAAACTTATGCAATCCAGGCTGGTAGAGAAATTCGTGTAATGGTTGAAAACGATAAAGTTGATGATGTTGTTGCAGATAGACTAGCAAGAGAAATTGCTCAGAAGATTGAAGAAGAAATGGATTATCCTGGACAAATAAAAGTTGTTGTGATCCGAGAAGTTAGAAAAATTGGATACGCAAAATAAAATTAAGTAAAGGGCTTTTAAGCCCTTTCTTTTTATAAGGATTTGTTAAAATGAAAATTGCAATAACAGGAAACATTGGATCTGGGAAAAGTACATTTTCAGGATTTGCTGCGGATGCAGGATTTCCTGTTTTATTTGCAGATGATATTTCGAAAAATATTTTAGAAAACGATGAAAAAGTTCGATCACTCGTAATCAAATCCTTTGGTACAGAATCTTTTATAAAAGATAAACCAAACAAAAAGTTTTTAGCTGAGCAGATATTCTCTAATCAAACCAAAAGAGAAAAGATAGAATCAATTCTTCATCCAAGAGTTATTAAAAGCATTGAGTCCTCAATTAAAAATTTGTTAAAATCTAATAAAGTAATTTTTGTTGAAGCTGCTTTGATATATGAATCCGATATGGAAGAAATGTTTGACTATGTAGTTCTAGTTACCGCTGCGCCAGAATTAAGATTACAAAGAAAATTGAAATCCGGGTTTACTGAAGAGGATTTTAATAACCGCGATTCAAATCAAATTCCTGAAGATGAAAAAAAGAAACGTGCAGATTTTATTTTTTCAAACGATACTACGATAGAAGATTTAAAAATAAAATTTAATCTGCTTTTGTTAACACTAGGAATAAAATAAATTCATTTCGTAATGTCATTCCCACGAAAGTGGGAATCTACAAAAAAAACAAACTGGATTCCCGTTTTCACGGAAATGACAAAATCAGAATCCAATTTAAATCGTCAATCCTCATCTTCTTTAAATTAAAAACGGTTAATTACTTAATTCCGATTAATCGGAATTCGCAATGACATAAAAGAATTTTTATTCCAATCTTAAAATACACTAAATTTGGAAAGCAATTTTTAAGGAGTTTGTTGTGGACGCTTTCAATAATCTTATCGTTCGTGTAGTTCAACTTATGCCAAAACCAGTAGTTGGATTCTTTTCTAAAAAATATATCGCGGGGGAAACACTTCAGGATGCGGTTGACTTCGTAAAAAGATTAAACTCAAAAGGTATTTATGCAACAATGGATGTGCTAGGCGAATCAGTTGCTAATAAATCAGAATCAATAAAATGTAAGAACGAAGCATTAGAAGTTTTAGAAGCTATCGAGAAAAATAAATTGATGGCTAATCTTTCAATCAAACCAACGCAAATGGGTTTAGCAATTGATGAGCATTTTGCTTACGAACAAATTCTTGAACTTGTAAAAAAGGCAGCGGAGTATAAAAACTTTGTTCGCATTGATATGGAAGACTCACCATTTACAGATAAAACACTAAATCTTTATAAAAGAATTTATGCCGACTACAAAAATGTGGGTGTTGTTATTCAGGCTTATATGAAACGTTCTATTGAGGATGTAGTCGAGTTAGATAAAATTGGAACGAATTACAGATTGTGTAAAGGTATTTATGTTGAGCCTGCCGCAATTGCATATAAAGGCAAGCAGGAAGTGCGGGATAATTATTTAAAACTTCTTGATCAGATGTTTAAAGATGGGAACTATGTTGGCATTGCAACACACGATAAACCATTAATTGATGCTGCCTATACACGTATTAAAGAACAGAATATTGCAAAAGATAAATTTGAGTTTCAAATGCTTCTTGGAGTGAGAGAAGATTTGCGTGATAAAATAAATGCTGATGGATATAAGATCAGAATTTATGTTCCGTTCGGTAAAGATTGGTATGCATATTCTGTAAGAAGATTAAAAGAAAATCCTTCCGTTGCAGGAACCATTGCAAAAAGCTTTTTAACTTTTGGTAGAAGATGATTGTTTTAGGAATTGAAAGTTCCTGCGATGAAACTTCTGTTGCGGTGTTAAAGGATGAAGAGTTAACAGCTAATTTAATCGCTTCTCAGGATTTCCATACAAAATATGGTGGAGTTGTACCAGAACTTTCAAGTCGTGCTCATTTACAAATTGTTAATCCTTTAGTAAAAGATGCATTAAAAAAATCTAACATAGAACTAAACGATGTTGACTTAATTTCCGCTACTGCTGGTCCGGGTTTAATTGGTGCATTGTTAGTTGGGTTAACTTATGCAAAAGGTTTAGCCTTCGGATCAAATAAACCATTCATTGGTGTTAACCATATTGAAGGACATATCTTTTCAGGTTTCTTAATGCCGCAAAAACCTGAGTTTCCTTTTTTAAGTCTAGTTGTTTCCGGCGGACACACACTTTTACTGCTCGTAAAAAGTTTTACAGAAATTTACAAACTCGGCAGTACTGTTGATGATGCGGCAGGTGAGGCATTTGATAAAGTCTCTAAATTACTTGGACTTGGCTATCCTGGTGGACCACAAATACAAAAAGCTGCTTCGCACGGTGATGGAAATAAAATTGATTTCCCTATATCGGATTTAAAACAAAAATTAAATTTTTCTTTCAGCGGATTAAAAACTGCTGTGCTTCGTTATGTGCAATCTCAAGGCGGAGTTGATAAATTATCTTTACAGGATAAAAATGATATTGCGGCTTCTTTTCAATCTGCTGCTGTAAAAGCATTGACAAGAAATGTTAAACGAGCGCTTGAACAATTTGATGTTAAATCAATCTCTGTAGTTGGCGGAGTTGCCGCTAATGCTTTTCTGAAATCAGAAATAACAAATCTTGCAGAAAAATATAATAAAAATGTTGTTATACCAGATCTTCAATTCTGTGGTGATAATGCTGCAATGATTGCATTCAGAGGTAAATCACTTTACGAAAACGGAGTTAGAGATACACTTTCCTGCAAACCTTTTCCAGCATTACGTGAAAATCATTTTTTGGAGATTATTTAAATTTATTTATTCATTTACTTAAGGGGCTCTTATGAAATACTTTATTTCAATAATTGTTTTACTTTCATTATTAAACGCTTGCGGACCTTCGGGTGATTTAACCTTTAATGAATTACTGCGTGATAAATCATTTAATTCGACAGATTTCTTTAAAAGTAAAATATCAATATACTCGCCTTATGTGTTAACATATTCAAAGCAAAAATACCCTAACATTGAAGCCAAAGATGTTAATTCTGTTATTCTAAATCAGGTAAAAGAAAAATTGGAAGATCTTTCTGATAACCAGAATATAATTATTGAGAATAAAAAGGCACCAGATTATTTCAAAGGTATTAAAAATATTAAAGGTGAAGGAAAAGAATTGCTTTCTAGCTCTAATTCGGATTATCTGGTGATTATTCAATATGTATTGATAGGTAGCGAAATGGAAGTAAGACAAGCAATTCTAGATTGGAAAATTGATACTCCAATAGGCGAAATAGATTTATCAGGAGATGATAGGCTAAAACCTAATATTAATACTAATTCAGCAATGGATGAAAAATTTAAAATAAAAAAGACTACTCAAACAGCAATTTGTTATGATATATGGGATGTTAAAAAAGGAGTTTCAGTTTATACTTCGGAAGCAAGTGTTGTTCTAACTGATGGTATCAATCATAAAAATCCATATGGTTCTATTGAAAAAGTTACGGAAGCTTTGATTAGTAAAATCATAAGTAGAGAGGAATAAAATAACCTCACTTTTGAAATAAATTCGGGACAGGATATTAATCCCTCTCCTTGAAGAGGAGAGGGAAATTTAAAACCCTTCTTCTTAATAGAAAGAAAGCTGGATAAGGTGCAGATCTAAATAAAACTTCATCTAAAAAATATTCTTGATTCTCGTTGTGAATGTAATTACATTGTGCCCACGAAAATTTATGAAAGTTTAAGATGATAACTAAAGTTGTAAAAATTGGTAATTCAAGAGGAATCAGGATTCCAAAATCTGTTATTCAGGATAGTGGACTGACTGACGACGTTGAGCTTGAAATTGGTGATGGTCAAATAATCATTAAGTCGCTTACTACTAACCGTTCAAATTGGGATTCTGCCTTTAAGAAAATGGCTAAAAATAAAGATGATGTTTTAATGGAGCCGAGGACACAATACAATGTTTCTAGTTGGGATAAGGAAGAGTGGGATTGGTAAATGTTTTCACGTTTTAGCATTTACTTTGTTAATCTTGATCCTACCATTGGTAGTGAAATAAAGAAAACTAGACCTTGTGTTATAATTTCACCTGACGAAATGAACATTAATATTTCAACCGTTATTATTGCACCAATCACTTCAAAACTTCGTAACTATCCAACTCGCATTCCTTGCAAAGTTGAGGGCAAACAGGGACAAATCGTATTAGATCAAATCAGAACTGTGGATAAAATAAGGTTATTTAAAAAAGTTGATACTCTTAATAAGGTGACTCAAGTAAAAGTATTAACTGCATTAAGAGAAATGTTTGCAGAATGAAATTGTTAATTTTCTTGGATAAATGTCAAGAATAGAATTCAAAGCTTTTTCTGGTAGTTCCATTATTCCTTCCGCCATTCAAAATTAAAATAAACGCAAAATTATTCGATTATCAATTATGATTACTTTGATTTATCTGGTTAACTGCGGATAATCCAAATTGAATATGTTTATAAACATTTGAAATATCAGTTAGAAATAATGGAGCTTTAATGAGTGAGAATGCGTTTAATGTAATAGGTGGGCGAGTTCAGGTGGATGTTACAGATAAGAATATGAAAGCCACAGTTTGTATAAAAGCACCAACCAATGATTCAGAACCAGAGCTGGTTTTGCAAGATGTTCTTGTTACACTAAAAGTAGCCGGTGTTAAATTCGGTATAAATGAAAAGCTAATCGGCAAGTACTTGGCCGATAAAAAGTGGGACCAATTATTTGTAGTGGCCGAAGGTGTTTATCCTACAGTTGGAAACGATGCGATCTTTGGATATAATTTTTCAACTACAAAATCACTTAAACCTCAAATTAAAGATGATGGGCATATCGATTACAAAGAAATCAATTTTATTTGCAGCGCAAACAAAGATGATCTTTTAGTAAAGAAAATACCTGCTACACAAGGTACAAGTGGTACTGATGTGTTTGGAAATGAATTGCCCGGAAAATTCGGTAAAGACTTTAATATCACTGCCGGTGCTGGCACTTATAAAGATCCAAAAGATGCATCTATCATTAAAGCTGCTTCTGACGGAATAATTACATATAATCCCAAATCATTAATTGTAGAAGTTCAAAAACTTTATGCAATTCCCGGTTGTGTAGATTTTTCAACAGGTAACGTTCACGTAAAAAGTTCTGTGGATGTTGGCGGTGATGTAAAAACCGGGTTTTCTATTACAACACCTTATGATATTAATGTTAAAGGTAGAATAGAACATGCTGAAATTATCTGCGATGGAAATCTTAATGTAAAAGGCGGCATTGTAGGAGACGGTAAACAGTTAATAAAAGTTGGCGGGGATATACATACAGGATATATAAGAGATCAGCATATAATTTGTAACGGCGGTGTGTATGCAGGAACAGAAATTTCAGGTTCTATAATTGAAAGCGGAGATGAAGTAACGCTTGTTAAGCCTGATGGAAGAATTGTCGGAGGTAAGATTGTTGCAAGCAGTAAAATAGTTGCTGGCGGTGCAGGTAATAAGTATGATGTACCTACATTGCTAGAAGTGGGAGTTAATTTTGCGCATCGTGAAAAGTATTTAAAGAAATTTGAATCGATAAATGAAGCACATTCTCAGGCCGAAACTATTAAAAAGAAAATTGAGCTTATGGATGAAAGTTTGCCTGATCCAGGAATGAACAACGCTTACAAAGCTCTCAAAGATCAGCATAAAGGAGCGATTGAACATTGGGAAAGAATGTGCGCAGACCTAAAAGAAATTGAAAAAGATTATTTTAATGTTGATAACCCGGTTGTTATGATTTTGAAAACGGTTTTTAATGGTGTAACCGTTAAGATAAGGCACGCAGTTTATGAAGTTAAGCAGGATATGAACCATGTTATGTTCAAACTTAACGGCGACCAAATTGAATGCAGCCCGATTAAGTAAAAAATAATCAGCCTTCAAAACTTTTCTTCCCAATTATTTCCTAAGTATTAAAGAATTGTGTTTGTCATTCCCGTGAAAACGGGAATCTTTATCAATTTTTAGAAATACGACCTAAAGCTTCAGCGCCTATTTCCGATTTTGGCAGTAGGACCCAATGACTGTGGAGCCCTATTTCCATTTTTGGAAGTACGACCCAGTGACTGTGGAGCCCTATTTCCGATTTTAGCAGTACGACCCAACGACTGTGTAACCCTATTTCTGATTTTGGAAGTATGACCCAATGATCGTTGAGCCCTATTTCCGATTTTGGAAGTACGACCCAATGACTGTGGAGCCTTATTTCCATTTTTGGAAGTACGACCCAATGACTGTGGAGCTCTATTTCCGATTTTGGAAGTATGACCCAATAATCGTGGAGCCCTATTTCCATTTTAGGAAACGGAATTTTGAAGATTTTAAGCCTTTCTCCTGGTTTTAGAAATGCTAATTGTTGATGTTCGCAAAGCATTAAACTTCTTGATGTTTATTTTTTATAAACTTAAGTTGCAGGTGCAACGATGCTTAAACTTTGATTTACTTACTTTTTATTTACCCCTTTTCTTCTTTCTGGTTGGGGATGCTGAGATGGTTTACAAAACCTTAAAATTATTATTTTTAGAAAAATGAAATAAATGCTAATCCACGATTTGAATTCAAAAAGTAGCAGAATTGTTTATAATGAATTTATTTATGTATTTAAATGTGGGGAATTATATAAAATTGGTAAAAGTAAAAATCCAGAAGAAAGAAAAAATTACTTGCAAAAAAATACCCCATTTGAGATCGAGATAATATTTATTCAAGATGTTTTGAATATGACATCGGTTGAATATCATTTGCAAGAAATGTTTAAGGATAAAAGAATTCGGGGAGAATGGTTTTTATTAAATAGTGAAGACATTTTAAAAATAAAAAATGCTGATTTTAGATTTCTTTCTGGAGATGGGCTACCTTTTTAATTTTTAGCAGTAGTTAAAATAAATGAAATAAATAATTCGTTATGAAAAAAAACTTAAAGAAAATATTTAGTCTTAGAGATTCCTTTTCAATTATAGGATTAACTGGAAGAAAAGGTGCTGGAGTAACTTTAGTTTCTAATGTCCTTTCAAAAAGTTTTGAAGAAAATCAGTTTTATAAACCTAAATCTAAAGAATTAAAGAATACTGATCGAAAATATGAGGTCCTATATGATTTTGCTAAGAGAAACTGGAAAACGTATAAAGTAATAAATTATAAGAATGTAATATTTTTTCATTTATTAAAATATAACTTCACCGAATTTTCAAATTTCACCAAATTTCATCAATATGATTTTTTAATTAATTTAAAACAATTGGGTCTTATTCTTAATAAATATTCAACCATCTCAATTGATATAATTGGCCTTGGTATAATTAATCAAGCAATTTCAGATAGGAACAAATTAAAAAAGCTATCAAAAATATTTTTCAGCGATGAATTTAATTCATTTGTTTATGAGATTGATGGCTATTTAAAAAACAATTTTCCAAAGGATAGAATAAAATTCCTTCAAGATGTTTCGAATAATTTACGCAAGAGCGGTAATCCATATGAAGATGAATTAAATAGTGAATCACATATCTTCACTATTGCTGAATTAATTAACCGAATAATCAAGGGTTATAAAATATCTCATAAAGAAACGCATATAGTTATCAATTCACTTAGAAATTCATTAGAAATTATGTTTTTTAAAGAAAGATATAGTGCTTTTTATATGTTTGCAGTAAATAGTGATAGAAGAAAAGAGTTACTTTTAGATAAAAATGGTAATAATGAGCAGTTAGTAAATGAGATATTTGAAATGGATCAAGAGGAGTACTTAGGGAAATATAAGGATAAGCAAATTCGTTTTGGTGATTTTTATATACAAGATGTTCAAAATTGCATTCAAATAAGTGATGTATTCATAAGTAATAATCAGCCTTTATCACAAATGAGTACCAAAACGCAAAAGTTTTCTAAGTTTAAAGAGGAAAGTGAGCAAAATGTAAGAATACAATTATTACGTTACACATCTCTAATAATACATCCTGGTTTAGTCACACCTTCACACCAAGAACGTTGTATGCAGTTCGCTGTAATTGCCAAAAATAATTCAGGATGTATTTCAAGGAAGGTTGGTGCAGTTGTTACTGATGAATATTTTTCTATAAAAGCTGTTGGTTGGAATGATGTTCCTAAGGGCACGGTGCCATGTAACTTAAGAAGTGTAGATAAATTAATTAATGGTGATGATGTTCTTGCATATAGCCCATATGAAATTACAAAGAAAAAGGACGAATCAAATTTTTTCTCTACTGTTAAAAATTTCTATTCTGAATTTGATTCAAGTATTTGTGATGGATTAAATCATTCGTATTGCTTTAAAGATTTTCAGAATATTATTGAAGGTGAAAAAAATCAAATCTATACTCGTTCCTTGCATGCTGAAGAAAATGCGATGTTGCAAATTTCAAAATATGGTGGACAGCCATTAAAGAATGGTATGCTGTTTACTACAGCAAGTCCATGTGAGTTATGTTCTAAAAAGGCTCGCCAACTGGAAATAAAAGATATTTATTATATTGACCCTTATCCTGGTATTGCGCACAAGCATATTCTATCGGATGGAGATTCCATTCCTCGTTTGATTTTATTCGCTGGCGCTGTAGGTCGAGCATATAGTAAATTATATGAATCAATAATGAGTTATAAAGATGAGTTAGTGTTAGTCACTGGTAAGACTCCGAAAAAGAAATAATGAGTTTTATATCAACTAATTTGCTTCATCTTGTTAGATTTATTCTGCAAAAATTAAAAATACAAATTTTCCCTCAACACCATTATATTGCAACCAATAGCTAAAATCACTCTTCGATAAATATATTTTAAGAGGAACTCATCTTGAGAAAAGTCATTGCACTCGAATTCATTACACTTGATGGTGTAATACAAGCAGGTGGCGGGCCAGAGGAAGATACCAGCGGTATCATTGCTGTTAATTTCTCACTTGCCAGCGAGGTAACAACTGTGAATAAAAAATTACCATTAAATCTTTAACAAGGGAAAAACAATTTGAGTAAAGATTATTTTGAACTAAAAGCAGATAGCTATGACAAGGATGCGAACAGGGTTGGTAATGTAAATAACATTGCTAATTCTATTCTAAGCAGCATTCCGTTTAATAAAAATATGCACATAATGGATTTTGGCAGTGGTACAGGTTTATTGTTAGAAAGAGTGGCTCCGTTTGTAAAAAAAATAACTGCGGTTGATGTATCGGAAGCAATGTGCAAACAGTTAAGTGAAAAAATAAATAACCTGGATTGTGAAGTTGAAATTCTTCAACTGGATTTAACAAAAACAAAATTGGATATTAAGTTTGATGGAATAATTTCATCAATGACAATGCATCATATAAAAGATACACAGGCAATGTTTAATGATTTCTACACAATGCTAAATGATAACGGCGTAATTGCAATTTCTGATCTGGATACTGAAGATGGAAGTTTTCATACAGAAGACACCGGAGTTTTTCATTTTGGGTTTGATCGAAATGAATTCCAGGATAAAGCCATTGCCGTAGGATTTAAGAATGTTAAAATCATTACCGCAAGCATTGATGAAAAACCACACGGCAAATTCCCAATATTTTTACTTACTGGTAATAAGTAAAGAAACCAATGTTAATATAAACCGTTAAAACGGTTAGAAAATTTTATGCTTTCTCGTTAACCCGCGACTTAAGTCGTGGGTTAATGAAATGTAGGATGCATATTTAATGAAAACTACAGCTATTAATATTGCATAAATAATTTCCCTTAACTGCTTTATATTGCAAACCGAAATTAAAGACATTCTTAAACTATTTTAATTAGAGTATTGGCAGTAAAACTTTCTAACATATTCAGTAAAGTTCAGTGGGCTATAATTACAGCAGTTTTTGTTGCAATAGTTTTAATCGGATACCTAACTTTCTTTACATCCAACCATTTTGATAAACCTGCACCATTTACATTTGAGATTAAAGATGGTGAATCATTTACCAGCGTAACCGAAAGACTTTACGAGCAATCCATTATTCCAAGCAAGTTTAATTTTAAAGTTGCAGGATTTATTTATGGAGCACAAACAAAAGTAAAAGCCGCAAGGTATAAAATTCCAAATGACATTAGCTATTTAGATTTACTGGATTTGTTTGTTAACGGTCCGGCAGATTATTTAAGAGCAGTAAAAATAAATGATGGACAGACGATTAAATATCTTGGTGCAAAAGTTAGACGAGATGTTAAGATTGATTCTACTGCTTTTGTAAATCTTGCAAACAATAAAGAGTTTATAAAATCACTAGAATTAAATGCATCATCGCTTGAAGGATATTTATTTTCTAAAACTTACAAGATGTATGAAAACACATCACCCGAAGAAGCGTTGCAAATATTCTACAAAGGGTTTACAGATTATTTTGATGATAAACTTAAACAGCGCGCAAAAGAACTTGGTTTATCAGTTCATCAAGTATTAACGCTTGCATCAATCATAAAAGGTGAAACAAATCTTGTAAGCGAAATGCCAACTATCTCGGCAGTTTATCATAACAGGTTAAAAATCGGTATGCGTTTGCAAGCTGATCCAACAATACAGTATTTATTGCCAGGTGGATGGAGAAGATTAACTTACCAGGATTTAAGAATTGAATCGCCTTACAACACTTACAAGTTTGCTGGCTTACCACCGGGACCAATAAATAATCCTGGAAAGAATGCAATAATGGCTGCGCTTTATCCGGATAAGAATAATTATTTGTATTTTGTAGCAGGTGGAAATAGTGGACATAAGTTTGCTAAATCATATTCAGATCATTTAAAGAATGTTGCACAGTACAGAAAATGGTTATCCGAACAAAACAAGTAATTGAAAAAGTTTATCAGATGTTTTTAAAAAGCTATGAATGTCATTTCGAACGAAGAGAGAAATCTGTTTCTTTTATTGGTTTAAGTTTTCTCACTCGAAGACTCCTTCGAAATGACAATTTAATTAGGTTTAATAGTTTAATGATCAGTGGCAAATTCTATTTAATTTTATTTTTCCTTTCGGCATTTCTTTTATTCTTAGCCGGATGTGCAAACCAATTGCCGCCAGGCGGAGGAGAAGTTGATAGGGTTCCACCTGAGATAATATTTTCATATCCCGATAATGAAACCACAAACTTTGAAGATGATTTTATCGAATTTGATTTTTCTGAGTATGTAGATAAACGATCATTTAAAGAAGCATTGTTTATTTCTCCTGCTTTAGATAAACAGCCTGAAATAAGCTGGAGCGGCACATCTGTTGAAATTAGTTTTCCCGAAGGATTAAAAGACAGCGTTACTTATGTTGTAACAATCGGTACAGATGTAGTTGATGTGAACAACAAAAACAGGATGGCAAATTCATTCTCGTTTTCTTTTGCTACAGGAGACCAAATAGATAAGCGATCAGTTTCGGGCAAAGTTTATAGTAAAGAAAAAGAAGGAGCTTTAATATTTGCATACAAGTTTGTAGATGATACAACAAAATATCTTAACAGAAAACCTGATTACATTTCTCAGATTGGAAAAGATGGTGATTACAAGTTAAAAGGAATAGCTGAATCAACGTACAGAGTTTTTGCTGTTAAAGATCAATTCAGAGATTTACTTTATCAAGCGGATCAGGATTGGATTGGAATACCGAGCAAAAATATTTCTTTGCTTGGTAATGATTCATCTTATGCAGGTTTGGATTTTTGGTTGATGAAAGTTGATACGCTTCAACCAAGATTACTAACTTCTGTAATGACAGATAAAAATCATATTGTTGTTACATTAAGCGAAGAATGTGATTCAGCTTCTTACAGTAAAAATAATTTTAGCTTGATTGATTCAACTAGTAATATGATTATACCGTTAGAATATTCATACCAAAGTAAATCAAAAAAAGAAGAATTTGTTTTAGGATTAACTGATAGCTTAAAAGCCGAAAACATTTATTACCTGCGTGCTGAAAGACTAAAAGATTTAATTGGAAATGTTTTTGAAGATGAATTAACAAGTATTGCAGTAAGTGAAAAAGTTGATACTTCTTTTGCTAAGATTTATAAAACAAATCCAAATAGAAATAGTTCGATTGATTTTATAAAGCCTGAAATAGAAATATTTATTGATGATGTTATTGCAGATAGAAATATTGTTAATGCAATTCAGTTTGCAGATACCTCTAAAAATAAAGTAAGCTTTGATCTTGAGTTTATTGATGATGCTACATTAAAAATTAAACCTTTAAAAGATTTGAAACCTGAAACGGTTTATGATGTTAAAATTGATCTTTCTAAAATAAAGGACGCAGCAGGCAATAAAGTTGATTCTATTTACCAGCTAAGATTTCAGACAATAACCGGCGTTGAGTTCACAGGAATATCAGGAAAGTTAACAACAACAAACCCAGATGTTGTTCTTGTTTTGCAAAATCTAAAAGATGAAAAGAAATTTTATACAGCTATTCCAGATAAAACATCAACATACTCTTTTACAAGAGTTGAGCCTGGAACTTATACGCTATGGCTTTATTCTGATTCTGATAGTAGTAAAACATTTTCAAAAGGTTATCCTGAACCATTTAAATATTCAGAAGAATTTAAAATTGTTGCGGATACAATTAAACTTCGTCCACGTTGGAGCGTAACTGATAATAATATTGAGTTTGAGTGATGAAGAAATCCCATAATGGTTTTATTTCAATTAAAGAAAGAAAATTGATTGACAAAGCCTGGAAGAACGAGATTGAATCAAGAATGGATGGATATTTGAAAGGTATAATAAAAACTATTTCATATTCAAAGATCAAAAAAGAGAATAAATTGAAATTCAATTAATTAATTTCCTTGTGACTTTGAGTCTTGGTGGCAAAGAACAAAAACATTCTACCACAAAGGCACCAAGCTTTACAAGACTAATTTTGAAAAATTATCTCGCCATCTTTAATTGTATGAGATAAGAGATTTCTTCCAACATTATAAATTATTTCCGAATAATCAGAAACATCAAACACAGCAAAATCTGCTTGCTTACCGATCTCAATACTTCCAGCAATATTT
>Ga0138256_10004404_pt1 | contig 14965 bp, 12 predicted proteins | sample KNB2016incub_MG_FD_105486 | JGI IMG/M metagenome (GOLD analysis project Ga0138256, IMG submission 105486) | Active sludge microbial communities from wastewater in Klosterneuburg, Austria - KNB2014incub_MG | ecosystem: Engineered > WWTP > Activated sludge > Unclassified | place: Austria... | reverse complement strand
CCGTATTTTTCGAATAATACTTTTGTGATTGCAGCCGTAAGCGTTGTTTTACCGTGGTCAACGTGACCGATTGTTCCGATATTACAATGTGGTTTGTTTCTTTCAAATTTTTGCTTTGCCATTGTTAGAATCCTCCCGCAGGTTATTTTTTAGTGATTAATTCTTCAGCGATACTTTTTGGAACTTGTTCATAGTGGCTGAACAGCATTGTGTAAGTACCACGTCCTTGTGAACTTGATCTTAATGACGTTGCATATCCAAACATTTCTGACAAAGGAACATGCGCTTTAATGATTTGTGCGCCGTGTGCCATTTCCATACCTTCAAGCTTACCACGTCTAGAGTTGATATCACCCATAACGTCGCCAAAATACTCTTCAGGTACAGTTACTTCTATTTTCATGAAAGGCTCAAGTAATACGGTATCGCCTTTTCTCATTGCTTCTTTGAATGCCATAGAAGCAGCAAGTTTAAACGCCATTTCGTTTGAGTCAACTTCATGGTACGAACCATCATAAAGATTTGCAGAGATATCTACAACTTCATAGCCACCTAAGATACCCGCTTTAAGTGAACCTTGAATACCTTCGTCGATTGCTTTGAAGTATTCTCTAGGGACACTACCACCAGTAACTGTCGATTCAAATGCATAGCCTTTACCTGATTCATTTGGAGCAAATTTAATTTTAACATGACCGTACTGACCTTTACCACCCGATTGTTTCGAGTATTTAAAGTCAATATCCGTTGCTTTAGTAATTGTTTCTTTATAAGCAACTTGTGGTGCGCCAACATTTGCTTCAACTTTAAACTCTCTTAAAAGACGGTCAACAATGATTTCAAGGTGAAGCTCGCCCATACCAGCAATAATAACTTGACCTGTTTCTTCATCTGTATACGTTTTAAATGTCGGGTCTTCTTCAGCAAGTTTTTGTAGCGCAATACCCATTTTTTCCTGGCTTGCTCTAGTCTTTGGTTCAATCGCAACACGGATAACCGGTTCCGGAAATTCCATTGATTCAAGAACGATAATATGATCAGGATCACAAAGTGTATCACCCGTTGTTGTGAATTTTAAGCCGACTGCTGCTGCAATATCGCCTGAGTAAACTTTATCAAGTTCTTCTCTTTTGTTTGCATGCATTTGAAGGATTCTACCAATTCTTTCTTTTTTATCTTTTGTAGAGTTGTGAACGTATGAACCTGAATCCAAAGTACCTGAGTAAACCCTAAAGAATGTCAATTTACCAACATAAGGATCCGTCATGATTTTGAATGCAAGCGATGCAAATGGAAGTGAATCATCTGAAGGTCTAGATATTTCGTTGCCATCTTCGTCAAGGCCTTTGATCGCTTCAACATCTGTAGGTGCTGGCATAAAATCTATAACCGCATCCAGCATTTTTTGAACGCCTTTGTTCTTGTAAGATGAACCACACACAACAGGAACAATAACATTGTTAAGTGTCGCAACTCTTAAAGCTGCTTTAAGTTCGTCAACTGTGATCTCTATACCTTCAAGATATTTTACAACCAAATCTTCATCAGATTCTGCAATTGATTCAACCATATTATGTCTGTACTCTTCTGCAAGTTCAGCCATATCTTCTGGGATATCAATAATGTCAATATTTTCTCCAAGATCGTCGCGATAGTAATAAGCTTTCATTTCCATCAAATCGATGATACCTTGGAATTTGTCTTCAGCGCCAATCGGTAATTGAACCGGTACTGGATTCGCTTTAAGTCTATCCTTCATCATTTTAATAACTCTGAAGAAGTCCGCACCTGTGATGTCCATCTTGTTGACAAACGCCATTCTAGGTACGCCGTATTTATCTGCTTGTCTCCAAACGGCTTCAGACTGAGGCTCAACCCCACCCTTAGCACAGAAAACAGCAACTGAACCATCTAATACACGAAGCGATCTTTCAACTTCAACCGTAAAGTCAACGTGACCAGGCGTATCAATGATGTTAATTCTTTTTCCCTTCCAGACACAAGTTGTTGCAGCAGAAGTAATTGTGATACCTCTTTCCTGCTCTTGTTCCATCCAGTCCATTGTCGCGCCGCCATTATGAACTTCACCGATTTTATAGTTGATACCTGTATAATAGAGGATTCTTTCGGTAGTAGTCGTTTTTCCAGCGTCGATATGCGCCATGATGCCGATGTTTCTGGTATTCTCTAGTGAATAACCTCTACTCATCGTTTATCCTCCTTTCGATAAAGCGGTTTAAGCTTAGCAAGCTAAGCTTAAACGCAATTTGTAATTATTAGAATCTGTAGTGAGCAAACGCTTTGTTTGCATCAGCCATTTTATGAGTGTCTTCTCTCTTTTTAACTGCTGCACCCGTACTGTTCGCTGCATCCATAATTTCTTTTGCAAGTTTTTCTTGCATTGTTCTCTCGCCTCTTTTGCGAGAATAATTTATTAACCATCTTAAGCCAAGTGTTTGTCTTCTTTCCGTTCTAACTTCGATTGGAACTTGGTAGTTTGAACCACCAACTCTTCTCGCTTTAACTTCAAGAACTGGCATAATATTATTCATAGCAGTTTCGAAAACTTCAGCTGGGTCTTTGCCCGTTTTTTCCTTAATCTGGTCAAAAGCACCATAAACAATGCTTTGAGCAACGCCTCTTTTACCATCATACATAACGGCGTTGATTAATTTAGTGACTACCTTGCTTCCATACATAGGATCAGGTAACACTTCTCTTTTTGGTACGCTTCCTTTTCTAGGCACGTTCTTCCCTCCTTATAATATCTTTAGGTCAATCATCGGTACTCGACATTTTACTGCCGCTGTGCGAATTGCTATTGAATTTTTTTACTATATAAAGCCCCTTCCTTTCGGAAGAGGCCGGCTATACATTACTTTTTCTTTGGTCTCTTAGCACCGTATTTAGATCTAGATTGCATTCTGTTATTAACACCAGATGAATCTAATACGCCTCTTACGATGTGGTATCTACAACCTGGTAAGTCTTTGATTCTACCACCTCTGATAAGAACAACGCTATGCTCTTGTAAATTATGGCCAACACCTGGGATATATGCAGTCACCTCAAAACCGTTTGTCAATCTAACTCTGGCAACTTTTCTCAAAGCTGAGTTAGGTTTCTTAGGTGTAACAGTTTTTACACTCGTACATACACCTCTTTTTTGTGGCGAACTCATTTTTACTTGCTTTCTTTTCAAAGTGTTTAAACTTCTTTGTAAAGCAGGAGAATTTGATTTTTCTTGAATATCAAGTCTTCCTTTTCTAACTAACTGATTAATAGTAGGCATCCTTTTGTGGCACCTCCTTCCTTATATTTATCTATTTTTCAATAACCGCTGTCGCAGCACCAACGTCAATATTACACGCTCGCCCAAGTTCTTTCATCGTTTCTATAAAAACAATCTCTACAGATTTTTGCTTTGCCAAATCAACGACTTGTTTGACAACAAACTGATCTGCGTCACTAGCAACGAACAGTACCACGGCTTTGTCAGTCGCGATCGCCTTCGTTGATTGCTTGATTCCAACGCTGATTTTCGAATGTTTTGCGAGGTCAATTAATTGCATACGGTGTACCTCCTTGAAGTCGCCAATATGCACTTCATCATTTTAACACCATAAAATTTTACTGTCAATAAATTTTATGTTAAATACTAGTAATGGTCTCAACGTCATCAAAGTCAAAATCAGCGCTCGTTTTCACTGTCATATCCTTGTAATACCTCATTCCTGTACCTGCCGGAATGAGTTTTCCGATGATGACATTTTCTTTAAGACCAAGCAGTCTGTCTTCTTTACCATTGATTGCCGCTTCTGTGAGAACACGCGTCGTTTCTTGGAAAGACGCTGCCGACAAGAAGGATTCAGTTGCCAAAGATGCTTTTGTGATACCAAGAAGTGATCTTGTTCCAATAGCCGCTTCACCATTTTCAGCACCAATTGCTTCATTGATTCTGTTGAACTCTTTCAAACTAACGACGCTTCCAGGTAACAGTAGTGAATCGCCAGATTCGTCAATTTTTATTTTTGAAAGCATCTGCTTGACGATGATCTCGATATGTTTATCGTTGATATCAACACCTTGCAGTCTGTAAACTTTTTGAACTTCTTTGATGATGTACTCGCGTACGCCATTGACGCCAACCACTCTGAGTAAATCATGCGGATTGATTGAGCCTTCAGTAATTGATTGACCTTGTACGACATATTCGCCATCTTTTACTTTAAGACGTGCACCAAAGACGACTAGAGCTGTATGTTGTTCACCTGTTTCTTCATTGGTGATGACAACTTCTTTCTTCTTCTTTGTCTCTTTGAAAGAAACAACACCATTGTTTTCAGCGATAATCGCCAAACCTTTTGGTTTTCTCGCTTCAAAAAGTTCTTCTACACGGGGAAGACCTTGCGTGATGTCGCCGCCGGCAACGCCGCCTGTATGGAACGTTCTCATTGTAAGCTGTGTACCAGGTTCACCGATTGATTGAGCAGCGATAATACCAACCGCTTCACCAACATGAACAGGTTTTCCAGTTGCAAGGTTTAGTCCATAACATTTAGCACATACACCGAATTGAGTGTCGCAAGTAAGCACTGAACGAATTTTAACTGTTTTATACCCAGCTTTAACGATTTTATCAGCCAATTTCTCAGAAATAATCTGATTTGTTGAGCAAATCACTTCACCTGTTGTTGAATTGACAAGATCTTCTACTGGGAAACGTCCTAAAATACGCTCAAATAAAGGTTCAATCAATTCATTTCCTTCTCTAAATTCAACGACTTCAATACCATTCTGTGTACGGCAGTCGATTTCTCTTACGATGACTTCTTGACTGACGTCTACAAGTCTTCTTGTAAGGTAACCAGAATCGGCAGTACGAAGTGCTGTATCGGCAAGACCTTTACGGGCACCTGTTGTAGAAATGAAGTATTCAAGAACCGAAAGTCCTTCTCGGAAGTTTGATATGATTGGTATCTCAACAGTTTTACCAAGTGCATTGGCCATGAGACCACGCATACCAGCAAGTTGTCTAATTTGGTTTTTCGAACCACGGGCACCTGAGTCCGCCATGATTTTGATATTGTTAAGATTCGTAAGATTCTTCATTAACGCATCCGTTACTTCATCCGTCGTCTTTGTCCAAGTCTGAATGATTTTCTCATAGCGCTCTTCTTCAGAGATCAAACCTCTTCTAAATGCCTTCTGGTATTGGTCCACGACACCTCTCGCTGTTGCAATCAATTCCTTTTTCTCATCTGGAATAACCATATCAGAAACTGAAACTGTGATTGCCGCTCTCGTAGAATATTTAAAACCAATATCTTTCATATGATCAAGGAGCTCTGCAGTAATGGTGTTTCCATACTCTGCAAAACACTTCGCTATAATTTCTTCAAGATCTTTCTTCTTACATAAGAAGTCAATCTCAAGGCCAAACTGATCTTCATCACGATCGACAAAACCTAAGTTTTGCGGAATCTTTTCATTGAAAATGAATCGACCAACTGTGCTTTCAGTTCTTATATAGACACGTTCTTTAGGCATATATCTTTTGAGTATGACTCTTGTGTGGAGCTCAACAGCGTTGTTATAATACGCCAAATTGAGTTCTTCAAAATCTTTGAAAACTTTTTTGTGTTCAGGTTGGAATTCACTCTCATAAGTCAAATAGTAAGCACCAAGTACCATGTCCTGAGTTGGCGTCGTTATAGGACGACCATCTTTAGGTGCAAGGATATTGTTGACAGAAAGCATTAAGAATCTTGCTTCTGCTTGTGCTTCTACGGATAAAGGTACATGGACCGCCATCTGGTCACCGTCGAAATCGGCATTGTAAGCCGTACATACAAGTGGATGAAGTCTAATTGCTTTACCTTCGACTAAAACAGGTTCAAACGCTTGAATACCAAGTCTATGCAGTGTTGGTGCACGGTTCAGAAGCACTGGATGTTCTGCGATAACTTCTTCAACAATGCTCCAAACTTCTGGTTTAACGCGTTCAACCATACGTTTCGCACTTTTGATGTTATGCACATAACCATCGTTGACAAGTCTTTTCATAACAAATGGTTTGAAAAGTTCAAGTGCCATTTTTTTCGGTAGACCACATTGGTAGAATTTAAGTTCTGGACCAACAACGATAACCGAACGTCCTGAGTAGTCAACGCGTTTACCGAGTAAGTTCTGACGGAAACGGCCTTGTTTACCTTTTAATAAATCTGAAAGTGATTTAAGTGGTCTGTTACCAGGTCCAGTAACAGGTCTGCCACGTCTGCCATTGTCTATTAATGCATCTACAGCTTCTTGAAGCATACGCTTTTCATTTCTAACGATAATGTCAGGCGCACCCAGTTCAAGAAGTCTTTTAAGACGATTGTTTCTGTTGATAACACGTCTGTACAAGTCATTTAAATCCGCAGTTGCAAATCTACCACCGTCAAGTTGAACCATTGGGCGCAAATCAGGCGGTATAACTGGAACGACGTCAAGGATCATCCATTCTGGTTCATTGCCAGATTGTCTAAATGCTTCAACGACTTCAAGTCTTCGAACAATACGAATTTTTCTTTGTCCAGAACTGTCTTTAAGTTGGGCTTTGAGCTCAACAGCTAAGCCATCCAAATCAACTTGTTGCAGAATCTCTTTAACAGCTTCTGCGCCCATCTTTGCTTTGAATGTATTGCCATACTTCTCTTTATATTGTGAATACTCACTCTCAGTCAAGAGTTGTTTGTACTCGAGGCTTGTTTCTCCAGCTTCGATAACAATATAAGAAGCAAAATAAAGTACTTTTTCAAGTGATCTCGGCGATAGATCTAAAAGGATACCCATTTTTGATGGGATACCTTTAAAATACCAGATGTGCGAAACAGGTGCTGCAAGTTCGATGTGTCCCATTCTTTCTCGACGCACTTTCGACTTAGTAACCTCTACACCACAACGGTCACAGATGACGCCTTTATATCTTACTTTTTTGTATTTACCACAGTGGCATTCCCAGTCCTTTGTTGGACCAAAGATTTTTTCACAAAAAAGCCCCTCTTTTTCCGGCTTTAATGTTCTATAGTTAATCGTCTCAGGTTTTTTTACTTCACCTTTCGACCAAGATCTAATCTTGTTGGGTGACGCCAAACCTATTCTAATGGAATCAAAATTATTGAATTCGATCAAGGGCTACCTCTCCCTTCTCTAAATAAAAGTTAGTTACGCATCAATATCTTCATCGTCTTCAAGGAAAATTTCATCTTCGGTTTCTTCTGTATCATCTAAATCAATTAGATCCACATCATCATCCAAACCTTGAACAGCATCTTCATCTACAATATCATCAACAAACGCACCGCGTTCAATATCGATGGTTATTTTGTTTTCACGAAGTGCCGTATTATAGTCTAAACCGTCATCATCTTGATCAACAAGTTCGATTTCAATTTCTCCAGCATCATCTCTCAAAACTTTCACGTCGAGTGCCAATGCTTGAAGTTCTTTAATCAATACTTTGAATGATTCAGGAATACCTGGTTCAGGAATATTTTCACCTTTGACAATTGCTTCATATGCTTTTACTCTACCTACCACGTCATCCGACTTTACAGTCAAGATTTCTTGAAGGGTATGCGCTGCACCATAAGCTTCAAGTGCCCATACTTCCATCTCACCGAATCGCTGACCACCAAATTGTGCTTTACCGCCCAATGGTTGTTGTGTAACAAGTGAGTATGGACCCGTACTTCTTGCATGGATTTTGTCGTCAACCAAGTGGTGCAGTTTCAACATATACATGTAACCTACAGTAACGGGATTGTCAAAGCTTTCGCCAGTTCTACCATCTCTAACCACGAGACGGCCGTTGCGTGGATAACCAGCATCTGCAAGAATATCTTGTATCTGGCTCTCTTTTGCACCGTCGAATACTGGTGTTGCAACTTTCCATCCTTTTTTCTTGGCAGCAAGACCCAAGTGAACTTCAAGTACTTGTCCGATATTCATACGCGAAGGTACGCCTAGTGGGTTAAGTACGATCTGTAACGATGTACCATCATCCAAAAATGGCATGTCTTCAACTGGAGATATTTTAGAGATAACGCCTTTGTTACCATGACGACCCGCCATTTTGTCACCAACGCTGATTTTACGTTTTTTTGCAATGTAAACGCGGATCAGTTTGTTAACGCCAGGAGATAATTCGTCGCCGTTTTCTCTTTCGAATTTTTTAACATCTACGATGATACCAGATTCGCCATGTGGCACTCTTAGTGAAGTGTCTCTAACTTCTCTCGCTTTTTCACCAAAGATTGCTCTAAGAAGTCTTTCCTCTGCTGTCAATTCCGTTTCACCTTTAGGGGTTACTTTACCGACTAAAATATCACCAGAATTGACTTCAGCGCCAATACGGATAATACCTTCCGCGTCTAGATTCTTAAGTGCTTCTTCACCGACATTTGGTATGTCACGTGTAATTTCTTCAGGTCCAAGCTTTGTATCTCTCGCTTCAGATTCATATTCTTCGATGTGAATCGAGCTAAGTTTATCTTCCATGACAAGCTCTTCGCTAATCATGATCGCATCCTCGTAGTTATAGCCTTCCCAAGTCATAAAGCCAATCAACAAGTTCGTACCAAGTGCAATTTCGCCATTATCTGTAGATGGGCCATCTGCGATGATTTCATCTGCAAGAACCTTTTGTCCTGTTTTAACAAGTGGCTTTTGATTGATACAAGTACCTTGATTTGAACGTTTGAATTTCAATAATTTAAATCTGTATTTCTTTCTGTCTTCATCGCCACGAACAATGATTTCTTCTGCAGAAACATATTCGATAACGCCGTCAACCGGAGCTTTCACAACTGAGCCTGAATCTTTAGCTGCAATATGCTCAATGCCAGTTCCAATGATTGGCGCTTCTGCTCTAACGAGCGGAACTGCCTGACGTTGCATGTTTGAACCCATTAGGGCTCTATTGGCGTCATCATTTTCAAGGAAAGGAATCATAGCCGTTGCAACGGATACCATTTGAAGTGCAGATACTTCCACCAAATCAATCTCTGAAGATGGGAATTCTTTGATATCAGAACGTCGACGTGCAACAATTCGATCACTTACAAAATAACTCTCTGGTGTTACAGGTTCGTTGGCTGGAGCAACAATATATTTTTCTTCGACATCTGCTGTAATATAGATGATTTCATCTGTAATGTGGCCTGTCTTTTTATTGATTTTTCTATAAGGCGATTCAATAAAACCGTATTCATTAATTCTTGCGTAAGTACTCAAAGAACCGATGAGACCGATGTTTGGTCCCTCTGGCGTCTCGATTGGACACATTCTACCATAGTGTGAATGGTGAACGTCTCTGACCTCAAAGCCCGCACGCTCTCTCGATAAACCACCAGGTCCAAGTGCAGAAAGTCTTCTTTTGTGCGTAAGCTCTGCAAGTGGGTTTGTCTGATCCATGAACTGAGACAACTGAGAGCTGCCAAAGAATTCTTTAATTGCAGAAACAACTGGTTTAATGTTGATGAGTGCCTGAGGCGTAATCGCTTCCATATCCTGAATGGTCATTCTTTCACGAACAACACGTTCCATACGAGATAGACCGATTCTGAATTGATTTTGTAAAAGCTCACCAACAGAACGAATACGTCTATTGCCAAGGTGGTCGATATCATCTACGTTGCCTACACTTAAATTGAGGTTAAGTATATAGCTAAACGATGCGAGAATGTCAGCTGGAATAATGTGTCTTGGCACAAGTTCAGACATTCTTTCTTCAATTGCAACGCATTGTTCTTCTACTGTATCGAATGTATCTAGGATTTCTTTTAATACAGGGTAATAAACTTTTTCTTTGATCTTAATTTTATCTGATGTGATAAAACTATGGATGTCGACAAATTGATTGCCAATGACACGTGCCACTTTATCGTCATCACCATAGACATCTACCTGTTTAACGCCACAATTTTCGATAATTGCTGCTATTTCTATAGAAATTTTCGAATCTTTTTCTACTAGAATTTCGCCAGTTTGTGGGTTGATAATATTTTCTGCGGCAACTCTTTCTTCAATACGATTGGAAACGCCCAGTTTCTTATTGAATTTATAGCGACCAACTTTAGCTAAATCATATCTTTTTTCATCGAAGAACAAAGAGTTAATTAAGTTTCTAGCACTTTCCACAGTTGGTGGTTCACCTGGTCTAAGTTTTTTGTAAATTTCGATCAGGCCTTCTTCTTGATTGACAGTACTGTCTTTATCTAATGTTTTGATGAGTTTTTCATCCTCGCCAAACATAGACAAAATTTCGTGATTTGTGTGATATCCAAGCGCCCTAATTAATGTGGTTGCAGGCAACTTGCGGGTTCTGTCAATTCTTACAGATACGATGTCGTTTGAATCTGTTTCATATTCAAGCCATGCGCCTCTGTTTGGTATAATCGTGCTTGAAAATAATTTAGTACCAACCTTATCAATTTTGACATCGTAGTAAGGTCCTGGCGATCTAACGAGTTGACTGACGATAACTCTCTCAGCGCCGTTGATAATAAAAGTACCTTTGTCTGTCATCAATGGAAAATCACCCATGAAGACTTTTTGCTCTTTGATTTCGCTTGTCTCTTTATTAATGAAGCGAACTTGTACTCTGAGCGGAACAGCATAGTTAACATCACGCTCTTTACACTCTTCAACATCATATTTGGAATCTTCATCTAATTCATAATCGATGAATTCCAAACTTAAGTTGCCAGTGTAATCTTCGATTGGTGAAATGTCCTTAAAGGCTTCTTTAAGCCCTTCTTCGAGGAACCACTCATAAGATTTTCTTTGAATCTCAATAAGGTTTGGCTTCTCTAACAGCTCAACAATTCTAGCAAAACTCATTCTTTCTGTTTTTCCGAACATTACAGGTTGTGGCATTAAATTTTCACCCCTTGTGTAATAAAAGTTATTGTATTATAAAAAGGACGCATCCTTTTCTAATCCGACATGCCATCGTTTTCAAACGCAGAAAACTCCATTCTAAACATACCTATAGCATTATAGAATGTTATCACACATGGTTCAACGTGTCAACAACATATTGCAAGTTTGTTTAGAATAGAGTCTTCAATTTTTCGTTACATTTGAATGTATTTACAATCAAAATAAAGAGTCAAAATAGCCACCAATGACTGGTGGCTATTGTTTTAAACTATTTCATTTCAACTGCTGCGCCAGCTTCTTCTAAAGCAGCTTTAACTTTCTCAGCTTCTTCTTTAGATACGCCTGCTTTAACAACTTGTGGTGCGCCATCTACTAAATCTTTAGCTTCTTTTAAGCCAAGGCCAGTAAGTTCTCTAACCACTTTGATAACGCCAATTTTCTTAGCGCCTGAGTTTGATAATATAACATCAAATTCAGTTTGCTCTTCTACCGCTTCAGCAGCAGCAGCTACAACAGCACCAGCTGGAGCAGATGCAGATACGCCGAATTCAGCTTCGCAAGCTTCTACTAATTCTTTAACTTCTAAAATGCTCATGCCTTTAATAGCTTCAATAATTTGTTCTTTAGTCATTTCAAACACCTCCGGATAATTTTCATTCATAATATTAACTATGCTTGTGCGCCATTTCCTTCTTTTTCTTTAATAAGATTAGATAAGAAATATGCAAAGTTCGAAACTGGAGCCTTGATAGATCCAAGGAATCTTCCAATTAACACCTCTTTAGATGGTAAATCTGCAATTTGAATCATTTGTTCTAGGTTACAGTAAGAGCCTTCAACGACGCCCGCTTTTAACTCAAGGTTTTTATGGCCTTTAGCGAAGTCTTTGATGATTTTTGCAGGTATAACTGCATCTTCAATTCCGAATGCAATTGCATTTGGACCAGTCAAATCAGCTGATAAAGCTTCAAACGGCGTATCTTTAATCGCAATTTTTACTAAATTGTTTTTATAGACTTTGTATTCAACGCCAGCTTGTCTAAACTTACTTCTAAGTTCAGTTACTTCCTCAACAGTTAAACCCCTGTAATCTACGAGAACAGCAGACTTAGCACTTTCGAATCTCTCTTTAATCTCTGCTACTGCAACTTTTTTCGCATCAAGATTATTTGACATTTGTCCACCTCCTTGTAAAATATAAAACCTCTCTTCCGTAGACAAGAGAGGTTATAATTTATTGTTCATAAACTATTTATCCTTACCTCGGTAGGAAATTAAGCGTGAGCACCTACTGTCTACGGTTTATAGACTTTTTTAAGACAAAGCAATTCTATCAAAGAAATTGCGTCTTGTCAATTATAATTTCGCAGCGTTTAATCTGATACCAGGACCCATAGTGCTTGTAAGCGTTACGCTTCTAAGGTATGTGCCTTTAGCAGCAGATGGCTTAGCTTTCACAACAGCCTCAACAAGTGCGTTCATGTTTTCAGTCAATTTTACGTCTTCGAAAGAAGCTTTACCAATTGAAACGTGTACGATGTTTGTCTTGTCTAATCTGTATTCAACTTTACCAGCTTTGATTTCATTAACAGCTCTTTCGACATCGAATGTTACAGTACCTGATTTAGGATTTGGCATTAAGCCTTTTGGTCCTAAAACTCTACCTAAACGACCGAGTTGACCCATCATGTCTGGTGTTGAAACGATTACATCGTAGTCAAACCAGTTTTCAGTTTGGATTTTCGCGATAATGTCTTCTGCACCAACGAAATCAGCACCCGCTTTTTCAGCTTCGATTGCTTTTTCGCCTTTAGCAATAACAAGAACTCTTTTTGTTTTACCTGTACCGTGTGGTAAAACGATTGCGCCTCTTACTTGTTGATCAGCATGTCTGCCGTCTACACCAAGTTTAATATGAAGTTCGATTGTTTCGTCAAATTTTGCTTTCGCAGTTTGTTTAACTAATTTAATCGCTTCATCTAACTCATAAAACTTGTTTTTATCAACAAGTTTCATAGCTTCTTGATAAGCTTTTCCTCTTTTTGGCATTTTGTTTCCTCCTTTGTGGTTACGCGGATAATCCTCCCACTTAAATACAAAACCAATCACTAATTAGATTAGTCCTCGATGACAATACCCATACTCTTAGCAGTACCTTCAATCATTTTCATTGCTGCATCTACACTACCTGCATTTAAATCAGGCATTTTCAATTCTGCAATTTCTCTTACTTTAGATCTCTTTACTGTTGCAACTTTCTTTTTGTTTGGTTCACCTGAACCGCTTTTGATACCTGCAGCTTTAATTAACAAGTTTGCTGCTGGTGGCGTTTTAGTGATGAAAGTATAAGATCTATCTTGGTATACAGTGATTACTACAGGAATAACCATACCTTCTTGATCAGCAGTCTTAGCATTGAATTCTTTTACGAATTGCATAATGTTAACACCTTGTTGACCTAATGCTGGACCGACCGGTGGTGCTGGAGTCGCTTTACCTGCAGGAATTTGCAATTTTACCATACCAGTTACTTTTTTAGCCATTGACATTCACCTCCTTAAAAATTCTTTTTAACTTGATCAAACTCGAGTTCCACTGGCGTTTCACGACCAAACATTGAAATCAATGCTTTGATGGATTGACGTTCCATGTGGATTTCCTCTACCGTTCCAATAAAGTTTTCAAATGGACCAGAAATTACAGAAATCGTATCACCGACTGAATAGCCAATACTAATAGAACGTTTTTCAAGTCCCATGTTCTCAACTTCTTCATCTGTTAGCGGAATTGGCTTAGAGCCAGGGCCAACAAAACCTGTAACACCTCTTGTGTTTCGAACAACATACCAAGATTCATCTGTCATAAACATTTTAACTAATGCATAACCTGGGAAGATTTTCTTTGATTTGTCTTTTCTTTTGCCGTCTTTAATTTCTACGACAATTTCGGTAGGCACAACAACTTGTATAATTACATCTTCCATGCCTCTATTTTCAACAATTTTTTCGATGTTGGCCTTAACTTTGTTTTCATGTCCTGAATATGTGTGAACCACATACCATTTAGCATTTTCAGTATCTGCCATATCTAGATTAAACCTCCTCCCACAGTTACTGGATTAGTTTTAAGCAAGTAAGTTGAATATAAATTTAAAAATAGTATCTAGTATACCGATCGTAATCGCAGAGAAAGCACACATTGCAAGTACAACTAATGTGTATTTCCATACATCTTTACGCGTTGGCCAAGTTACTTTTTTAACTTCACTTCTCACACTTTTAATAAACTTGCCTGCACTAAATTTGTTCTCTTTTACATTACTAGAAGCCATTTATCTCAACCCCTTAAAATAATATTAGAAACTATTTAGTTTCTTTATGAAGCGTGTGTTTTTTGCAAAACTTGCAGTATTTGCTCATCTCAATTCTGTCTGGGTTATTCTTTTTGTTTTTAGTAGTTGTATAATTTCTGTTTTTACACTCAGTACACGCTAACGTGATGTTAACTCTCATCTCGACACCTCCTAAACTAACTATTGACTGTGCCTGGCAATGCACACTATACTCCACTATAACATTACTAATCTAAACTATCATAAAACAATAGGCATGTCAACAAAACCACTCGCAATTAGAGGCGTTATAATGTTAATAATAATTCATTTTTTTAAACAAGTTAAATAAGGACTAGTTGCCACTAGTCCTTATCTTCTAAAGTAATATTAGAAAATACAGTATAGATTCTTAAATTATTCACCTTTAGTATTTTATAACAGGTTACGATAAAATTCAACTAATGTTTTTGTGGCTAAGCAGTAATCTTGATAACAGAACCTGCGCCAACTGTTCTTCCGCCTTCACGGATAGAGAATCTTAAACCCTCTTCTACAGCAATTGGTGCGATCAGTTCGATGTTCATTTCGATATTGTCGCCAGGCATACACATTTCAACACCTGGTGCAAATTCGATTGAACCTGTTACGTCAGTTGTTCTAAAGAAGAACTGTGGTCTATAGCCTTTGAAGAACGGTGTATGT